>Ga0272448_1000520_pt1 | contig 59859 bp, 52 predicted proteins | sample YNPCB0191_FD_202220 | JGI IMG/M metagenome (GOLD analysis project Ga0272448, IMG submission 202220) | Hot spring sediment microbial communities from Yellowstone National Park, WY, United States - YNP-CB-019-1 | ecosystem: Environmental > Aquatic > Thermal springs > Hot (42-90C) > Sediment... | reverse complement strand
GATCGGCAAAATAGTCCGGCAGGACGGCATCGGGTTCACCTCGTTGGTGAATCCATTTCGCCACCAAGCGCTACAATCCCTACTCAAAAGCAAACTGGTGTATTAATTTGATGGAGGATTACGGCATACTCAAGCGATGCCATTGCCTTTACCCCGGATAGCCGCTATGTGATTGTTGGTGATACGAAGTTGGCGTTTTAAGAAGCAGATCATCCCTGCAAAGAGGCAAGCTTACATGGAATGGCTACTCATCGTCGTCGCACTGCTCGTGTTGGCGGTTCTGCTAATCAAGAAGGTCATCACGCTGGCAACGGCTCATTCGCCGACTCGGTTATTGCGCTTTCTGCCGCAGTTTTCGCAGTTCCGCATCTACATCGGCGTGCCGCTGGAGGAGCCGGCGCGGTGGACCAGGCTCACCGGAGCGGATGCCCGGCGCAAGCTCATTACGCTGGGCAAGCAGAGCGTAGCATTGTCCCAGGTCCGTGCCTTCCTGGTTGCCGCCAAATCCGGCGAGGTGATCACGGCGATGCGCCCCTTCGCCCCGCTGCCCAAAGGGATACACACCGACGACGATGACCTGGTGAAGACGCGCGCCGGCCTCACCAGGTCGATGCTCGCCGCCGGGCAACAGTTCGTCCGCGTCTCTTTCACGCGTAACCCGGAAGACGCCACCTGTGCCATCCACCTGCAGAATATCTCGACCGAGCCCATCACCGTGCTGCAGTACGGGTGCTACCAGCCCGATGGCGACCGCTATACCCTGGCGACCAACACCGGCGATTTTTTCTCCAACGAAGACTTCCACCGCTGGTACCGCCTCACCCAGGATCACCTGGCGCCGGCGCAACAGGTCAGCGACCCCCGCGCTCCCTGGGTCTCCGGTCGCCTCTGGGCCTTCTTCTGCCGGAGCGCCTCGGGTATAGAGTTTATTGGTGGTGCGGTGATGGAGAATGAGGACGACCGTTTCAACAAATGAGCCATATAGACCCCAACCATTCGCCTCTGATTGGATCTCTTTGTTTTCTCTGGACCTTTTTCTGCCTATGGGCATGAAAAGGGTTTCGGCTTGACCATCCAGCACATATTGCAATTCTGCAATAATATATTCATAATATACTATCGGTGCATGGTATATCTGCACTATGATCCATGCCGAAGGAATTGCTATGTCCACATGGTTAGATCAACTTAATACCCTGATTACCGCGGCGGGCGTCAGTAAACAGACCCTGGCGGAAAGCGTGGGGGTGGACCCGTCTACCCTTTACCGTTATCTGACCGCGAAGCAGGATATGCCGAGTACGGTGCTGATGACGCTGCTGGCGCGTATTGGCGCAACCATGGCCGATTTACAGCCCACTCCTGCGCCATCTTATCTCCGCTTCCGATCGGATACCGCCGGCGTCCGCGACTTGCCGGTGATCCAGCGAACGATTCGACGTTTTGCCGATTATGCCTGGCTGGAAGATACACTGATGGGCGAACCGGTTTATGAGTTGTTACCCGCACACAAACTCATCATGAAACGTCGGGGCAGTGAGTCTGATATCGCAATGCTGGCACGCAGCACACGAGCAGCGATGGGCTTCTCGGAATCCGGCCCAATTCCTACCTTCATTTCCTGCCTTCAACTCACGGTAAAACTGCTGACTTTTATGCACGCGGGGCAGCCCGACGGCGTGTCGGTAGCTGAACCGGCCTGGGGGTGGTGCCTGGCAGTGAATATCGCCGACCGGTCGGCGGAGCGTGTGCTGTTTACCGCGGCGCATGAGCTCGGGCATATGGTCTGTGGTCATCTCGCGATCTCGGAGGATGAGGGGAAGCCGAGCGCTGAGATTGAAAAAGTTGCCGACAGCTTTGCCGGACACTTCCTGGTGCCCGGCGAGTCCTTGCGTGCGCACTGGAAAGGCGTAAATCCCGGCAATCGTCCGCTCCATCAAACCCACCTGCATGGGCTAAAATCGATCTATGGCGTGAGTTACCGGTGCCTGCTTACTCGTCTGCTGGATGAAAAATACATCACCAGTAGCACCTTCGACTCCTGGATACTCCGTCTGTATCCCCAAGGCACCCTCAACGAGCCTGCTCAACAACAGCCATCACCGGATTATGAGGAACGGTTGCGCATCTTTGCCGTGCAGGCGTACCAGCAAGAACTCATCGGCGTGCAAAAGTTCGCAGAGTTGCTCAACATCTCATTCGAGGAGGCATGGGAGTACCTGCGTGAGGCAGCGCCGAATGATTGAAGCCGTTAACCTTGAGGTGGGTGAAAAACTATTTCATCGCTTTCGCCAACTGCATATCACCCCTCAGCAACTCATTGACGACATCAGCAATATCGCATTGCCGTTTGTGGGCGATCTCTTCAACAAACGCGAGCACCTCCTCATCCAGATAAATGGGAAGGTTTAATTTCGCATCAGGGTGATGGAATTTACCTCGTTCACCTTTGGAAAAATCGTATTGATCACGCATATGCTACCCCGTGTATTGGTCGATTTCCCGTTTCTCCGCTTTCCGGCTCGAATAGATTCGGATAGTTGCCGAAGTTAATGCTTCCGCACGGTAAGTATGACACACTACCAGTATCCGACCAAGAGCCGATATCCCGACGGTAACCCATCGCTCTTCCCCGTTGCTATGGTCAGCATCGAAAAGCGTCAATGCAAGGGGATCGCGAAAAACAGTCGCTGCCTCTCGAAATCGTACTCCATGTTTTCCGAGATTCTCTTGAGCTTTCGCAGGATCCCATTCGAAATCATACTGCATCGTCTGCCCCAGTGGAATATTCATTTGAGCGAATACCAGTAAATACTGTAACAGATGAAGGTGTTTCATGCAATGTTTTCCTACTTTGGCACAGCACGATAAGCGGAGGAGTGAAGGAGGCTTACGCGAGGAGACATTCATCGCACTCGGTACTGCAGAGAGGCATACATGGCAACAGAAACAGCAAGTACTTGATTTTCAAACTGCAGACTCGTAGAATGTCTGCAATATCGAAACAATTAACCGATATACAAAGGCATCATGATGAAAACAAACGAACAATACGCATACTTTAGTCTAATTGACTTCTCTGAAGATCCATTAGAGCTAACTGATATCATTGGTATTGAGCCCACTGAATACTGGCGAAAAGGCGATATCGATCCACAGTCACTAAGGGAACACCTGTTCAGTCGGTGGTCACTTTACTCAAGGCTGCCATCTTCAAACGAGGATATTGAAGCACATATCATCGATGTATTGAATCAGCTTGATGCCCAGCGAGAAGCAATAAGAGAAGTCACTACGATAAACGATGCCGTTATGCAGTTGGTTGGTTACTTCCATATCTATTACCCTGGACTATCGCTGTCGGCAGAGGTTGTCGAGCGTCTTGCATATTATCACTTACGCTTGGACTGTGACTTCTATTATCTGTATGATTCCTCCCGAGAAGATACTTAGGAAACTTGGCAGGAGCCGCTCGCTCTTCGGACGAAGTAATAATTATTGACTTTCAGATAAAGGAACACGCACGCATGGGATACACGTTGGCGCAGAAGATTATTGCCGAGCATCTGGTGTCCGGTGAGATGGTGGTGGGGGAAGAGATTGCCTTGCGCATCGATCAGACGCTCACCCAGGATGCCACCGGCACGATGGCTTACCTGCAGTTCGAGGCGATGGGGGTGCCGCGGGTGCGCACCGAGTTGTCGGTGAGCTATGTGGACCATAACATGCTGCAGGCCGGCTTTGAGAACGCGGATGACCATCGCTTCCTGCAGAGCATCGCCAAGAAGCACGGCATCTATTTCAGCCGCCCGGGCAACGGCATCTGCCACCAGGTGCACCTGGAGCGCTTCGGTACGCCGGGCAAGACACTGCTGGGCTCCGACAGCCACACGCCCACCGGCGGCGGGCTGGGCATGCTCGCCATCGGGGCGGGCGGGCTGGATGTCGCGGTGGCGATGGCCGGCGGGCCGTTTTACCTCACCATGCCGAAGGTGCTGGGGGTGAAGCTGACCGGGTCGCTGCCGCCGTGGGTCTCCGGCAAAGACGTCATCCTGGAGATGCTGCGCCGGCTTACCGTGAAGGGCGGCGTGGGCCGCATCGTCGAGTATTACGGCCCCGGCGTGGCCACGCTGACCGTGCCGCAGCGCGCGACCATCACCAACATGGGCGCGGAGCTGGGCGCGACCTCCTCGGTCTTCCCCAGCGATGAGGCGACTCGGGCCTTCCTCGCCGCCCAAGGGCGCGCGGATGCCTACCGCCCGCTGGCCGCCGATGCTGATGCCGTCTACGACGAGACCATCGAGATCGACCTCTCCGCGCTGGAGCCGCTGGCCGCCGCACCGCACAGCCCGGACGCCATTCGCCCGGTGCATGAGCTGGGCGACGTTGCCGTGCAGCAGGTGTGCGTGGGGTCGTGCACCAACTCCTCCTATCACGACCTGGCCATCGTCGCCGCCGTGCTGCGCGGGCACACCGTGCATCCGTCGGTGAGCCTCACCATCAACCCCGGCTCGAAGCAGGTGTACGAGATGATCGCCGAGAGCGGCGTGCTGGCCGATCTGCTCGCCGCCGGCGCGCGCATGTTGGAGTCCTCCTGTGGCCCGTGCATCGGCATGGGGCAGGCACCCTCTTCCGGCGCGGTCTCCGTGCGCACCTTCAACCGCAACTTCGAGGGGCGCTCCGGCACGCGCGATGCGCAGGTGTACCTGGTCGGCCCGGAAGTCGCCGCCGCCGCCGCGCTCACCGGCAAGCTCACCGACCCGCGCACGCTGGGCGAGGTGCCGCCGGTGCGCGCCTTCACCGGCCAGCCGGACCTCAGCGACAACATGATCGCCGCGCCGGCAGCGAACGGCACGGAGGTCGAAGTGCTGCGCGGCCCCAACATCAAGCCGCTGCCCATCCACCCCGGTGTGCCGGAGACGCTCAGCGGCGAGCTGCTGCTGAAGGTGGGCGACAACATCACCACCGACCACATCATGCCCGCCGGCTCCAAGGTACTGCCGCTGCGCTCCAACATCCCTGCCATCAGCGAGTACGTCTTCGAGCGCGTGGACCCCACCTTCCCGGCACGGGCGAAAGCCGCGGGCGGCGGCTTCATCGTCGGCGGCGCGAACTACGGCCAGGGCTCCAGCCGCGAACACGCCGCGCTGGCGCCGATGTACCTGGGGGTGACCGCGGTGATCGTCAAATCCTTCGCCCGCATCCACCGCGCCAACCTCATCAACTTCGGCATCCTGCCCCTGACCTTCGCCAACGAGGCGGACTACGACCAGCTCACCCAGGGTGAGGCATTAAGCATACCGAATGTCGCCGATTGCCTGCGGGCTGGCCAGCTGCTGGCCCTCCACACCGCAGACGGCAAGAAGCTTGCCCTCGAGCACAACCTCACCAGTCGCCAGGTAGAAATCGTGCTGGCTGGTGGATTGCTCAATTACATGAAGAAGGCTGCGGGAGAAGCAGTGGCGGGGTAGAAGGCAAGTGATTAGTAAGTAGTGATTAGTTATTAGTGTTCTGTGATCGGTAGCCAGCCTGACTAATCACTACTCACTAATAACTAATCACTTGATTCGCTGCGCGGTAGCTCAACAGGTGAGAGCGGCGACCTTATCAGCCACTGGTTGGGCGGGTGGGTTCGAGTCCCACCCGCCCAACTATTACGTCCGGTCCTGCTACATCACGACGAACCCCATCACTCGCCTTACTTCAACCTCAACACCCCCAAACTGCCGGCGTTGAGGTAGTTGCTGCCGGCGCCGCGCCAGAGGGCGAAGTAATCGCGGTCTTTGGGCTCGTTTTTATTGATCACCGTGAAATCCAGCCCGATGTTGGCGCCGGCGTGCGGGGTGAAGCGCAGGGTGCGCCAGGGCATGGCGACGGTGAGCACATAGCCGGTGGGGGTGCGGCGGGAGTAGGTCTTCACGGTGGCCGGGTCGAAGGTATCCGCGGCGCCGCAGGCGGGGACGGAGGGGCCGTCTTCCGACATCACCGGCACCATCAGTTGGAAGTAGCCGGGGGCGAAGGCGACGTCCCGCTGCTTGAGCGGGCGGGTATCGAAGAAGAACTCGATGCTGTCATAGCCCCATGCCGGCTGCTTGGGCCCGGTGACCACAATGGGGTCGGTCACCTCGATGCGCAGGTAAAGGTTCTCCGCGTCCCAGGCGGCTACGCCGCGGGCGGACAGGTCCTGCGGCCCGCGCCACACCGCGGGTTGCACTACCTGTTCCTTGTTGTCGAGGAGCATCGGTGTCGCGTTGGCCGGCCAAGCGGACGGCACGGCGGCGATGTCGATGGGCTGGGCCACGTGCAGCGCGTCGGCGCGCGGCTTTTTCTCGCGCAACGGAACACGCGGACTCGGCTGCTGCGCCTTGCCGGCAAGGAAATCGGCCAGTGCCCGCCCCATGGCCTGGTGCCCTTTCGGGCTGGGATGCCCATCGACGGGGCTGCCGAACAGCGAAAAGGTGGGATCTGTTTTACGCTCGCGGGCTTCGATCTCGCGCATGGCGGTGAACATGTCGAAGACCGGCACCCCCTCTTCCTGCGCCAGCGCGATGACATCGTCGCCCATGCGCGGGAAACAATGGGCGTCCTCCTCACGTAACAGGGTGTTCCCTTCCGGCGCGTAGGGGGTGGTCAGCAGAATGACGCGCACCCCCGCCTGCTTCAACGGCTCGACCAGCGCCCGCATGCGCGCCTTGAACTCCGCGATGCCGCGGCTGCCGTCCAGCCCGAGGTCGTTGGTGCCGAACATGATCGTCACCACGCTGGGTTTCTCAGCGAGGACCTTGTCGATGACGGTGGCCGCCCCCTTGGACGTCCAGCCCGGATGCCCCTGGTCGGCCCACTGCAGCTTCCACTCCGGGTGCTCAGCGTTCAGCAACTGCACGGCATAATACCCGTAGCTTTGCCCGCTGGAGATGCTGTCCCCGAAGGTGACAATTTTGTCCCCCGGCTTCACCAGCGGCGCCGCCAGCACCGGGCTCATCACCATGCCGACAAGCAGCAGGGCAAGCAGGATCAGGGTGGTTTTCATTCCTCGCTCCTTGGTAGCGGGATGTGGGATGTTGGAACTGTGACCGCTACTACTGTGGATGATCATACAACGCAGCGCTTCACATGGCAACTGTTTCAGGGGTGTTCATGGCGTGGGCTTCCGAACCCACGCCATGATTGAATTGCGCTGCGCCCCTATTCCTCTTGCGACGGCTCTGGAATGGCCGGCAAGCGTCAATCCTCATTTTAGGGCTTCGGCAACCTGGTTCCCGTGGAGAGGTAGTGGATAATGGCCCGCTCGAACCAGGCGGCGACGGCAGTACTGGCCTGTTGACGAGCCATGATGTGGGCATCGCCGTCGGGGGTGAGACTGGTGAACCGATACCCGAGATCGACGGTCGTTCCATCATTGGTTGGCCGACAGGTAATGGCGAGATGGGTGACGGCTAATGCCGGCTCAACGCGTAAATACGCCACGTGTCCATGCTCGGGCCGATAGGCGGTGGCGACCCAGATCGCGCCTTCGGTGGTGAACACGCAGTGCTCTTCGGCGATACCGGAAGCGGAATAGCGCATATCATACGCCCACCCGTCCAGCCAATCTTGCTCCCGCACCGGGCAAAAGAGCGGAAAAACCTGATCGACTGGGAAAGGGATACGAAGGATATGGGCACTGGTGAGGCGTTTCCCGTTCCCGCCGGACAGCGTTGCGGAAGATGGCATCGTCATGAGCACTCCTTTCAGCTCTATCGTAATAATCGGTCATCTCAACTTTCCAACACAGCACCGGCTCCCTGGCCATTCTCCACGGCGCCGGCCGGTGTCTCCCACTCCGCGCGCAGCAATCCGTAACAGGCGTAATCGACCATTTTGCCGGTCGACTGCACAGCCTGGCGCAAGATGCCTTCCTGGGTGAAGCCCAGCCGGTCTGCCACCGCGCGGCTGCGCGGGTTGTCGGTGCGGATGCGCAGTTCCAGCCGATTCAGGTTCAGCACGCTGAAGCAATACTCGGCCATGGCGCGACCGGCCGCCGTGGCCAGCCCCTTTCCCTGAAATTCCTCGCCCAGCCAGTAGCCAAATTCAGCACGGCGGTCTCGCCATTGGATCGGATGCGTGCCGATGATGCCGGCGAAATCCCCGCCGCACCAGATGCCCCAGTGCACCTCGCTGCCGTCTGCCATGCGCTGCAAGGCGTGCCGAATATAGCTGCCGATGTCATTGGAACTCCGTGTGCCATCAATCCAACCCAAATATTGAAGATGTCTGCGATTGCGCTCCACCAGGGCGAAGATCGCTTCCGCGTAGTGCGGCAGCAACAGGCACAGTTCAGCCTCCCCGGTGAGCGGGTGTGCGAAGGCCAGATGTGCGCCGGTGTCGTGCCACTCATCACACAATAGGCTGAAGATCATCTGATCGACCGGTCCACCAGTCAACCATTCCGACTGGCGGAGTGTCCCATCATGGCGAAAGCCTAACCGCCGGGCAACGGCCTGGCTGCGCTGATTGCCCGCGGCGGCGCGAATCTCCACACGGTGTAGCTGCAGCGCCCCGAACAGGTGATCGAGCAGTGCACGACACGCCCGTGTCATGATCCCCTGCCCCTGCGCTTGCGCATCCAGCCAGTACCCGAGCGACGTGGCGCGGTTGCGGGCATCAATCGCATGCACGGCCAGCATGCCGACCAGTTGCCCATGCTGCCAGATGCCCACGGTGAAGTGCCCGTGCTCAGCCAGATCATGGAGATTGCGCCGCGGCATGGTGATCCCGTCGATGCCCGACACCCCATCGACCCAGGAAAGCCACTGCCGCAGATGCGCGCGATTACGCTCGACTGCCGCATAAATCTCCGCCGTGTGCCGCGGTTCGACCAGGCGCAGATCGGTGTGCTGAGTGAGCTCATATTTGAACATCGTTTCAACCCTCCACTGGCTGCAGCTACTGGTCGATATAGTTATGGTGGTCTCGCTTTCCCTTAGCGCCCAGTGCCTCAACCCCTGGGCGAGAGGCTAAAAAGTGGGGAAAGCGCAAGTCCTCTACATATATCGGCAATTCCCGATCTCGTCAAGTTGAGCGGATGGATTCAGTTTGGCGATTGCCGGCAGGAAAACGATCAAGTGTATGCGTTTTTCATACCACCGAATTCCGGAAGGGCATATGATAGATGCAACATATCGCAATGGAGTACGACGAATCGCATGGGTCTCGCCGAACGGCTACAACAGGCAGAGGCACGTCTGACCGCCCTGGAGGAGGAGAATCTCCACCTGCGTGAAGCGCTGAAGGCCCAGGCGCAAGCGCAGGAAGCGCTGGCGGCACGCGCGCACATCCTGACGTATCTGCTGGATTCGATTCCCCAATCCATCTTCTGGAAAGACCGGCAGAGTATCTACCTGGGCTGCAATGTGGTATTCGCACGTGCGGTTGGGCTGGCAGACCCGGAGGAGATTGTCGGCAAAACCGACTTTGACCTGTCGTGGCCGCGGGAGGAAGCGGAGACATACCGTGCCGATGATGCCGAGGTGATGGCGACGGGGCAACCCAAGCGGCATATCGTGGAACCGCTACAACAGGCGAATGGCACGCGCCTGTGGATCGACACCACCAAAGTGCCCCTCACCGATGCCGACGGACGCGTCTATGGCGTACTGGGGGTCTATGAGGACATCACCGAGCGCAAGGCGGCGGAGGAGGCCATACGGCATGAACGCGACCTGGCGCAACAGTACCTGGACATCGCCGGCGTCATTCTGGTGGTCATTAATGCGCAGGGATGCGTAACGCTCATCAATAAGAAAGGCTGCGAGGTGTTGGGCGCGCCACCGGAGGCCATCCTGGGACGCCACTGGTATCAAACCTTCATCCCTGACCGCTTACGTGCTGAGGTGATGTGCGCCTCCAAGCGACTCATGGCCGGGGAAACCGCGCAGGTGGAATACTATGAGAATCCCGTGTTGACCGTCGATGGCCGGGAGCGGCTCATTGCCTGGCACAATACCGTTTTGCGCGACGACACAGGCCGTATTGTCGGCACCCTGAGCTCCGGGGAGGATATCACCGATCGTAAAGCTGTGGAGCGGGCATGGCAGCTGGCACAATTTTCTGTCGACCACGCGGGAGACATGATCTTCTGGCTCGAGATGGAGACCGGACGTTTCCGTTATGCCAATAAAGCGGCCAGCCGGCGGCTCGGGTATTCCCGTGCCGAGTTGGAACAGATGACGGTCTTCGATATCGACCCGGATTTTTCGCCCGAGCGATGGCCCGAGCATTCCGAAAAACTCCGGCATCAAGGCACACTGCTCTTTGAGACCCATCATCGTGCCAAAAATGGCGAGATCTACGAAGTGGAAATTTCAGCCAGTTTTGCCGTTTTCGATAACGTCGAATATAATTTCGCCTTTGTGCGCGATATCACCGAGCGCAAACGACTGCAGAAGGCCTTGCAGGAAAGCGAATCGCTCTTCCGCCTGCTGGCAGAAACGACGCAAGCACTGATCTATATCCAACAAGGAGTCCATGTCGTTTATATCAATCCCAGTGCCATGCGCCTCACCGGCTACGCTGCCGACGAACTGCGGGTGATGAGTCTCTTTAACCTCATCCATCCGGAGGATCGGATGCGGGGGGAGAGATATTATCAGCAGCGAGTGAGCGGTGAGGATGCTCCCGTCCATTATGAAATCCGGATCATCACGAAAGCTGGCGCGGTGAAATGGCTTGAGCTCAGCCAAACGCTCATCGAATGGCATGGGGAGTCGGCGATTCTCGGGACAGGATACGACATCACCGAGCGTAAAGCGGCAGAGAAGGCGCTGCAGGAGAGCGAATCGCTCTTCCGTCTGCTGGCACAAATGACGCAGGCGCTGATTTATATTCACCGTAACAGCAAGTTCATCTATGTGAATCCCAGCACAATTCGGCTCACTGGGTTTTCCGCCGACGAATTACAGGGGAAGAATATCCTTGAACTGGTGTACCCTGATGATCGTGAGCAGCTCCTCCGCCGTAGCGAGCAACTACTCGCCGGCAGGCCGGTGCCAGCCCGGTATGAAGCTCGGATACTGACCAAGTCAGGTGCGGTGAAGTGGTTGGAGATTAGCGGCACCGTCGTTGAATGGCAAGGCGCACCAGCCATTCTCGGCACCGCTTATGACATCACCGAGCGCAAAGCGGCAGAAGAGGCGCTGGCGGAATCGCGTACCATACTGGAACTCGTCCTGAATACCATTCCCACCCGCGTATTCTGGAAGGACCGGACATCGCGCTTCCTGGGGTGCAACCTGCCATTCGCCCAGGATGCCGGGGTGCCGTCGCCGGAGGCAATCATTGGCAAGACGGATTTTGATATGGGCTGGCGGGAGCAGGCCGATCTATACCGGGCTGACGACCGAATGGTGATCGAATCCGGAATTGCCCGATTGCACTATGAAGAACCGCAGACCGGTCCTGCCGGTGAAACACGCTGGCTGCGCACCTCAAAGATACCCTTGCGCAATGCTGAGGGTGCTATCATCGGCATACTGGGGGTCTATGAAGACATCACCGAGGAGAAAGCCGCCAAAGAGACATTGCAGCGGACGAATCGCGCACTGCGCATGCTCTCCGACAGCAATGAGATCCTTATCCGTGCTACTGAGGAATCTGCACTGTTGGATGCCGTGTGCCGGTGCATTGTCGAAGACGGCGGTTACCACCTGGTATGGGTTGCCCTGCGAGGCGGGGCGACAGGGGAAACGCTCCAACCGGCCGCCTGTGCCGCGAATCAGGATGACGAATGCAAATATGTGATGGAGCACTGTACTTACGAGACGGACTTCTGCTTCCCCGCCGCCGAGGTGATGCGCAATAGCGAACCGGTGGTGATAGCGGACCTGGCGGATGCGCGTATTGATCCCTGGCGGGAAGAGGCAGTGCGCCATGGTTACCGCAGTGTGGTGGCGCTGCCGCTGATTGTGCATGGGGAAACGCTGGGGGCGCTGAGCCTGTATATGGGCACCGCTACCGCCCCGGATACCGCGGAACTCCGCCTGCTGGCAGAACTGGCTGACGATGTGGCCTTCGGTATCGATACGTTACGCACGCGCAAAGCGCGACGGCAGGCGCTGGAGGATTTGCGGAGCGAACGCGCGTTCCTCGCCACTTCCATTGAACTCTTACCGTTGCCCGTGTTCTATGCCTTGCCCACCCATCGCATCACGCGCATGAACCGTGCTGCGCAGGAGATACTCCACACGGACGATGAGCAACAGTGGATCGCCGTCAACATACACCTCGCCGATACCGGCGCCCCCCTTGCCGACAGCGAGCGGCCCAGCGCCCGCGCGCTCCGCGGTGAGACGGTCGTCAATGCGGAGTTGCTGTTGCGCTTCCCTGATGGGCGGGAAGTACCGACGCTGGTCAGTGCTGCACCGATTTATCTTGATGATCAGCCGGCGGCAGCGATGGTCGTCGTCCAGGATATTACCCGGCTGAAAGAAGCCGATTATGCGAAAGACCAGTTCCTGATGGTGCTCTCGCATGAACTCAAAACACCACTCACCAGCATCATCGGCTGGGCGCAGATGGCGGAGGATGCACCGGAACTGATGCCCGAGGCACTCACGGTGATCTTACGCAACGCCCATGCGCAAAAAACGCTGCTGGAACGGTTGCTCATTCTCTCCCGCATCCTGACCGGCAGGCTCGAACTCGCGCGAAAACCCACTGATCTGTGGCAAGCCACACTGTCAGCTCTTCACCAGATGCAGCAGTCGGCCGATGCGCGTGAAATCACCATCACCATCACCCCGCCCAAAGAGGCCGTATCGCTCACGGGAGATCCGCATCTGCTCGCAATGGCTGTCCACGAAGTGATCGACAATGCCATTAAGTACACCCCACGGGGTGGGGCGATCACCATACAAGGCCGGTCGACGCAGGAGGCTTGCGAACTGATCGTGGGGGATACCGGACAGGGCATCTCACCGGAGCAGCTCTCCCGACTGACCAGGCCGTTCTCGCAACTGCAGCGGCGCGAGGAAATCGGTGGCGCCGGGATCGGGCTGGCGCTGGCCCGCGGCATTGTTGAAGCGCATCATGGACGGCTCACAATGGAGAGCCCGGGGCCCGGACAAGGCACGACGGTCACGATTTCGCTTCCTTGTACGGCGCCTGTTGAGTGACCGGGCAACCAGACTAATCACTTATCACTAATTACTAATCACTCAGCTCCCCGCACACTCCCGCTTTTTCAAAAACCGCTGCTTCACCTCCTCAATCGGCAACCCTTCGATGAAATAGCGGATGGCGGCTTCGCCGATGGCCCAGGTGCCGGCGATGGCCACGCCGGAGGAGACGACCTCGCCGGCGGCAGGGAAGACGTATTTGATGAGTGCACGGGCGGCCTCGCGGAGCAGGAAGCCGGCGCCGACGTTGGCGCCGAGGGCGCCGAGGAACTCCAGCGCGTTCTCCTTGGAGAGCTCGCGCCCGGCGATGTAGCCGATGCCGATGATCATGGCGATCTGCGCGCTGGTGATGGGGATGAGGTCGGCCACCGGGATGGGAGTGGCGGCGATGGCGCCGCAGATGGCCGCGGTGGAGCCGACGACCACGCGGGCGAGCTTGCCCTGCACCTTCTTCACCGCGCCCAGCCGCGCCATCTGGCACTGCGCGGAGGTGGGCAGCATCTCGGTGAGGTATTCGACCAGCGTCTCGATGTTCCAGTAGTCGTCGTCCACGCGTTGCCCGTCGCGATATTCCGCATAGGCCGAGGTGGGGATGACGCGCATGGACGGCACTTCGGAGACCAGCAGCGCCCGCTCCAGCGCCTCCACCGCGGTACTGATGTGCGCCTGCTTCTCGTCATCCGCATACGGCGGCTTGATGCGCTTCGGGTCGAGCTCGTCCACCTGGGTGACCACGGCGACCACCGGCAGGCGGTAATTGTGCTTCTTCATAGTGAACGCGGCCAGCCGGCTCACCACCTCCAGGTCGTGGGCGATCTGCGCATCCACCTCTTTCGCCTTGCAGCAGAAGAGCAGCGCGTCCGGACATTCGCGGGCCACTTCGCGCTTGAGCGCGTCGAGGGCATCGCCGTCTTCCGCCCCATCAGGCCGGCTGAGATCGCCGATGCCGCGGGTGTCCAGGATGCGCATACTGCCTTTCTTCCCGCTGAAGGTGTGCCATTCCGCCGCGCCGGTTTCGGAGAGCACCGCGCCGGTCACCGCCACCTTCTCATCGAAGATCGCGTTGATCAGCGACGACTTCCCCGCGCCCCGGCGGCCGATGATCATGATCCGCGGCGGCCGCGTATCCAGCAGCAACTCTTTGACCTTCATCACTTCCTCCCGCGCCTTCTCCCGCAGCGGCTCCGGCAATCGCTCCAGGGTGTGCAGCAGCAACTCAATGATTTCCTGTGTCGGGCGATTTTCCAACGCCATCTCCTGTGCGAACAGCAATAGCGAACCTGTTTTGTTTGCATTATTACAAATAATGCGTTGTGGGTCAACGAGATTCGGCGGTGAGAGAACCAGGTACCGGTGACTGCCTTCGCGGTGGAGCCCGGCTGGAACCGCGAGCACAGGCGACGACCGGCACGCCGGATTGATCGAGAGCGCCCGGCCAAGGCTGTCACCGCGTTGCTAGAACCAGGTGTAAATACGCGGTGACAGCCTTGACCGGGCGTTATCACATATACCGGTGTGCCAATCGCTGCCCGTGCTTTTCGATCTCTGCCGGGCTCCGCCGCGAAGGCAGCCACCGAGACGTTAGGGGATCTTCGATCGTTTCTTCGCAGCCTCCCACGTAGGGCCTTCGAAGACTGCGACATGGCCGTCGAGGAAAGCGGCACAGTGGATGCCATCGGGACCGGGGGTTTTTTCGTAGGCGACGATGATGATCGATAGGTCTGGGAAGGAGCTCATGGTTCTGCCGTTGATGAGGGGGTTGAAGGTATAGGGCTCATTGGTGAGCGGACTGATCAGCATTTGCTTGCTATCGCCGAGGTAGGCCGTGATTTTTTTCGTATCGGCTGCCGTTTTCAGCGTCGGTAGGTGGTCGTTGTTGTCCTGCGCGTACATCTGCATAGCGCACGCCACCTGGCGCAACTGGGAAATGGAGGTCGTTTGCCGGGCTTTCTGGCGTGCTTTGGCGAACACGGGGAACATCACCGACGCGCCTATGGCGGCAACCGGCACGATGCCGGCGATGTGGCAGTGCGCCGCGCCGCCGTCGTCATCGATCTTCAGCGCCAATTCCCATTTGCCAATGCTGGGGTTCAACAGATGGAACCACGTCGTCATCATATCGCCCCCCATGCTATCGCCCCCCATGCCCATTGACTTCATCAGCGATGGCAGGAAGGAGAGATCGCCGAAGGCAGCCAGGCTGGCGCCCTTGGCACTGGCGGGCAGCGTCATCATTGGTCGGGCCGCCGGCTTCATCCACTCGGGGTGGGATGCCCCCACCATCCACTGCTCGCGCGTCGTCCAGCAGAGGAGAGTGGCGAAGCTGGTCATGTCGCCCTTGGTGGATGGCAGGGTGTACAGGTCATCCTTCTTCTCCACCGTCATCGCCATTTTCTTCATGAAGCTCTCGATGGCGGTGGCGCCGCCGGTGGCTTCCTTCCCCGAGTACGTCTCGCCGGCCAGGGTGATGCCGAAGCCCTTGTCTTCGCGATAGGAGATACCGACCCCCACTTCACCCCCACAGCGCTTCAAGATGTTACGCAGATCGTCGATCTGGGCGAATCCCTCGCGGACCCACTGCTTCTCATTTTTGTCGCGCGTGGCATCGAGGAAGAACTGCTCCACGGCGTTGATCCACCGGTCGGGGTTGGTGATGAGCACAGCGGCGAAGGCGCCTGCCGGCAGTTGCGCCAGCGAGGCGCCGGAGACAGTGCCCGCGTCGGCGCGTAGCTCTTTCAACGTGGCCTGTGTGGTGGGAGAAGCGGTGCAGTAGTTGGCATCGATGACCAGGTTCTCGTCAGGATAACTCAACGCGCCGGCGATGAAAAACTTCGACAGCTCGGAGTTCTGCAGCTCTTTCGCCACCTCGGCATCCGTCTTGCCAATCTGCGCCACGATGCCCTGGCCGTTGACGCACACCTGTCCGACGGCATCTGCCGGCAGCCCGCCGGTCGCCCGCGCGAAGAGCGGGTGCTTCTCCAACGAGGCGATGTCGCCGTTGTGCGCGTCGATCACCTTGCGGATGGCGCCATCGCCGATGGTGATGACCAGCCAGCCGTCCACCGTCGCCGTGGCGAGCTTGAGCACTGATTTCCCCTGGGCGATCTCTGCACGGCGAATGGCGATCCCCTTGTAATCCATCGGCACCCAGTTGATCGTCTTCTTTGCGTCGCCTAGCAGGGTTTGCACCACGGTCGCCACCTTTGCGGGCGCCACCATGTGCTCCGGGTCGCGAATTTGAAAGAACAGCGCCATTGCCGGATCGTCATTGCGGATTTCGGTGATGGTAAATCCTGCCTGCCCCACCCAGGAGAGCAAATCGTTTTCGAAGGACAGGCCAAGCGACTGTTGCGCTCCCTGCAAGACAGAGTTGATCATCTCATTCTCACGGTACTTAGCGGTCGCCTTCCATACCCACGGTACATCGACCGATCCCGCCACCGGGCTGTCGAGCGGCACCATCGAATACAGCGACCCCGCCTGCGCCGCCGGCACTCCGAGCGCTAGCAACACGAGAACGGTGGCGAGTAACAGAACGCCACGTATTTGGTGGCGCGTTGTGAGGAAGATACTGTGCATAAACCCCTCCTATTGGTAGTTGTTCCTGATTGGCTCATCGAGCGCTTCACGCCCTCATCCCCACCCGTACAGGCGTCCCGTGATAGTTAGCCCCAGCGAATTCTTACTCTTTCTCGTTATCTTTCTCTTTCTCCAAAACAACACACTCGCTGCGTATCCCATCCGCAGACCGTCACGCATTTTGAATGTATATTTTCGAGAAAGAGTAAGAGAAAGATAAAGATCGCTATTGCTCTAACATGACGCCTATGTCCCCACCCCTTCTTCCCGAGGCAAGGGGAGACGGCTAGGAATCCATGAGCCCATGTGTATTTCGACAAGAGAGAGGTGTTTCCCTTTACTGAGGTGATCAGATCAGGATGTTACGGAACCGCTCTCCTTCCCCCCTCCCCCTGATTGGTATGTGATGCGAGACGTTTCTGGTATGATGTGCACAACACCATCAGAGGAGCAATATGCATAACACAGCACTGTTATTGATCGTCCCGATGATTGGCGCCCTGCTGATGGCCGCGCTATCGTCTGCCGCAGCGGATACGAAAGTGCACTACCGCTGCACCTTCACCCGCGATGGCTGGAACCCGGCGGACTGGCAGATGGTGCGGCGGCCTGATTGGGACCACTACGGGAAATGGAAACAGGGGCCTGACTACCTGGAGAATGTCACACCGGAAGGCGCGACGCCGGCGGAGCTGGAAGCGCGGACGGACACGCACACCAGCATGGTCTATCGCACACCGCTGCGGGGGGACTTCACCGCCGCCTCGACGATGGCCTTCCAATATCACATGGCGCCGCTCATCACCATCGCGCCGTCGCTGGCCGACAGCCCCCGCCCCACCCACCAGCAATACCAGGAGAGCTACGAGGTGGTGCTCTGGAACGAGGGCATCAACGTCTGGCACCAGTGGCTGCAGGAGGGGAAGGTGCAGTGGGAATTGATCGCCTATGCGAAATTCCCCCTGCAGGCCTCGATGCGCTACACGCTGAAAGTCCGCAAACATGGGCAAACGCTGGAGTTCACCGTGGGCGAGCACACCTTCGGCGTCCTGCTGCACAAGCCCTGGGAGCAGTGCTATGTCGGCATCACTGGGTGCGAGGGCAGCAACCGGTTTTATGATTTTTCGCTGCAGCAGTAACGATATCGTTCTCAGAAGCATCGGTTTTAGCGAATGAACCACAAAGACACGAAGATCACGAAGAGATTTTTATTCTCCTACAGGATGGGAGTTCATTGTGTGAGTGTTTGGCGTGGATATGTTCGGCGGCTGGACATGTCGGACATGTCTAACCGCCCGACATGTCCGACGAACGCGAAGCACAACACTTTCCCTTTGTGCCCTTTGGGTCTTCGTGGTGAAAGAAAATACGATACTCCTGGTATTGCTCGTATCAATCCCAAAATGGCTTCTCGGTCACGCTCAGGAAGAAGTTCTCGCCGGTTTCGATGACGATGGTATTGTCGCCCTTCTGCAACTCGCCGATGGCGCTCTCGCGGCCCAGGTGCCAGCCGCGCAGGCCGGAGGGCACGAGCAGTTTTTTACCGTTGAGCCAGATGGTGCCGATCTCCGCGCCGATATTGAAGTACATCTTTTTCGCCGTGCGCGCCTTGAGGGTGGCGACGCCGAGGTAGCGGCCTGTTTCCCCGCCGACATCGCGCTTCACCCAGATGGCGGTCCCCTGCGGGCGGCAATCGTCCAGCCAGAGATTCTCATCGCCGGTGAGCGGGTCTGCTTCCGGCAGCGTCTTCGTCACCCACTTCGCGTCCGGCACCAGCGTGGCGACGGTCGCTTCCGTCAGCGGCGCCTCCTTCGGTGCCACGGCGCGCATCTTCCAGGTGGGGATCACGCCAGGCAGCAGGACATTCTTCACGCGCGCCGGCACCGGCGCATCAGCATAGCCCATCGCATCCAGCACCGCCCGCGCAATCGAGCGCTGCCCGGTGTAGTTGGGATGGCCATCCGGCGCAAACTGGTTGTGCCCGGCGTCGCTGTCGTCCTTCATCCGTGCACCCACCTCAGCAACGCGCAGCCCATACTCCTGCGCGAGGCGATGCAGCACTTCGTCATACTGGGCGAACGCGGTGGCGACACCCATACCCCAACTCGGCGAGGCATATTCCGGCGTCAACAAGATCAGCGGGATCTTCTGCGCCTGCACGCGTTCGATGATGGCACGCACAGTCTTTTCATACTCCGGCGCCCCCACATGCCCCACATCATTCGCGCTGGTGAACAGCGTGACCAGCGTGGGATGCTCGGAGAACACGTCCCCATCCAGCCGCTCCAGCATCATCGCCGCGGTGTTGCCGCCGACGCCCGCGTTGATGGCCTTGATCTTCACTCCCGCCTGCCCCAGCGCATCCCGCACCAGCATGGGATAGGTATTACCATCGGTGATGGAATCGCCCAGAAAGACGGTCCGCTTCAGCACCTTGGCGGGCAAGCGGGACAGGACGGGAGATGCGGCCGGTTGGCCGGGTGCCGCATGCACCGGCAATGCGAAGCACAGGCTGGCCAGGGCGAATACGCCAGTCAACCGGCGAAATGTAGCACGATCGAGTTTCATCAGGAACTCCCTTCGAGGATTGCACTCACCTGTAATTTTCACCATGCATCTTCCGCATACCTGCTTCCTCTCTCACCAGGGCGAAGGGGCAGCAACTTTTGACGATTACCAGCGCCTGAATTATACTGGTGTCTATGCCGACACGTGTAAAAACGCCACAGGAACTGGTGCATAATTTTCCCTTTTTTGCCGGGGTGGATGAGCCGACGTATGCGGAGCTGCTGGCCAGCGCGCAGACGCGCAAGTATGACAAGGGCGAGACGCTGTTCCTCGACGGCGAACCGTGCAAGGGGCTGTTCCTGCTGCAATCCGGCGCGGTGAAGATCTACAAAGTCAATGAGGCCGGGCGCGAGCAGATTATCCACATCCAGCACCCGGGCGATGCCGTGGCGGAGTTGCCGCTCTTTGACAACGGCCCCTACCCCGCCGCCGCTGCCGCGCTGGAGGAGACCGTCGTCCTCTTCATTCCCAAAGCCACCTTCAACGACCTGCTGGACCGCCGCCCGCAACTGAGCCGCGCGGTGATCACCGCGCTGGCCCGGCGCCTGCGCAAGATGGTGGACCTGGTGGAAAACCTCTCCCTGCGCGGCGTGCGCCAACGGTTGGCGCGCCTGCTGCTGGAGGAGGCCAAAGGCCACCAGGCGTTCCTGCTCCTCTACACCAACGAAGAACTCGCCGCCCGCCTGGGCTCCGTCCGCGACGTCATCTCCCGCACGCTGAGCGGCCTGCAGGCAGATGAGCTGATCAAATTGACCGGGCGGCATGTGCAGATCATCGACCCGGAGGGGTTGGCGGTGGAGGCGGGGTAACGCGCGAAAAGTGCATTGACCATCAACGACGCTCCCCGCTACAATAGTATCATAATTCATGCTCATGCTCAGAAAAACGACATGCGGGTTTTGAGCATGAGCATGAGTAAGAGCATGAGCATGAGCATGAATTTGACGCTGATTTAAGTTTGGAAGGTATTACAAGCACGATGAGTGGCCGTACCCTGGTCAGTTTCGATTGGGCGCTGAAACATCTCCTGCGCGACAAAGCCAACTTTGGTGTGCTGGAGGGCGTGCTGTCGGCGCTGCTCAACGATCGCATCACAGTGAACAGCGTACTGGAGAGCGAGAGCAACCGTGAAAACGAGATGCTCAAGTACAACCGTGTTGACCTGCTGGTGGAAAATGGGCATGGCGAGTTGTGCATCATCGAGTTGCAGTACGAGTACGAAGCCCACTATTTCGCCCGCCTGCTCTTCGGTGCCTCGCGCTGCATTGTCGATCATCTCGGCATCGGGCAAGAGTACAGCAACGTCCGCAAGGTGATCTCCGTCAGTATCCTTTACTTCCTCCTCGGCGAAGGGGAGGACGATTACGTCTATCGCGGCACCACGGAGTTCTACGGGCTGCACAGCCACACGAGGCTGGAGCTCAAGCCCCGCACGCTTGCGGCGTTGCAAGACGGGTGCGACCCCGCACGGCACGTGAACATCTTCCCGGAGTACTACCTCATCGAAGTGGAGCGCTTCACCGATCTCATCCGCAACCCGCTCGACGAATGGATCTACTTCTTCAAGCACTCGGAGATCAAGCCGGAGTTCGCCGCCCCCGGCATCCAGGAAGCGGGCGAGAAGCTCGATTACCTGAAGCTGCCGGACACGGAGAAGCAAGCCTACCGCCGTTACCGCGAGAATCTGGCCAGCGAGCGCGATGTAATCACCTCCGCACACCAGGAAGGCTATATGGAAGGTGTACAGGAGACGGCGCGCAATCTGCTCAAAGAAGGAGTCGATCCTGAGCTGGTGGCCAGGGTTACCGGCCTATCGGTCACGAAAGTTCACGCGTTGGCATCAGAGAACACCGACGATTTTCCTGAATGACGATCGCGATAACTGACATCATGGTCCTCAATATCGACTGTGATGCATGGTAGTACTTATAACCTTGGCAACGAAGCGTGTCAGCCATATAAATATCTCTGCAGAGCAAATGATCCTGGGGTGAGAAGTCACGTCCCTCCACGCCCCCAAGCCATTGGGGAGAGAACCCGGGGTGATGTCCGGGCTACGGGATCATTACTTCGAACAAGCCTCAGGCAGCATAGAGCACCTCGGCACCGGCGACTACACGGTCGCGGAAATAGCGGCTTAAATCGTTCGGAGTGCGAAAATCCGCTTCTCGTCCGATCATGTCGGAGAATTCCTGCTGCATATGCATGAGGGTGAACAGGCCGGGGACATGTCCCGGTTCAAATTCGACCAGCACGTCAACATCGCTATCCGGTCGAAAATCATCCCTGAGCACAGACCCGAAGAATGCGAGCTTCCGAATATGATGGCGCCGGCAGAAGTCGGCGAGTTGTTGCTGATCGACATGGATACGCAGGCTCATGGGTTTTCACCTCGTCACTATTATACCAAACGGTTTCAGGAGTTGTCCGCTGGCAACCTTCTGCTATTACCGCCCGATAATCTTATACTTCTTCACCAACCGCACCGGATTATACGACAGCTTCGCCTTGCGCAGGCCGGGGAGGCCCAGGTCTTGTTCGCGGTTGGCGTAAGTGTAGCCGGCGGCGGCATAGCGGAGGAATTCGCGGTTGATGGCCTGGTAGATGCCGGTGATGCCGGTCTGGCCTTTTTCGATATGGATGACCAGGGTGTCCGGGTTCAGCGGTTCCGCCAGCGTGTAGGCGGCGAGGTGGCCGTCGATGGTGAGGACACCGCCGAGGAGGTCCAGCGCGGCGTAATCCTCCAGCATCAGCCGCGCGGCGCAGTTCTCATGGTTCAGCCCCTCAATGGCCTCGCACCGCCGCTCCACGCACCACTCGTGTTGAAAGCGCAGGCATTCGCGCGCCAGCTCCGGGGTGAGCGGCAGGTACTCGCAGGTATATTTCTGCAGGAACTGGTTGAGCAGGTTCTTCTTATCGTGGAACTTCTTCCCGGGCAGTTCGATCAGCTCCTGGATGCTGTAGAGGTAGTCGAAATTGTCGCGATCCTCCACCACGGTGAAGTCGGGATGCTCCGCCGGCAAGCGCGCGACGAAGTCCTCGCCCACGCGGTCCAGATACGGCACCGCCGCCGTATCGCGCAGATAGGCGAGGCCATCGCGGATGGCCGCCACCGCATCGCCGGATACCAGCGGCTGCAGCAAGGCGAACTCGCCCCCGGCCTCTTTTCGCATGAGAAACCCATCGCCGTACCGCGCCACCTGGTAGTGGTAGGCCTCCCGCCAGGCGAAGAGATTGGAGAAGGTATATTCGGACGCCAGCGGCGGGTGTTGGTGCAAATAGGCGTCGATGAGCGGTTTGTCATCGAGCGTGATGGGTTTGAACGCCGGAAACAGCGGAATGGTCATCAATCCGTCCTATCAGAGCATCACATTACCGGCAATAGGAAGCGGCTGTCAAGTACGAATTCATACTCCTGCTCTGACTCATGCTCATGCGCAATAGATTGATTCAGGATGCAGGTGACGAATTCCCCAGCGATGCCGTTGCCATGTCCTCACTCGGGATTGCGGCTATCGTACCGGAGTATTGTGTATTATGTGATCCACCTGTTACAATCGCGGAGGGATCGCCGCCTCTGCCTGTGATAGCCTGTGAGGAGCCAGAAATACGGCGGAGAGAACTCTACCATCGTAAAGGAGTAACGCACCGATGGAACCCACCATTGTCAATCGTGACGAAACCATCCTCGTCGGCCTCGCTACCGAAGGCGGAAGCATCGACCAGCTCTGGCAGTCGTATGATGCGTTCGACAAGCACATCACGCATAAGACCGATCCCGCTGTCTACTACGAAGTACATACCTTCCCTGATGACCCGGCATCCGGCAACGCGCCGGAATACCTGGTGGGCATCGCCGTCACTGAGGCAGACGATGTCCCCGCGGGCCTGGTGGTGCGGCGTCTCCGTCCCGGCGCCTATGCGGTGTTTACTCATGTCCTGGCAAACGGCGGATTCACCGGGTGCAATGCGACCATGGATGCCTGGTTGAAGGATGGACCGTATCGCCTTGCGCCCAATGCCTGCATCCAGGTATTCGATGCGCGCTTCAAAGGGCCGAATAATCCGGAGTCGGTCATCGATTTTCTATTGCCGATTGAGCAGAAGCCATAAGTAGAGGACAATACCATGCGCATTGCCACCGGCGTCGAGATGCTGGAGATCTCGGCCACTATCATGGGCAAATCGAGCGTCATCCACCCGACATTGCTCTGGGATGATGAGACGGCGGTGCTGGTTGACGCGGGCTATCCCGGCCAACAAGGGTTATTACGGGAGGCGATGGCACAGGCCGGAGTGCCGTTTGCGCGGCTGCGGTATGTGATCCTGACCCACCAGGACCTCGATCATCTCGGCAGCCTGCCGGCCTTGCTGCAGGAGGCCCCGCAGCAGGTGGATGTATTGGCCAGCGCCGCGGCACGGCCGTATATCCAGGGTGAGCTCCCCTCACTGCGCTTCACGCCGGAGGTCATCGAGCGCGTCATGGCGTCATTGCCGGCAGAGTACACTGAAGAGCGGCGGCAGGCCTTCCGCACGGCGCTGGAGCACCCGCCGACCGCGCAGGTGGACCTGATCCTCACCGATGGCGAGGTTATGCCTTGCTGCGGCGGGATTACTGTCATCGCAACACCAGGACACATTCCCGGTCACCTCTGCCTCTACCACCAGCCCAGCAAGACACTGATCGCCGGCGATGCGCTGACGGTGGTCGACGGTCAGTTACAGACATCACCGTTTGACATGGAACACGAGGAAGCCTTCCGCTCCTTGGCGAAGCTGGCGCAGTATGACATCGCCACGGTGATCTGTTACCATGGCGGGCTCTATGCCGGCGATATCAATCAGCGCATTGCGGCACTGGCACACGGCGGGTAATCAGCAGGCAGCGCGGATGTACTGCGCATTGTAAAAAGATACTGCGGGTCGTAGCGATGCCGATGATCGGCATCGCTACGACCCTTGCCTGCTGATTCGACACCTTTACCCACCCACTTCAATCGCCACCTTGATCACCTTATCCCGATGGGTGTTGATGAAATCGAACGCCTCGACGATGCGGTCGCGGGGGAAGGTGTGGGAGATGAAGCGGTCGGGGTCGACGATGCCGCGGCGGAGCAACTCCAGACATTGCGGGAGATGGCCGGGGGTCTCGCCCATCGGGCGAATCTGCACATTTTTCCCGTGGATCTGATCCCAATCCAGCGCCACCACCGGTTGGCCGGCCGCCCCCAGCCCGCAATACGCGATGATGCCATTGGTGCGGCAGGCGCGCACGGCGTCCGGCAACAGATCGGGCGGCGCAGTGAGGATGACTTTGTCAAAGCGGTCATGGAAGTACGCGGGCAGCACCCCCGGCACCACCGCCGTCTCGGCGCCCATGGATGCGGCGTATTGCAAGCGGGCGGACTGCGAGCGCGCCACCGTGGTGAGGCTGCGCGCCCCGCGCGCCCGGCAGGTGGCCAGCGCCAGCAACCCGATGGGACCGGGACCGATAAGCAGCACATCGTCCAGGAAGTCGATGTCCAGGCAAGTGAACAGGTTCATCGCCACCCCGTACGGCTCCAGCAGGCAGGCGGTTTTCAGGTCCAGCGCCCCGATGGGATGCACGTTTTGCGCGTGGGCCAGCAGCACATCGGCATACCCGGAGCGTGTGCCGTAAAAGCCGAGAAGCGCGGTGCAGCGCCGCGGGCGGCCTGCACGGCACTCCGGGCAGACGCCGCAATTATTGCCGCAATCCAGCGCCACTGCCTCGCCGACCTGCACATGCCCGACGCCGGGGCCGATCGCGCGCACGATGCCGGACACCTCATGCCCCAGCGCCGTCCACTCGCGCGCCTCTTGCCGCGCCAGCGTGAGATCCGACCCGCACACCCCGCAGTAAGCGACATCCACCAGCACTTCATTCACTCCGGCGACCGGCAGCGGTTCCTCGCGGAACTGGAACTCGTACGGTGCTTTCACATAGACACTTTTCATCATCCACACCTCACTCCCATCGTATTGTCCTGCTTATTAAACCGTGTGAAGACCGCATGAGTCAACGGTGCTGTGATGTGAGTCGCCTTCCTCCCCTCTCGATGCCCACATTTCCGGGTGAGGGGCTGGCAGGCGAGGAGGGTGCTTCACGGTTATCAACAGACCCCTTCGCATTCCAGTCAGTTATGTCCGAGTGAAAATTCGTACAAGCGACAGTTTTTGCACAGGTTATTCACCATACGGCTTTCTTGTAGAGAAAGTGACGGTGAACCTGTACATTATCCCGTCATTAGGAGTGCGAGACTATGGGCGGTCATCGGTAGTGTCTGTTCTCACAACGTGTAGTGCGGGCCATGGTGAGATCGGAAATCAAACCGGACACCGATGAAATATTTTCCTTTGGGATCAAAAGGAGGAACATCCCATGAAACGTACCTTAGTTGTATTGGCGGTGAGCGCCCTGTTCTGCAGTAGCGTTGTATTTGCCGCCCCACGCGCACTCAGCAGCGCGGAAATGGATCAAGTGACTGCTGGTGCTTCGATTGCGGATTCGTTCATTGCGGCTTTCACGAACGGGGTCGGCGTGAGTAACCCGGTGGACACGACGCAGAATCCCTCGACGACCAGCGGACCCGGCAGCCCGGCAGTGGCCGGCACGACCAATACGACGGCAGGCGCCGTCGCGGACAATGGTGCCAAAGCGCTGAATGGCGAAGGCAATGTGGCAGTCGACCTGACACAGAACGGCGGCATTGCCGTCGGTGGCTCGGTCGCCGGCGAAAACAACAACCCCAACATCCAGAATGGTGATGGGCTCAATGTGCAGACTGGTGATATCAGCTTCAATGACGCGTTCAAGGCGTATACCAACACCTACACCAGCACCAACGTTGGCAAGGGCAACGCCAGCCTGATCGGTGATAACGGCACCATCAACAACACCACCGACAATTCCGAAGTCGAAGGCACTGTCGGAGGCGATGGGGTCGTGGCGCGGACGGCGACGATCACTGATTCCTTCAAAACGACCGTCACCACCAATGTGGTCACCACGGTGATCACCGATTCCTTCAACACGGTCACCAACACGCTGACCGTCAGCGGCCAGGGCACCGTTTCCGGTATCATCACCGCCAACAGCCTGGGCTTCCAGAACATTGGCTCGAACATGAACATCACCACCGCCACCAGCACCGTGCCGGCCAATTCCCCGGCACCGAGCGGCGCGAGCATCGCGGCCGGCCTGGGCGCTGCGTCGCTGGCCAATGTCACCCAGACGAACGTCTGCGGCAGCATCGGCGTCTATGTTGGCGAGATCGAAGTCGGACTGCCGCTGATTACAGCCGGCACAGCCCAGTAGTACTGAACAGGAATTACTCGTAGAGCATGCGGGGGCCGGCTTTGGCCGGCCCCTTCTGGAGGAGAGGATAGGAGAGGAGGCTGCGATGGTGAGGAGCATGCTGCGGTGGATGATCTGCATGGGAATCGGCCTGCTGCTGATGCAGGCCGTATCGGCGGCCGTCCGCCAGGCGATGACCGATAACCAGCTCGATCAGGTCTTTGCGGCCGGGCTCGATATCAAGGTGGATATGGGCCTGAATCTGGCGGCGAGTAACCCTGATGCCGTCCTCGTTGCAGGGGGCAATACGGCAGCCCTTCAAAACGTGATGGACCGCGGCATGGCGCTGGCCAATACCGCGAGCACCCGTAACGATGGGACGTTCGACCCGACCGGGGCCTACATGCCGAACCTGCAAAACCTGACGGTCAACAATATCAAGATCAGCGACGAAGCGTTCAAAAATTCCAATTCCCTGTTGAACGTCTTTGCACTGGAAGGGGACATTGCGGTGGGACTGAACATCAATGTCATCGTGAATCCGGTGAATAGTGCATTCAATCTCACCCAGATGAACATGAACTGGGGCACGATCAACTATGCGGACACCTTCAAAACGCTCGCATCGACGCCGACCAATTAGCTTGGGAAGGCCGGCGTGTAGAGCGAGACTGTCGGCGCAAGGATGGCGCTAACACCCGATAGTTGTTGTGCTGTGCAATGCAACCAGTCAGAAAAATCCATTCGCCAGGTACTTGAGGCAATGGGCGGTTATTGGGAGTGTTCGTTCTGATCACATACCGTGCGGTGCGGACACCAGAAAACAATTATTACTGGGATGCGAAGGAGGAATATCCCATGAAAAGTATTCTCATATTGTCGGCGGTGAGCCTGATGCTGTGCAGCAGCCTGGTTTATGCCGCCCCCCGCGCACTCAGCAGCGCGGATCTGGACAAAGTGACGGCGGGCGCATCGGTTGCAGATGCGTTCCTGGGGGCGATAGCGGCACCCCAAACCAGCGATCCGGCTGATATGACGACGACCCAGAACCCCTCGACGACGAGCGGGGAAGGCAGTCCGGCTGTGACCGGCACGGGCAACACGACGACGGGAGCCGTCGCGGATAATGGGGCCTATTCGTTGAATGGCGAAGACAATGCTGTAGTCGGTCTGACCCAGAATGGCGGCATCGCCGTCGATGGTTCCGTGGCCGGCTCCAACAACAACCCCAATATCCAGAATGGCGATGGCACCAACATCATGCTTGGCAACATCTGCATCTCTGATGCGTTCAAGGCGTACACCAACATCTATACCAGCACCAATCTCGGCAAGGGCAATGCCAGCCTGATTGGCGACAATGGGGTTATCAATAACACCTCCGATAATTCGAAAGTGGAAGGTGCTGTCCTGGGCAATGGCGTGGTCGCCCGGGATGCGACGATCTCCGATGCGTTCAAGACGGAAGTGACCACCAATGTGGTGACCACGGTGATCACCGATTCCTTCAACACGCTAACGAACACGTTGACCGTGAGCGGCCAGGGCACCGTTTCCGGGATCATCACCGCCAACAGCCTGGGCTTCCAGAATATTGGCTCGAACATGAATATCACCACCGCCACCAGCACCACACCGAGCAGTTCTCCGTCTCCAGACGGCTTGAATGTGCTGGCCGGCCTGGGGGCCGCAGCGCTCGCCAATGTTGCCCAGACCAATGTTTCCGGCAGCATCGGCGTGTTCGTCGGCAATGTCGATGTCCAATTGGGCTTGCTCGATAATGTCACGCCGACCTCATAGTCTGCGATTCACGCATTGTTTGGAACGACACGGTGCTACCCCGGATGACGCAAGGCATGCCTCCTCCGGGGTAGCACCGGAGAGCAGGAGCAGGCAGATACCACGCGCGTGATCGTGTATCGACATCAGATGGTTTCATATTGTACACATCATCAGCAACCCGTACAGAAAGCCATTGACCAGGAGTTGACGGCAATGGGCGGTTTAGCGAGTGTCCGTGCTTACGGCGTGCCGTGCGGGTCACGCTGAAATGACCGAACAACGCGGACACCAGGAAATATTCAATCAGGGAAGTGAAGGAGGAGGATCCCATGAAGAGTATGATCATATTGTCGGCGGTAAGCCTGATGCTGTGCAGCAGCCTGGTCTATGCCGCCCCCCGCGCCCTCAGCGGTGCGGATTTGGACAAGGTGACGGCAGGTGCCTCGATTGCGGATGCGTTCCTGGGAGCGATGGCGGATGCCGTCTCCCCCCAGACCAACACTCCGGCTGAGATCACCACCACTCAAAACCCCTCGACCACCAGTGGGCCAGGCAGCCCGGCGGTAGCCGGGGATACCAATACGACGGCAGGGGCCGTGGCAGATAACGGGGCCTATGCGTTGAACGGCGAAGACAACACCGCGGTAGATTTGACCCAGAACGGCGGCATTGCGGTCGGCGGCTCGGTCGCCGGCGACCACAACAATCCCAACATCCAGAATGGCGATGGCACCAACATCATGCTTGGCAACATCTGCATCTCTGATGCGTTCAAGGCGTACACCAATATCTACACCAGCACCAATATCGGCAAGGGCAACGCCAGCCTGATTGGCGACAACGGCGTTATCAATAATAACACCGATAATTCCGAAGTCGAAGGTGCCGTCCTGGGCAATGGCGTAGTCGCCCGCGATGCGACGATCAGCGATGCCTTCAAAACGACCGTCACGACCAATGTGGTGACCACGGTGATCACTGATTCCTTCAACACGTTAAGCAATACCCTGGATGTCAGCGGGCAGTGTGCGGTGTCCGGGATTATCACCGCCAACAGCCTGGGCTTCCAGAACATCGGCTCCAACATGAATATCACCACCGCGACCAGCACCACCCCGAGCACAGCCCCGACGCCGGATGGCTTGAGTGTGCTGGCTGGTGCGGGCGCCGCGGCTCTGGCCAACGTTGCCCAAACCAATGTGTCCGGCAGCATCGGCGTGTTCGTCGGCGAAGTTGATGTCGAGCTGGGCTTGCTCCCACCACCGCCGCCAGCCCCGTAACTTGTGGTATGTGCGGCAGCCCGGAATAACATATTGCTCCCCCGGATGATGACGGTTATGAATTATCCGGGGGAATCACCCAGGACAGGAATCAACTACGACAATGTATGTGATGATACGAAAGTCATCAGCAACCCGTACAGGAAAGCCATTAGCCAGGAACTGACGGCAATGGTTGGTTTAGAGGTGTTCGTTCGTACGGCGTGCCGTGCGGGTCACGCTGAAAAGCACCAATAGTTCGGACACCAGGAAACATTCAATTAGGGAAGCGAAGGAGGAGTATCCCATGAAGAGTATGATCATATTGTCGGCGGTAAGCCTGATGCTGTGCAGCAGCCTGGTCTATGCCGCCCCCCGCGCCCTCAGCGGTGCGGACCTGGATAAGGTGACGGCGGGTGCCTCAATTGCGGATGCGTTCCTGGGAGCGATGGCGGATGCCGTCTCCCCCCAAACCAGCACTCCGGCTGAGATCACCACCACCCAAAACCCCTCCACCACCAGTGGGGCGGGCAGTCCGGCGGTGGCCGGCGACAACAATACGACGGCGGGCGCCGTGGCAGATAATGGGGCCTATGCGTTGAACGGCGAAGACAACATCGCGGTGGACCTGACCCAGAACGGCGGCATCGCCGTCGGTGGCTCGGTCGCCGGCGACCACAACAATCCCAACATTCAGAATGGTGATGGCGCCAATATCATGCTGGGCGATGTCAAGTTCTGCGACTCGTTCAAGGCGTACACGAATATCTACACCAGCACCAATATTGGCGCGGGCAACGCCAGCCTGATTGGCGACAACGGTAAGATCAATAATAACACCGATAATTCGGAAGTCGAAGGCTCCATCGGCGTCGCCCCGGAAGTGCCATGTGGCACTACCCCCGCTCAAGATGGCGAAAATACCGGTGGCAGCGGCGTGGTCGCCCGGACGGCGACGATCAGCGATGCCTTCAAAACGACCGTCACGACCAATGTCGTGACCACGGTGATCACCGATTCCTTCAACACGGTCACCAATACCCTGGATGTCAGCGGGCAGTGTGCGGTGTCCGGGATCATCACCGCCAACAGCCTGTGCTTCCAGAATATCGGCTCAAACATGAATATCACCACGGCATCGAGCACCACACCGAGCAATACGCCGTCTCCAGACAGCCTGAATGTGCTGGCCGGCCTGGGGGCTGCGGCGCTGGCCAATGTCGCCCAGACCAATGTCTCCGGCAGCATCGGCGTGTTCGTTGGCGAAGTTGAAGTGGAAACGGGGCTGTTAACCGGCGCTCCGATCGCGTCAGTCCAGTAAGTACCCGGTTGTTCTTTGGTACGTAAGGGGGGGGCGGCATTGCCGTCCCCCCTTAGGTAAGGAATCGCGGTGGGGCTGAACATCAATGTCATCGTGAACCCGGTGAATAGTGCGTTCAATCGTACACAAATGAACATGAATTGAGGCACGAGTGATTATTCGGATGCTTTCAAAACACTCTCGGCCACGCCAACCAATTACACTAAAAGGGAGAGAGCGTTCTGGAGGAGACCATGCGACGATCTGTTGTTTTCAGCGCGTTGATGTCAATTGTTCTGTGGAGTGTACTGCACGCCCCTCCTGCGCAGGCAGGTGAGGTGGGCGTTCCCATTGGCTCCTATGGCGGCAGCATTACCGTCACCCAGCCGATCAGCAGCGTGGTCGAGCTGCGCCAGCGTGGCGTAACCCTGCAGCAACTCGATTACAGTTGTGGGTCCGCCGCCCTGTCGACGCTCTTCACCTCCTACCTGAACCAGCCGTACAGCGAGGCGGAAATCATCAATTTCATCACCATGACCGGCGATCTGCAGAAGATCATCGTCCGCAAAGGCTTCTCGCTGCTGGACCTGAAACGGTTCGCCGAGTATCACGGGGTGCATGCCGATGGGTATGTACTGGATTACGAAAGCCTGCTGGAATTCAAATCCCCGGTGCTGGTGCCGCTTTATCGCAAAGATCAGCAACTGCGGCACTTCGTCATCTTTCGCGGATATGCGGACGACCGGGTATTTCTGGCCGACCCGGCCCAGGGGCGTGTCACCATGATGCGCTCGGAATTCGAGGAGCAATGGCAACCGAAAGTGGGGATGGTCTTCAGCCATGGCGACCAGGTGCCCAATGAGCGCACGAGCCTCGACCTGGGTCCCGATGACGCCGTCTACCTCTCGCCGGAGAGCCTGCGGCAAATCGTGCAGCAATCTGCCTTGCAGTTCATCCATCAAGCCAACGAGTTCTGATTCATCCGTCGATAGTGGTCATAGGGGCATTTCGTGCGGGAAGCAAGCGTTATCGTTTCCCCTCACCCCACAGGCCCTCTCCTCTGGGAGAGGAAAGAGAGAGTCAATAAGAAGGAAGCAGCGATGAAGTGCACTTCAGCCATGATTAGTGATAATGCCCGTGGATGTGATGAGTGCCGATCCAACAGTCCGCATTCCTCAGTCCATACTCAGCATTTACCAAGGAGGAGAGATCCCTTGCGCACCTTACTCGTGTTCACATTTATGATGATGGTAGCATTGCCCATGGCGACCATGCGTGTTCTGGGCCAGGATACACCGACCACGCAGCCAATCGGCGATACGCAGCCACCGGCGCCGAAGACGCAACCAATGACGACTACGCAGCCCGTGGCGACGACTGAACCGACCACCAGCGCCTTGCCGACGACAGATAGTACACAAACTTCATCGTCAGGTACGCAGGGAGAGGACACCACGGTCACCCCACCCCCCTCCCCCACGCCGGTGTTGCCGGCGTCGGCCAGGCGTAGCAACCTGATGGTGAAAGCGGGGGATAAAGAGATCGAATGGCGCCTGTCCTACTCGCATATCTCCTCGAATACCGTCTTCGTTGACGGGGTGGCCATGCTGCCGGTGATGGTCATCGGGCAGATCGGCGTGGAGCACGCGCGGAAGGACATCCTTATCGCCTCACTCGGCCTCCGCTACGGCATCTGGGATAACCTGCAGGGCGAGATCAAAATACCCTATCGCTATGAGAATGACCGGAATGACGTCCCGGATTCGCAGACATCCCAGGAGAAAGAGAGCATCATTTCCGGCAAGGGCGTGGGAGATGTTGAGGGTAATCTCTACTTCCAACTGCCGCGCAAAACGGATCGCAGTATGCGCATGATCGCCAGCGTCGGCATCAAGGCGGCGACGGGGCGCGATATCTTTGCCATCGATCCGACCTCTGAAGTGGCCATCGGCACCGGGTTCTGGAGCTCGAAATTCGGGCTTACCGGCGTAACCATCGCCGACCCTGCGGCGTTGTTCTGGAGCCTGGGGTACACCTACAACTGGGAACGGAAGAATATACGCGTCGTCCCGAAAGATTCGTCCGGGCAGGCGTTGCAGCCGGTCTACGTCAACGTGAAACCGGGCAACACCATCGATGTAGGAGGCGGGATTGCCTATGCCTTGAACCCGCGCTTATCGGTGAACTCCGGAATCACCGTGAGCTACAACGGCTCGACGATGTCAAACGGCATCTCCCTTGCCAACACCGCCATTACCAGCGCCACCCTGCGCCTGGGCATGATCTGGCTCAAATCCACCGGCCAGCCCATCGACCTGTCGGTGAGCATCGGCCTCACTACCGACTCGCCGGATTTCACGCTGGAGTATCGGCGGACATATAAGTTTTGAGTTTTGAGTTATCAACGCTACCCTGGATGCACGATATGTCGTGCATCCAGGGTAGCGTTGTATCGTGTAGACTACTATTCATCGCCCAGCAGTTTCGCATGCCCATCCAGGTAGCTCACGATGGCTTTGCCCCCGTGGCGGGGGTCATACTCATCGGAACTGTTGGCGATATTCCCATTGGCAACCGCCGCGTCCGAGGCGTCACCGGTAACAATGGTGCCGGACGGATATTTACACGAACTGATGGATACGCCGCAGAGCGCGCCGTTAAACGCATAGCCGTTGGGCAGGTGGCTCTTCACGGGGCAAATGAGGATTTTGCGGTTCAGGTTCGGCAGAGTCCACACCACGTCGGCAGTCGGCAGCCGCTCTTCGCTCCCCTGCGCGTCCATGGAGAAATTCATCGCCAACTGCCGCTGATTGCTCAGGCAGGTCCCCTGCCGCATCTTCTCCCGCACCATGGAGAGCACCGGGAAGATCAACGCAAGCAGCACGGCGATAATGCCGATCACGACCAGGATCTCAACCAGGGTAAAGCCTCTGTTGACGGTCATCCGAAGCTACCTCCTGCTATTCGACAGATTCACCGGGATGAGTCGAGGTTAACTATTCCTCAACTCCATTAATATACCTGTATATTGTAGTACTTATACTTGGTAAAAATGTCACACGTACTCGACTGAAAATTATTCGACCCCTTTCGTGTTCTTCGTGGCTTCGTGGTGAAAACTCACGCTACCCCGCGCTGAGTTGCCATTTCCGCCGATGCCCCGTATACTGTGGGCGATCACTGCCCCACACACCACGGGATATTTGCCCATGTATTTAAAGCGCCTGGAGCTGTACGGTTTTAAGACGTTTGCCGATCGGACGGAGCTGGAGTTCGGACCCGGCATCACCGCCATCGTTGGGCCGAATGGCTCGGGGAAGAGCAATATCAGCGATTCCATCCTCTGGGTGCTGGGTGAGCAGGCCATGAAGGCGCTGCGTAGCGCGAAGTCGACCGATGTCATCTTCAACGGCTCCGACGCGCGCAAGGCGCACGGCATGGCGGAGGTGCACCTCACGCTGGATAACTCCACCGGCATGCTCCCCACCGATTACACCGAGGTGACCATCACGCGCCGCGTCTTCCGCTCCGGCGAGTCGGAATATCTCATCAACCGCACCCCCGTGCGCCTGCGCGACGTGCAAAGCCTCTTCTTCGACACCGGCATCGGCAAGCAATCCTACTCCATTATCAGCCAGGGAGAAGTGGACGCCGTGCTCTCCTCCAACTCCGATGAGCGCCGGGCGCTCTTCGAAGAAGTGGCAGGCATCAATAAGTACAAGCATCGCAAGAAAGAAGCCCTGCGCAAGCTGGAGCAGACGCGGCAGAACCTGCTGCGCGTCAGCGACATTATCAGCGAGCTGGACGCCCAGCTCGGGCCGATGGCGGAGCAGTCGGAGAAGGCGCGGCAGTACCAGGTGATCAACGAAGAGCTCACCGTGCTGCAGCTCTCGCTGCTCGTCACCCAGTACCAGGGGCTGCAGAGCAGCCTGCAGCGCTCGCGCGAGCGCGAAGAGGAGCAGCAGCGCGAACTGGAGAGCCTGCGCCACACGCTGCAGCAGAGCGAGGTGAAAGAGACCACGCTGCGCGCCGAGTTGCAGACCATCGAAGACGACCTGGAAGAGCGGCGCGGGGTGGAACACCGCATGGCGAACGCCGTGCAAGCGGCGGAGAGCGCGCTGGAGCTGTTGCGCCAGCAGCAGCAGACCGCGCAGCAGGAGTGCGAGCGCCTGCGGAAGGAACGCGCCGACTGGGGTGGGCAATCCGGGCAGTTCGACACGGAAATCGCCGCCGCGGAAGCGGAACAGGTGCGCCTGCGCGAGGTGATTGCCGGACTGGAGACGGATGCGGCGGCGGCCGATACCGCGTTGAAAGAAGCCTCCAGCGCCGTGCAGGAGGTGGTGCAGCTCATCCAGGCGCGGCGCGGCGCCTACCTCGACGCCATGGATCAGGTGGCGAAGGTCCGCAACGAACTGGCGCGGGTGGAATCGCTGCTGCGCACTTCGGAAGGCCGCACGGCGCGGCTGGCGGATGAACAGGCGGAGGTGGCCAAAAAGCTTACCGAGCGCAATGCGGCCCTCGGCACGGCGATCACCGAGCTCGCCGACCGCCAGGCAAAGCGCGACCGGTGCATCCAGCAGCGCGCCGATGCCTCCCGTGCGCGGCAGGGGATGGTCGAGACACAGGCCGCCATCCGCAAAGACGAAAACCGCGTGCGCGAGTCGCTGGCCGGCCTGCGCTCGCGCCAGCACACGCTGCAGGAGTTGGAAGAATCGCTGGAGGGCTATTTCCCCGGCGTGCGCGCGGTGATGGCTGCCGCCGGATCGGGGCAACTGCGCGGCTGGTACGCGCCCACCTCCGAGCTGCTGGACGTGCCCGCCGAGTTGGAGACCGCCATCGAAGTGGCGCTGGGCGCCGGGCTGCAGGACGTGGCCACCGAGAGCGAGCAGACGGCGCGCGCCGCGGTGAATCTGCTGAAAGCGAACCGAGCGGGACGCGCCACCTTCCTCCCGCTGGACCTGCTGTCTCCCGACTCTCGTGCCACCTTCCCACCGCTGCCCGGCATCCTCGGGCTGGCGATGGACCTGGTCTACTTCGACCCGGAGCACAGCAAAATCGCCCAGTATCACCTCGGGCGGATCATCATTGCGCAGGATCTGGACGCCGCGCTGGCGCTGGCGAAGTCCAACCAGGCGAAGGGCTGGCGGCGCATCGTCACGCTGGATGGCGATGTGGTGCACCCCACGCGCGCCATCACCGGCGGCTCGCAGAGTAAAGGCAGCGGGCTGCTGAAGCGCAAGCGCGAGCTGCAGGAGCTGACCGCGAAGCTGGAGGGGCTGGAGCGCGATGCCAGTGCGTTGCAGCGCAAAGCCCAGGAAGCGGCCGCCGAACTGCAGCGGCTGGACGCGGAGATCACCGCGTTGGCGAAGGAGAACGAGCGTGCAGCGGCCGCCGTGGTGGAGACCGAGCGCGTCATCGCCACCACCCAGCGCGACATCGCCTCCCTGAACGACCGCGCCGCCACGCTAGTGGAGGAGATGACGTGGATCGGGCGCGAGCTGGCGAGCGCGCGCGCCGAGGAAGCGCAGCACATCGAAAATTTGAACGCGCTGGAGATCAAGCAACGCGAGGCGGAGGACGCCATCACCGAGGCAGAGGGCTCGCTCTCCGCCGGACAGCATGAGCGTGACGCCATCACCGAGCGCTTCTCCACGTTGCGCCTGCAGCTCACCGAAGCGCGCGGGCAACTGCAGGCCAGCGAAGCCGCCGCCCGCCGTGCCGCCGCCCTGCGCGATGCGCTGCAGGAGCGGCTGGCGCAGAACGCGCAGGCGGAAGCAACGCAGTTGCGCAAGATCGAAGAGTTGACCACCCGCCAGCGCGAGGCGCAGACGGAGCTGCTGCGCTTGCGCGACGCCTACGCGCGCAGCACCGGCGAGCTGGACGGCGCCAAAACGCGGCGCACCACCATGCTCGACGCCATCGCCACCAGCCTGGAAGCGCAGAAGGCGCAGCGGACGACCATTGAGGATTGCCAGGGACGCCTGCACCGCGCCAACCTGCGCACCACCCAGGTGGAGACCGAGCTGGGCTTCCTGGAGGGGCAATTCTTCGATGACTATCGCCTCACCCCGGATCAGGCGGTCGCCCGCGCGGTGCCGGTGGAAAATCGCGGCCTGGCAGTGGTGCGCCTGAAAGAGCTGCAGGCGGCGGTGGAAGAGCTGGGCACGGTGAACCTAGGGGCCATCGAAGAGTTCGAGCGCATCCGCGAGCGCCTCACCTTCCTTACCGCCCAGCGCCACGACCTGGAGGAAGCGCGCGACAGCCTGATGCAGGTGATCGCGGAGATCGATGTCACCTGTAAGACGAAGTTCATGGAAGCCTTCCACGCCATCGCGCGCGAGTTCCAGGACCTCTACACGCGCCTCTTTGGCGGCGGCGACACGCAGCTCACGCTGACCGACCCCGCGGATGTGCTGGAGAGCGGCATCGAGATCCACGTCACCATTCCCGGCAAGCGCAACCAGCATCTCCTGCAGCTCTCCGGCGGCGAGCGCGCGCTCACCGCGCTGGCGCTGCTCTTCGCCATGCTGCGCGTGAAACCCAGCCCCTTCGTGGTGCTCGACGAGATCGACGCCCCGCTGGACGAGGCCAACGTGGGCCGCTACTGCGACGTGCTGCGCGACTTCTGCCAGGACACCCAGTTCCTCATCGTCACCCACAACAAAGGCACCATGGAAGCCGCCGACGTCCTCTACGGCGTCACCATGGAAAAAGCCGGCGTCTCCAAAATCGTCAGCGTCCGCCTCTCGGAAGGCCAGCACGCCGCCGATGCCGTCCCCGCCGGCGTCACCGCGCAGGAAGGGCCGTTCCGCAATGGAAAGCGGCGGACGTAATCGGCGGCTTCCTCGGCCTGGACGCGAATCTCCTCGCCCCGCCCACCTCCGGCTTTCCTTCGGCAACATGACCTGTAAGCAGATCGCTTGATTCGTTGTGCTGCACATGGTATGATCATCTTACCTGCTCGGGGGAGATACCCATCACAATATTACGTTAGAGCAGAACCAGAACCAGGGGGAGACACCCATCGAAACAAACGTTAGGGTTCTGAATATTGACTCACGCCCGTTACGGAACACCTACCCGAAGCGAGCCAATCATTTGGTAAAAAAGGGACGGGCGAGGTGGCTGGACGACAATACCATACAGCTTGTTGACCCTCCGTACCCGTCCCGCGAAACGGAGGAGATTACTCGTATGAACGAGAACACGATACCATCAATCCCTGCCGAGACAACACCGTGGGTTGAGTATTTCAAAGCGTTGGCCGAGCGACTGGCCGATAACGAGAGCTTGACGCGGTTTGCCATCGAAGCGATCAAGGACAGTCCGACAGGACCAGGACCGGATACACCGGCGGCATCCATCGCCAAAATCATGCAATCCCACCTGACATTCAGATCAGAGCTCTTTAAGGCGCTGATGGAGTTCGTTGATAGGAGAGGATTGCAATAATCCGGTAGAAGGGGGGAGTCGAAAGGCTCCCCCCTTCATGTTCGAAGATACTTGCCAACTTCACTAGCGATAAACCGGATTGCTCTTCTCCGCGCAGGTCGGCATGTTATCGAGAATAGTGATCGAATAGCACGCGTATTCGCCAGGGGATAGCTACAGGTTCAAAACGATGCGGATGCCTGCTTCGATAAGCCGCATTTCCTCCGATGTGATTATACCGATAAGCGATTCGAGCCGATGTTTGGAGATCGTGAGAAGTTGTTCGCATTTGACATAGGAGATCGTGTTCAGTCCATTTGCTATTGAAGGGGTTATCTTGATATGAAAGGGGAGATTTTCACGCCCTATCGTACTGAGTAACACTACAATAGTATTGGGGTAGCGCGGTTGCTTATTCGCCGCATCGGTCTGCAATACGAGTGCTGGACGGCGCCCAGCAGGCTCAGAATCCTGTCCGATCACGGTAACCCACCACAACTCGCCTCGCCGGACATCATTCATCCCTGATTGCTTCCCATTGGGTCGATTCGGCAAACGAGATATCCGTGTCCTGATCCCCGGCGATCAGCCCGAACGCATCGTATAAGGCCTTTTCTTGCTCATCATGCGCAATTTGCTCAAGCGCTTGTCGTACTAATGTGTTCAGCGATTCATTCCTGGCATGAGCAATACGCCTGCTCGCATTGTATACATCCTCAGGCAAGCGAATGGTTAATGATTTCATAGACGTCCACCGTAAAATGGTATCATCCTATAATACCATAGAATGATCCGGCGTCGATGCTCGCTTCACGAAAACATGTCGCCGAAACTCTCATCATTTGATGATCTTCGCCTTCTCTGGTGTCACCGTATTACCACCTCAAGCATTATTCTCTAACCTCTCCCGCTGCCTGTATGCGGATAAGAACTCAGCCGGCGAAAGCACCACGACATCCTGACACAGTGCGAGCGGGAAATGCTGGTGATTGCCGGTGACCAGGCATACCGCCCGAGCTGCAATGGCAACTTCCAGGAATATTTCGTCATCGCTGTCCGGGAGTGCGCAGGGCAGGGGGGATGAGGCGATCATGTGGCCGCGGCAGGTGATGTATTCGAGCAGGGCCGCGATGTGGTCTTCATTGAAGCTGAACTTGGGACGACGCAAGACTTCGTCGTATTCGGAGAGAATGCGGGCATCGAGGCACAGTGCCAATTCGCCCGAAGAAACCATGCGCACGATCTCGCCGCAGGGGCCGAACGGTGACAGCAGTCCGGCAACAAGCACGTTGGTATCGAGCACGATCCTCATTTCTTTCGCTTCTCTCGCACCGCGTTGATCTCCGCATTGATCTCTTCCATGGAGATCGTGTCCTTCGCCTGTGCGACCGATCGACGCTGCAACCTCGCGACGGCATCGACGGCGCGCGCCTGGCGAAATGCCGAAAGCGATTCTTCAAGGTTCGTCTCGTTCACCGACGCGAGAATGGCGACGGGCCGGCCATTGCTGGTGATGACCATCTCCCGCTCACCGGGCAGTTGTTCCCAGATGTCGGCAGATCGACTGCGTAAATCGCGTACACTCAGGAATCGCATAATTCTGCCTCCTATCGTGTCATCATTATATACACAATTGTCACACAGCACAAACCACGCCACCTGCGCGGGCATCCCGCTTAGGTGATTTTTGCATCATCTTCGTGTCCACCTCGGTATTCCTGGCTGCGCTCATTCATAATGAAAGTGCTGTTCAATGAAATCCCGTGCGTAATCGAGCATGGCATCGAACCAGAAAATGCCCAGCACTCCCCAGATCAGCGGAATCGACCAGAAGATTATTTGAAGTTTTCCAATCGATATATCACTGGGTCCCCATATCAGTAAGCTGAAGAAGACAATCGCCGAGACGACAGCGCCGAAGATCGCGCTGCCGAGGAAGCGACAGAGGATTTCAAGGAGGATTTCGCTGGTTGAGCGCGGCTTTTTTGTATTCATTTTGCTGGCTTCGTCCACCGGCATTATACCATAGGATTCAGGATGCAGGATTCAGGATTCAAGATTATCGACGGTAGGAGACCAGCTAATCTGTAACAGATCTCGGCGGCAAACTGAGCCAGTTGCCGGTTTCGGAGAACACTCACCTGAATCCTGCCTCCTGCATCCCTTTTTGAGCATGAGCATGAGTAAGAGTATGAGCATGAAATGCTTAGCCTGCTACCAGCACCTCCACCCCCATCTCCCGGATCGGTTCGAGCTGGGAATCGCCGGCCTCGGTGTCGGTGACGAGGAAGTCGAGGGCGTCGAGGGGGGCGACGCGGTAGAGGGATTCGACGCCGATTTTGCTGTGGTCGGCGAGGGCGACGCGGATGCGCGAGGCGCTGATCATGGCGCGGCGGCTTTCCGCGGTGAAGACGTTGGGGGCGGAGATGCCGAAGTCGGCGGAGAGCCCGTTGGCGCCGAGGAAGGCCTTGTCCACGCGGATGCTGCCGAGGATCTCCGACACCCACGGCCCGACCAGGCTTTCGCTCTGCCGACGCAGCGTGCCGCCCAGCACCATCACCTCGATGCCTTCGTTCACCGCCAGCTCTTTGCAGATAGCCAGTGAATTGGTGAGCACGGTCAGTTTGCGCACGTCGACGAGGCAGCGTGCCAGCTCCAGCGTGGTGGAGCCGGATTCGATGATGATCGACTCGCCTTCCTGCACCAGCGCGGCGGCACGGCGGCCAATGGCGCGCTTCTCCGTCAGCGCTTTCGACTGGCTCTCGTCAAACGATACCTCAAAGGTGGTAGGGCGCAGCAGCATGGCGCCGCCGTGCGTGCGCTGCAGCATCCCCTGCGCCTGCATCGCCTCCAGGTCTCGCCGCACCGTCGCTTCCGAGACATTTAACTGCGCCGCGAGATGCCCCACGCGAATGCGTCCCTGCTCCTCGAGGATCCCCAGGATCGCCCGCCAGCGCTCTTCCTTAAATACGTCGGTTTGCGTGGTCATCATCTGCTCCTTCTCTTTAGTCGGGAACTGTCCCCGTTGTCTATGCTCGGTTGGAAAATTTATTGTTCGTTCAAGGGACTGTCCCCAACCCCCGTGTGAGAGCAGGGGACAGTCCCTTGAACAAGCTCAAATACTTGAAAGCGAGCACCAGGGTCGGGGACAGTCCCCGATTAGATACGCACCCGGATATCACTCCCGCACCCCCATACAATACAATCTCCCTCACGGGATGCGCAACTGTTCACAACCGACACTAACGATCACTAATTTGCAGAAAATACTGCTCAATTGTGCGCGCTTGTGCTTGACTATGTTTATTGTAGCCTATATACTGAACTTGTCAAGCGTAATATCATGCCCATATGTGAGCGAAAGTTCGCAAATGGTATTGGTATCGTCCATTTACGGTTGAAAATATCAGGGGAAGCGCTACCTGAAATGGTGATCGGAGTTTTGGGAACAGACACCGAAACTCCCTTTCGATACACGCCATACATCGGCATGATACCGGCAGCATCAACAAAGGTGGAGTTTCGATGTCAGTCCCCAAAACTCAACCGACGACCATGGACATGAAGATTTTGGACGAACGAAGGGGAGCCCTTACAGATGAAAGAATGTTCCGTTTTACCGGTGTTCACCCCCGGGGAGATCACCATTCCGCCGATCCCGAAATTCCGCTATCAGCGCACCCTGGCCGATGAGCTGGGGGCCGGGCGGCTGGACAAAGCGCAGGCACTGGACCTGCTGGTGTTGATGCAGACGATTCGCAGTTTCGAGGAGTGCATCGTCGCGATGAAGGATGGCAAGTGGGCCCCGATGGAAGGCTTCAAATTCATCGGCGCCAGCCACCTCTCCATCGGGCAGGAAGCGGTCGCCGCCGGCGCGCTGAGCACCATTCACAAGTCGGACTTCATCACCTCCACCCACCGCGGGCACGGCCACGGCATCGCCAAGGCCTACTTCGCGCTGTGTGAAATGAGCAAAGACGAACTGATCGAGTGGATGACCATCTCCGGTGCCCCCGCGGCCGACCTTGCGGCGGCGAAAGGCGAGGCGCGCGAGCTGGTGCTGGAACGCGCCATCGACCTGCACCTTTTCAAGACCTTCGCCGAACTCTTCGGCAAGGAAGAGGGGTATTGCCGCGGGCGGGGCGGCGGCATGCACATCGCTGATTTCCATGTCGGCCACCTGGGCGCCAACGCCATCGTCGGCGGCTCCTTCGCCATCGCCGTCGGCGCCGCCATGGCCGCCGAGAAGCTGGACTCCGGGCAGATCTGCCTGGCCTTCGTCGGCGACGGCTCGGTGAACAACGGCATCGCCGGTGAAGCGATGAACTTCGCTGCACAGGACCAGTTCAAGAACGGCTGCCCGGTGATCTTCCTCGTGGAGAACAACCAGTACGGCATGACCGGCCAGCAGGACAACGAAGTGACCGGCATCGACTGCCTCGCCCAGCGCGCTGCCGGGTACGCCCGCGACAACATGCACGCCGAGGTGGTGAATGGCATGGACGTGCTGGCGGTGCGCGATGCCATCAACCGCGCCGTGGAGCTCTGCCATAACGGCGACGGCCCGGTGTGGATCGAGTGTGAGACCTACCGCTACTTCGGCCATTCCCTCTCCGACCTGCGCGATACCTATCGCACGAAAGAGGAAGAGGCGGCCTGGAGAGCCTGCGATGCCATCGAGCGCTATGTGGATAAACTGGTGGAAGCCGGCGTGGCGACCAGCGACGAGTGCGCGCAGACCATCGCCACAGTGACGGCCCGCGTGCAGGCGGCGGGTGTGAAGGCGGCGGTGGACGGCACCGATCCGGTGCCCGAGACCATGTGCGAAGGGCTCTTCTCCCCCAATTGCTGTGTGGCGCCGGAGGAGCAATGGCGGACCGCACTGGCGAAAGAGCCGCGCAAAGTGCGCCGCGACAAGGACGGCATGGTCTTCGTGCGGCAGGCCGTCGCCGAAGCGCTGGTGGAAGAGATGCTCCTCGACCGCCGGGTGATCCTCTACGGCGAAGACGTGGCCGATTACGGCGGCGCCTTCCAGGTGACGCGCGGCATCATCGACATCTTTGGCCGCGAGCGCTGCTTCAACGCCCCGATCTCCGAGTCGGCCATCATCGGCACCGCGGTCGGTGCGGCGGCGGCGGGCCTGCGCCCGGTGTGCGAGCTGATGTACATCGACTTCATCCTCATGGCCATGGACCAGGTGGGCAACCAGGCGGCGAAGAACCGCTACATGTTCGGCGGCAAGGCCGAGTTGCCCATGGTGATCCGCACAACGGTGGGCGGCGGCAAGGGTTATGCCGGCCAGCACAGCCAGAGCCTGGAAGCGGTGTGCACGATGATCCCCGGCCTCAAAGTGGTGGCGCCGAGCACCGCCTACGACGCGAAGGGCCTGCTGAAGTCCGCCATCCGCGACAATAATCCGGTGGTCTTCATCGAGCACCAGTCCATCTACACGCTGAAAGGCGTCTGCCCCGAGGAAGAGTACCTGATCCCGCTGGGCGAGGCAGCGATTCGGCGCGAAGGCACCGACGTGACCATCGTCGGCTATTCCAACCCGATCCTCATCGCCGAGCAGGCCGCGCAACTGGCCGCTGAGGAAGGCATCTCCTGCGAGGTGATCGACCTGCGCACGCTCATCCCGATGGATGAGGAGACGGTGCTGAACTCGCTGAAGAAGACGGGCCGGCTGCTCTGCGTGAACCAGGCGCCGAAGACCGGCTGCTTCGCCGAGCACATCGTCGCCCGCATGCAGGAAATCGGCTTCGAGTATCTCAAAGGCCCGGCACAGATCGTCGCCGCCTACGACTGCCCGCCGCCGATGGCCGCCACGCTGGAGAGCGAATACCAGCCCAACGCCCGCCGCATCCTGGAAGGCATCCGCAAGGCGATGGGCGTGAAGGTGACCGCGTAGTCATAAGACGGTTCACCGCTGAGACGCAAAGACGCAAAGACGCAGAGGGGATAGCTTATTCTCTTTGCGCCTTTGCGTCTTTGCGTGAAACCTTTCTAATCTTCCACAACTCGGGCGAAGGACACGCAATACTGCTCTCGCGCGATCACCTCGGGGACAACACGCAGCGCATCGAGCATGTGCTCGGTAACGGGGGACACTGGCCCGCCTTCATCACCGGGGAGCGCGTATTGCCCCTCGATAATATCGGCGGCGTGCCGGTAGACGGACTCCGGGTCCGCCCCTGAATAGACATACTGCCACCGTCCATTGCGGCGCGTAATAGCGTAGTAGGTGGGCATCCCTGTCCTCCTTCGCAGCTACCTGGGCATAATATTGTTTATGGTAGACACCGCCTTGTCACTGCGTCAATGCCGATTTGCGCCATATGCAGACATGGATAGATATTCATGCTCATGCTCTTACTCATACTCATGCTCAAAACGGCATTTCACCGCTTTGCTGAGTAAGAGTAAGAGTAAGAGTAAGAGTAAGAGCATGAGCATGAGAATGCCTTGTGTGAGTATTACCCACCCCCGGTCAACGCCCCCGGCTTCCGTATATGCCCCGGCAACTCCTTCACCATCTGCCGCGTGCGTTTGGCGCCGGGTTCGATGATGTACCAGGCGGCGATGGCGGCGGCGGTGATGGGGAGCATGGAGGTGTAGAAGGTGACGCGCAGGTCGGCGTGCGGGAAGATGCGGTGGAACCAGTCGGGGAAGTGGCCCCCGAGGGCAGGCATGGGGGCGGCGCCGAGTACGACGATGATGGAGTAGATGGCGAACTGCACGGAACGCCCGGCGCTGGGGGTCACTTTGTAGACCAGCGTGTTGAGGGCGACAGTGATGCCGGAGATTGCAATGCCGACGATGATGTGGATGAACGGCATGGCCCAGTTGACCGCGGCCACCGAGTGCATCCAGATCCAGATCAGCGGCAGCGGCGCGGAGGCCAGCGTGCAGATGACCAGCACCGGACGGCAACCGTAGCGGTCTACCATGCGCCCCCAGAACGGGGACATCAGCAGCATCACCACGATGACCACGGCGTTGAGCAGCCCCAGGTTGAAGTATTTCATCCCCAGGTCGCGCAGCAGGTAAGTGGCGTAGAAGGGACCGGCGATGCTCTGCATCGACCAGAGCAAGGCGTAGAGCATCACCAGCATGAGGGCCTTGTTGGCGAAGGTCTGCTTCACGTAGCCCATGAAGCTGTCTCCCGCCTTCTTCACCTGCATCGGTACATCCGCCTGCGGCCAGAAGAGCAGCGCGTTGGCCAGCCCGAAGAGCATGCCGAAGCCGAACAGCCAGCTAAAGGCGCCGATGCCCATCTTCTTCACCGTGTCGAGGAAGAGGCCCTCGATGAGCGCGAAGACCATGCCGATGATGCCGGCATAGCGCGTGAGGCGTCCGAAGAAGGTGCCGCGATATTCCGCGGGGATCAGGTCGCCGATCCAACTGCCGCGCGCATTGCCGGAAATCTGCGCGAAGACGGTGACCAGCGTGATGATGCCGATAAGGGCGGCGATCTTCGCCACATCCGGCGCCTTTGCCGCGACATAGGGGATGAGGATGATCAACACCCAGCCGATGACGTTCAGCAGCGCGCCGAACAGCGTCAACTTCCGCCGGCTCACCCCGCGCTCCACCAGCGCCGAGGAGAGCAACTGCACCACCACGCACAGCATCGGGATGGAGCTCATCAGCCCGATCTGCACGTTGTCCGCCTTGAGCTTCAGCGCATACCCGATGATGAACATCCCGCCGGTGGATGCCCCATAAATCGCCCCGAGCATCGCCTGCGCATACGACAACTTGATCGCACGCTCAATGACCGGCACCGGCAACCGGCTGCCTGCTTCCTCGCTCATGGTCCCCCCTCGACGAAAAACCGCCGCTGTCGGTGTGTTATTCCGCAGGGGGAGGGGGTTACCTGCAAAGAAGGGAGAATTCTTTTTGAGGTATATGTGGTAGGAGGTTATTTCGTTACTCATCCAATTCTCGCAACTTCTCTTCGATCCCATCGGTGCCGGGGAAACCAGCTTGTTTACCGATCTGCAAGGCGGCGGTGAGCTTTTCACGGGCAGATTCCTTATTACCAAGTTGTGCTAGGAAGTTTCCGAAATCACGGCCAACCTCGAATAATCCTTTTTTGTTATCAATCTCTAGAGATAACTCATATGATTCATTCCAATACAATAATGCTTTTTCAGATTCTTGCAATTCGAACGCAATGCAAGCCAAGTTACTCAATATACCAATACAACATGCACGATTGCCTATTTCTCGTGTAATAGCAAGACTTGCGAGCAAACACAGCTCGGCTTGGGTGTAATCCCCGCGAGCATCATAAATCAAACCGAGATTATTGAGAGTGGCACCTTCTCCTGCTTTATCTCTAATCCCCCTTGCGATAGCCAAGCTGGCAAGTAAATATTCTTCAGCTCGATCAAAATCACCTGACTCTTCGTAAATTTGACTAATATTATTGAGTGTGACTCCCTCCCCGGCTCTATCACCGATCTCTCGCCTTATAACTAGGCTCTTCAACCAACATTGTTCAGCATGAATGTAATCGCCCCTGGAGAAGTATAGAAATCCAATGTCATTGATAATTGTCCCTTCCCCATCCCTGTCCCCAATTTCCTGCATAATCGCCAGGCTTTCGAATAAATATTTTTCCGCCTTAGCGTAATCACCACGATCGCTATAGATTTGGCCAATATTTTGTAGAATAAATGCTTCTGATGCTCTATCTGTAATAGCCCGTGCTATTGAGAGGCTTTCAGTAAAATATGATTCGGCATTATCAAGTTCCCCTATAGAGTCATATAAGATTCCAATACTAATGAGCCATCGATTCTTCCTTCCTATTGATTGCGCCGTATCTTTCAATAGTTCAATATCTGCCAATCGGGTTTTGAGATCATCAATAAGAGCTTGCTTATCGTTGTATGGCAGCGATGTGAGCATTATTGGAGATACCGCACCATCAATACCGCCATATCGAGTGATTGATCTACCTGAAAAGCCTTGACTGATTTCGAATCTATGACTACGATACCGCCAAAAATCGGGGGCATGTATCGTCAGCAACGTAGCCGCATACTCCGGCAACCAGAAGACCACCGGGCATTTATACGTCTGTTCCCATAGCTCGCGTGAAGCGTTTAATGATCGGAGAGTAGGCTGTTGTTTGGCATCCGAGGGGATGGATTGTTCGAGATCCACAACAAATAGCGCCGTGCGTTCAGCGTTGGATACTGTGTCAGATACCGCGCCGAAGACATCGACGGTTTTAGGTGGGACGGATACTATTTCGATCCCGCCGAATTCGCCGCTAAGTTCACTTATGATCCCATCCCGCTGCTTCGGACTGTTGCAGATGGCAATGCTCAAGGAAAATGTGCCTTCGGAGAAATCTAGCAAACGTCGTAATGCATCCAGTTCAAGCTCATCAGGAACCGGCGGAGTTACGCCACCATTGATCATTTCGAAGTCATGCGTCATTCCGTATTTAATGCAGGTGCATGCAACCCTTCGAGAAACGGGTTCACACCGTACCACTCCTCGTCGTTGATATACAGCAGGATGGCTCGACTCTCTAATAGATCTCGGAAGATTTTATCATTTTCGCTGGTAAGTTTCGGCTCCCCCGTTAACATGACGCTGTCAATGATCGGCCAGTGCTCGGTACGCAGGTGTCGGGCATACGTGCGCTGGCCTTCGGTTTTGGCACGATGAAGGGAGGCCTCATCGATCGGCATGCCATAGGAAACGAGCGATTCCTGCACCAGTGACATAAGTTCCGTCAACTGGCCCCCGCTCAACATGATGAGCTTGTGCATCACCTCATCGTTCACGAAGAGCGTTTTACGTTCCGCTCCGGCTTCATGCAGGCGCGAATCGATGACCTTTTCGAATAACTCGATGCCATGCGGATATGGCTTATTCTCCGGTGGTCTGGTGGTGATCTTCACCATGGGGATGACCGGCGTTTTGCCATAGATCTTTTCGATGACCGCGCAGAGATTGGAATAGGCCAGTTCTAGCGGCATTGTGTAGACAACATGGCAGTTGAAGGCGGTCAACTGAGATGAGCGATGCACAAACAGGTACTCTTGCGTGGAGCAGGCGCCGCTGTCATGCTGACGCATGATCATTTTGTCCAGATCATCGACGAGAATGGCCAGGCCCGTATATCCCTTTTTCGCCAGCTCGTGTTGCGCTTCGTCGATCACGGCATTAGCCGCGTAGATCAGGTTATTCGTTTCGGGTTCCAGCATCTTGCGGATCTGCTGGCGTACATCGGGACTGCTCTTTAGCGTACCAGTGACCTTCATCAGCGAGGCGCCCAGATCGAACTTATCGACGCCGATATCGCTCTTCAGGAAGGTCATCAACTCGTTCAGGCGATCTTTGAAATACCCCGGCTTGACGGTAACCCCAGCATGCTCTTTCAATTGCTCCGCCATCTGCCTGACCATGGCGATGAGCACGTCGGGGAAGTCGACATCGTTGCGATCAACATCTTTATCGATGGCACAGAGCACGACGAAATACTTCTGCTCCTCCAACATCGTTTTCAACCGTGCGAGCTCAGTCGATTTCCCGCTTCCATCGTGGCCGGCGAGCACCTGGCAGGTCGGCTTTCCGTCTTCTTCCATCACGATGCGCTGGGTGATGCGACGCACGACATCGGCGTTCCCGCGGACGGAATCGAGGTTCACGTACAACTCTTTCAGTTGATCGTCCTTCAACGGTGCGGTGCTGAATGCGGCGTAGATGCGTTTTTTGATGTCGATCATCGTATCACCTTCCTGAGCCAAATACCCATAAAAGCATAGCAAAAATTTCGTCTTCTGGCTATGATCCACCTTGGATTCAGGATGCAGGATTCATGCCTCGATTATCACAACCGGCAGCGATCTCCCTGGCAACGACAGGTAAGGTCGCAGAATATCCGCCATGTTCCCGCCGACCACCCTTGCATCCTGAATCCCCTCCACATCTCCCCCGCAATCTGCTACAATATACCGCCGCATCCAACTTCACCCTACGCGCGGCGGGCGTATTTGAATTATGTATAACACCGCATCCGATCCGATTCTCGTGAATCTCAACCCACCTCAGTTCGAGGCCGTCACCTATGGGGATGGGCCATTGCTCATTTTCGCCGGGGCGGGGAGTGGAAAGACGCGGGTGCTCACGCACCGCATTGCGTATCTGTTGCGCGAGCACGGGGTGGCGCCGGAGCAGGTGCTGGCGGTGACCTTCACCAACAAAGCCGCGAACGAGATGAAAGAGCGCATTGGCCGGCTGGTAGGGGGCATGCGCTGGATGTGGGTGGGCACTTTCCACTCGCTGTGCGCGCGCCTGCTGCGCCAGCATGGGCAGGCGATCGGCATCCCGGACAATTTCGTCATCTTCGACACTGATGACCAGACCACGCTGGTGGCGGACTGCTGCAAAGACCTTGGCATCAACACCGATCAGCTCAAGCCGGGCGTCGCGCTCAACCGCATCAGCGGCGCAAAGAACGAGCTCATCTCCCCGCACGACTATCTCGCCGCGGCGCGTGCGCCGCAGGAGAAGGCGGTGGGGCGCATCTACGAGCTCTACCAGGAGAAGCTGGCGGAGAACAACGCGCTGGATTTCGATGACCTGATTATGAAGACGGTGGCGCTGCTGGAGCGCGATGCGGAGATCCTCGCCGACCTGCAGGAGCGCTTCCGCTACATCTTCGTCGACGAGTACCAGGACATCAACAAGGCGCAGTATCGCTTCATCGCGCTGCTGGCGAAACGCTATCGCAACCTGTGCGTGGTGGGCGATGATGACCAGTCCATTTACAAATGGCGCGGCGCCGACTCGCGCATGCTGCTGCAGTTCGAGCGCGATTACCCCGAGGCGCACGTGGTGAAGCTGGAGCAGAATTACCGCTCCCCGCAGACGATCCTCGATGCCGCCTACGCAGTGATCTGCAAGAATCAGACGCGCAAGGAGAAGCGGCTGTGGACGGAGCGGGCCGGCGGGCCGCGGCTGAAGTGCTACCATGCCAACGACGAGCATGGCGAAGGCGCCTTCGTCGCGCGCAATATCCGCGATCTGGTGCAACACGAGAAGCGCCGCTACCGCGATTTCGCCATCCTCTACCGCATCAACGCGCAGTCCCGCGTGCTCGAGCAGATGATGCTCAGCCAGGGTATCCCCTACCGCATCATCGGCGGCCTCAAATTCTTTGCGCGCAAGGAAATCAAGGATATCATCTGCTACCTGCGCGTGCTCTTCAACCCCAACGACAGCGTGAGCCTGCGCCGCATCATCAACACCCCGGCGCGCAGCATCGGCGCCACCACCATCGGCCGGCTGGAGGAGCTGGCCACCGAGCGCGGCATCAGCCTCTACCAGATGGTGTTGCTGGTGGAGCACACCGACCTGCCGGCGCGCGCGAAAACGGCGGTGAAAGGCTTCGCCGACCTCATGGTGCGGCTGAAGACGGCGTCCACCGAGAAGGACATCACCGACCTCACCGCCATGGTGATCGAGGAGAGCGGCTACGAGCAGATGCTGCAGGACGAGAACACTGTGCAGGCCCGCACCCGGCTGGAAAACATCCGGGAATTGCTCTCTGCCACCAAGGAGTTCCAGGCGGAGGGGGAGACGGAGGAGAGCCGCAGCCTGCGCACCTTCCTGGAGCAGGTCACGCTGTATACCGAAGGCGAGAACAAGAAAGAGGATGATGACTCGGTGACGCTGATGACCATGCATGCGGCGAAAGGGCTGGAATTCCCCGTCGTCTTCATCACCGGCATGGAGGAAGGCGTCTTCCCGATGGTGCGCGCCTTCATGGGCGGCGACCCGTCCGACATTGAAGAAGAGCGCCGCCTCTGCTACGTGGGCATCACCCGCGCGCGCGAGCAGCTCTACTGCACCGCCGCCGAAAGCCGCACGATCTTCGGCAATACCACCTACAACACCACCTCTCGCTTCCTGCGCGACATCCCCGAGCACCTGCTGGAACGTGTGGAAGGCGGCATCGCTGCGCCAGAGCGCAAATGGACCTGGGACGAAGTCGATGTGGCCAAATCCCCCGCCGCGCAAGCAATCCTGCTGGAAACCATCACCCGCGAATCCACCGGCTTCCGCGCCGGCGACCGCGTACGCCACAACACCTTCGGCGTCGGCATGGTCCTCGCCACGCAAGGCAGCGGCGACAATGCCAAAGTCACCGTCAACTTCCCCAAACTCGGCGTCAAAACGCTGTCGCTGGCGTATGCGGCGCTGGAGAAGGTGTAATGGGGTGTGGGAGTGCTGGTTCCCGAAGGGCTTCTTCTATAACCTTTGCGTCTTTGCGTGAAACAACCGCCTGTTACACGACCTGATGGAAAACCGATTACCGCTGATAGAATCAGTCGCATGGATGTATGGGCAACCCAGACCAAACGCTGGTTGCAACACGGATACGGTGCTATACTATCGTGTCCGTTATTTCGTAACGAGGTGACGAAATGGCTAAAATTCGTCTAGCCGATCTGCTGGAACTGCCGGTGGCCGAACGTATTCTGCTCGTAGAGGCACTCTGGGACAGTATCACCGCCGTGCCCGAGGCTGTCCCACTGCCGGAAGCCCAGCGAATCGAACTTGACCGGCGACTGGAAGAATACTATGCACATCCCGAGGACAGCATACCCTGGGATGAAGTGAAACGCAGGATACGCAAAGAAGCATGAAATACCGGTTGCGCTTCAAGCCTATCGTTGCGGACGATCAACGTTTGGCATATGCCTGGTATGAAGAACAATGCCCCGGCCTTGGTGACGAGTTTCTGCTTTGCGTTGAAGCATCCCTGAATTCAATCCGCGAAAACCCGCTAAGTTTCCCCATCATTCATAAGCAAATCAGGTGAGCACTGGTCCATCGCTTCCCTTATGCCACCTTCTTTGTTGTTGATCTGAATCGTATTACTGTGCTGGCAATCTTTCATTGCAAGCGGCAGATGAAGCGGCTTTACGAAAGCTAATATCGGAGATCTTACGCCAACTGCGCAGTTACCGCGTCACCGCGCCGGCCTTTGAAACGCTCTTCGAGATACAGGCATCGTTGCCATGCTGGTAACTGGAAAGCGGCTCCCCCGCCCTCGTGCTCTACGGGGAACGCGATGCCCCAAATGCGCTTCACGCTCGATTCGTGCTCGTAATCGTAATCGAGAAGTCTGACGCTGTTATTTTCGAGCACGATTACGAATTCAGCACGCCTGTAGGAATTCACCCGCTCCACAGAGAACTACATCACCTGGCGAGACACAGGGCTTGCATCCTGGATCCTGCATCCTGAATCTATATAGCGAGGTGACATCATGGATCGATATACCGATGCATTCAATGCACAGCTCTGGGAAGTCCGACGGCTGCAGTTTCATGGTCGGACAGAGGATGCCGGTCGGTTGTTGGCACAGTGTGCGGCGTCCCAGGGTGGCAATTTGCACTGTAACGATGCCATCGTGCGCGTGATCCAACTGGAGAATGCGCAGCAGTACGAAGAGGCATTGGACCTGCTGGACGAATCACAGCAAGTGGTGCTGCCGATCCTCCCCGGTATGTGCTGGTACACGCGCGGGGTGTTGCTCCGTGCGCTGGGGCGGTTTGCGGAAGCCGTAGCCGCGTATCAGCAGGCGGAGGCGTATGGGGATCAGCTCGATCAGCGTGCCTGCCGGTATTTCACCGGGCTGGCGTACCGAGGGTTGAAAAACTATGCGGAGGCCATCACCTGCTTCACCAATGCCCTCACGGTGCCGGGCTACCTGAGCGATGGCGAGATGCATTTCGCCCTGGGCGAGGTGCATGAGCGCTGCTTCCGCAAGCTCTTTGCGACGGATGCGGACCTGCTCAAAACACGCTATGGCCAGTCCATTGACTACGGCAAGGTGCGCCAGATGACCGAAAAGGCGATCGCGGCCTACCAGCGCGCGCTCTCCGATCCGGGCTTCACGCGCCCCCAGCTCGCCTGGTACAACCTGGGCACGCTGTATAAGGCATCACGCGCCAATCTGCAGGCCATCGAGTGTTTCTCGCATCTCTGCCCCACCCAACTGCTCGCCGCCCTGGGGCAGGTGAAGAAGGACCGCAAGCATCCCGCCCTCTTCCCGCCGCTGCTCCAGCTTCCTGATGATGTCATGTGCGGGCAGGTCGCGGATGCCTGCTTCCATCTCGCGGGGCTCTATGCCGGCGAAGGCGAGTGGCAGAAGTCCATCGCCCTGTACGTGGTGCTCACCCAGTATCCCCGGACCTCCCACATCGCCATCGTCTGGCCGGAGTTGCTCGACCTCTGTTTTCGGCAAGGGTTCGGCGACCAGCTCCAACGGCATTATGCCGGTTACCTGGAATCTCCCCCCTACCGCCTGTCCGCAGCCGAATGGCAATTCGCCGGCATGGTCCTCGCCCGGCAGGAGCAATACCGCGACGCGCTCACCTGCTACCAGCACGTGTTGGACGACCCGCATTGGGGGCTATCCGGCCTCACCCGGCATGCCCAGGGCGACGCCTACATCGAGCTGGAGATGTACCCGCAAGCCATCACCTGCTATTTCTCCGCCCTCCGCGACCGCCGCTACCGCGGCGCCCACGCCATCATCTGGAACAGCCTGGGGCTGGCCTACCTGGACCTCGACCGTGAAGAACAGGCCGCGCGCTGCTTCGCGCATCTGGCAGATGTGGGAGAGGAGGCTACGGTCCATGCTGTTGATCTGTCTTCACCGATACTCTGAGAGAATTTCGTACGTAGGAGATAACAATTATAATGGATCAGCGATTAACAAACATGGTAACTGCGTTCACCAGCAATCCCGGCACCGATCAATCCACTATTGCATCGGCAGCTACTGAGTTGGGCCGTGCTCTCCCGTCGGATTACCAGGAGCTATTGCAAACGATGAATGGTGGCGAGGGGCTTATTGGAGATATATTTTTCCGGCTGTATTCCATCCAGCAAGTTCTCTGCATCCAGAAGACGCTGGCTGTAGAAGGTCTCGTAGCGGATATTCGCATCATCGGATCGAATGGCGGTGGCGAAGCGTATGCGTTGGATTACCAGGAGCAAGGGATGCCGCTTATCAAGGTGCCGTTTATTCCGCTGGATTTGAAATACGCAATACCATGCGGTGTGTCAATCTCAGTATTTTTACTCGAATGTATCGACGAAGCAATGTCGGACCAGCCGAAACCGAGCTTAATCTCCACAATTCTCAAACGGCAAGTTGCATCACCATCGCCGATCAGGCCTGGTAACCCCCAAATAACCGGCAAGGAGATCCACGAAATCCATCCGATCATCTTCGGCGACAGCCCGACTGACAAGGCCAATAAGGCTTTTATGCCACTTGAGGATTATCTAAAAATGGTGGTGTTCTGGAATGCGCAGTATCGTAAAATCGTGGGAAATAGGGCATAAATCCTTTCCAGATTCTGCAATCTACCGCCCAATAATGACATACCCCACCTTCTCATTATCCTGCTGTTGGTAGCCACGTAACCCGACCTGCCGTCCATCCGGCGAGATCGCATACTCATCATAAAGTTCATACCGGGTTCCGTTGATCAGGCAAACGTACTCTCCATTGCGACCCTTTGACGGCATGATGGGGTAGAAGGCGCATGGCTGCCCTGATCCGGCATAGACCACCAGTTGTGCGCACCGGCGCTGATCCTGGATGAAGCGTGCCACTGCCGGCCAGGCGGAGATGGACGCCGGGAGCGAGCGGAGTGTATGCGGTAGCCCCTGTTCGGCGGTGAGGACATATTTCCCGTCAGGCGTGCCACACAGCGCCGTGACCCTTGGTCGCGATGAGCGGATCTCCCATTGCCGCCCGCTGACCAGGTGATGAAAACGGCAGGCGACTGCCGCATGTGGATCGAGCGTACGGTCTTTTTTCGGCGTCAATTCAAGCACGGTACCATCCGTGCCGCTCAATAAGTTGCTGCTCCAGCCCGTTTGATTGAGAATCGTGCCGGATGCATCATGCAGGCGTCCGGTTAAATCCCAGGTCAGCCCACCATTGGACACACTGAAAAACGTGGCATCACGACAGACGCGAGTGTGCGCCACTGTCACGTGCTCCCCCTGCACCGCCAGCGTGCAGAAGCGCACGACAGGATTGGCCTCATCTTGCCGTACGGCCATTGTCGTACCATCGGAAGATAGCTCCCAGTCATACACGGGCGGATCACTTTTCGGGCGCGGCATGGACAGGCGTCCGAAGGCGACATGCACGCCATCGACGGCAATGATTGGGCAATACGGCATAAAGGTGTGGTACAGCCAGAGACGTCCGCTATTGGTTACGCGCAAAAGCACATCCACGCTGACGGTGTAGATCCCTGACTCCAAAGTCACATAGCAGTCGCCCAGCGGGCGTCCGTCGCGCCAACTCATCACCCGGACCCGACCCATCTCCAGGATAGTGATGGCGACCACATGCCCATCCGGCGAACAGCCCAATTCCAGCTCGCGCCATCCGTAGTTGCAGATGCCTGCCGGGCCGTGCACCGTCCAGCGGGGCTTGCCGTCCCACCCATATAGGGTCACCGTCGAGGCGCCTTCCGGCTGCGCCGGCCAACTCCACCGGCAGAGCCCCAGCGGGGTCCAGCGCGCATCTTCGTGATTGCACTCCCCGGCGATAGACGCACAAACATGCATCTCCGCCGGCCGCCGCCACCACCAGATGCCGACTGCCAGCAGTACGATTCCCAGCAGTATCCACCACCAATAGCGCCTGCGCATGTTTATGCTCCAGTATAGTTTGTCGTAGAGAAGGATAGCACAGTGGGATTACATTAAGGTGAAGAGGGGGTGACAGGTGGATGAAGTCTTCACGCTATTCACGGTTCAACAACAATCACGCTGAGATCATCCGGCAATCCCTCCTGCCGTGCGATCTCCCGCTGCAAAATCGCTCCCACCTCATGACCGGCTACCCCACGCCCGATCTCGAGCATGCGGCTCCAGCCAGCATATTCCAAGCACGTATAAGACTGCAAACACTTTTACATCTGAATCACGGTGTGCGACAAATATCCAAATCTATTTATCAATAACAGTACCGCTTTTCGAGACTGCAGGAAAAGGATAATGCGTCCAACCGTCCCGCGATGTCCGCACGAGCACAGCCCGAAAAGTCGCACCGCCATAGGAATTATTAAGTAAATGACGAAGCGAGTGGTCTTGATATCCATTCCAGCATTGAGCCCACCAGAGCTGACCTGGTACCCACCGACAAGTAGAATTTTGACTCTCGATACGCACAATGGAGGTGTCCTTCCCCCATAACAATGTCTCCCGCCGGCTATTTTGTTCCACTTGCGATCTAGGTTCAGAATTCCAATCAGGCGGTAAGGACTGATCCGGTATAAGCTTGCCATCAGCAGCAAAATAGCATGGGGTAAATAGATGGTGTCCTTGCATCACTGGAAAATCAGGAACCATTTCCATGGCGGAGCCACTATGGTATGGTGGTGGTGGAGGAATTATACCTGGCTTATTAGCCTTATATGGCCAAATTACGGCTACAAAATGATAATCCACTTGCCGTATATACATTTTCGGCGCATCCTTCACAGAGGAACGAATTGCGTTTACAGGAAGTTCATCCGGAATAGCTTGATATGTTTCCTTTCTTATAAATGCCATGGTGTAGGAGGGTAAGCTTTCCCATCGGTCTGTATTCGTTAACACAAAGCACTTGTAGCCATATATCGTTTCTTCGCCGATGACCGTATACCGTATGCGCACTCTTCGGCTCCAAGGCCGACGGCCAAGCCCATCTTCGTTACTGCTACGGGTACAGACTTCGATATCGAACCAATCGCCAATATGCCATACTGGGTGCTGGAGTAATACTTTGTGGTGATTTTGCCGAGTCCAATAGAGGTAACCGATGGCGATGGCCGCCATACAGAGAACGATCGCGAGCCATCGTATCCATTGCTTGCCAGCTCGGTTCACGATCAACGTGCTCATAGTGCTGATCCTCAGTCGATATTACGATGAACCTGGCAACAGGGTATTTGTTAATATCGGCCTAACTCATGCTCATGCTCTTACTCATGCTCATACTCAAAAACTGCATCTCGTCTTCTGAGCATGAGCATGAGTATGAGTAAGAGCATGAAATTGAAGCAAACGGTGTTTACTCCATCACCACCATCGCCTTCAACACCCCGTCGCGATACTCATGCACGAACTGCATACCTTCGCTGAGGCGCTCCAGTGGGAAGCGGTGGGTGATGACGCGTTCGGGGGCGATGAGGCCGGCTTCCATCATGCGGATGGCGGGTTCCAGGGCGAAATTGGAGCGGCGGGCCATGATGAGGTTGAGCTCTTTGCGGCGGATCTGGTGCACCCACAAAGAGATGCGGTCCACGGCGGGGATGCCGATGATGACCGCCGTGCCGGCGGGGCGCACTACCAGCGTGGCGTCGTCGATGGCCTCCTGGGTGCCGGCAGCTTCGAAGGCGATGTCCACCTGGCCGACAGCTTGTTTAATAGCGTCCGCGACGTTTCCCGCCGCCGGGTCCAGCACCAGGTCGGCGCCAAGGTTGGCGGCGTGGGCGCGGCGCTCGGGGATGGGGTCGCTCATGGCGATGAAAGCGGCGCCGCACGCGCGGGCGGCCATGGCGATGAGGATGCCCACCGGTCCACAGCCGGTGATGAAGAGGGTATCGCCCGGGCGCACATGCCCCAGGTTCACCGCATGGATGCCCACCGCCATCGGCTCCAGCGTCGCGGCGGCTTCCAGGGAGATGCTGTCGGGGATCTTCACGCACTGGCTGGCGTGGAAAATATGATACTCCTCAAAAACCCCGCCGATGGGCGGCGTGCCGAGAAAGCGCACCTGCGGGCAGCAGTTCGGATGGCCGGTGAGGCAGGCACGGCACTGGCCGCAGGGAAGCGCCGGCTCCAGCGCAATGCGATCGCCTACCGCCAGCCCGGTGACGTTCTCCCCGAGCATGGCCACCTCGCCGGCTGGCTCATGGCCGAGTACGAAGGGGAAATCGACCACCGCATCGCCGATGCGCCCATCGACGAAATAGTGCACGTCGCTGCCGCAAATCCCCACCGCGCGCAGCCGCACCAGCACCTCATTCGCCGCGGGCTGCGGCACCGGCGCCTCGATGAGGCGAATACTGCCCACCGCGTCCATGATCGCAGAGCGCATGGTGGTGGGAACCGTCGCGGGTTCAGTCGCTTGTGTCTTCATCATATTTGCCTTATTCAGCCTGCACGCGGCTTTTCCTTCCGGGGGCTATGCGGATTCAAGATGCAGGATTCAGGATTCATGTTTAAATACGAATAACTGAGCCGGTTGTAGAATACCTTCTTTGCGTCTTTGCGCCTTTGCGTGAAGCTACTCTGAGAGGAACGGTCTCACGCAAAGACGCAAAGGCGCAAAGCGGGATAACGGTCACGCATCATATGCTTGGATCCTGCATCCTGCATCCTGAATCCAAAGCATACCCTGTTTACGTCCAACCCCCTTGTCGGCTATAATATTCAGCCAGCGATTAACCGGTGATCACGGATTGCCGGACGCGGAACATTCATCGCACAGGGGATTCCACATGACACAAGCGCCACGCTACTCTCGCATTTTGATCAAACTGTCCGGAGAAGCCTTGTCCGGGGAGAAGGGTTATGGCATCGACCCGGATGTGGTGGCCGAGATGGCCGAGCAGCTCAAGGAGATCTTGAGCTGCAAGGTGGAGATCGGCGTGGTGGTCGGCGGCGGCAACATCTTTCGCGCACGGACCGGCACCAAGCATGGCGGCATCGAGCGCACCACCGCGGACTACATGGGCATGCTCGCCAGCGTACTCAATGCCCTGGCATTGCAGGATGCGCTGGAAAAGGTCGGCGTGCAGACGCGCGTGCTCTCCGCCATCGCCATGCATGAAGTGGCCGAGCCGTACATCCGCCGCCGTGCCGTGCGCCACCTGGAAAAGGGCCGCATCGTCATCTTCGCCGCCGGCACCGGCAACCCCTATTTCACCACCGACACCGCCGCCGCCCTGCGCGCCGCGGAGATCGGCGCCCAAGCGATCATCAAAGCCACCAACGTCGCGGGCGTCTACGACCGCGACCCGAAACTCCACGCCGACGCCAAGCTGCTGACCAAACTCACCTACATGGACGCCTTGAAGATGGGCCTGAAGGTGATGGACGCCACCGCCATCTCCCTCAGCATGGAAAACCACATCCCGCTGCTGGTGCTGAACATGCAGGTGCCCGGCAACCTGATGAAAGCGGTGATGGGCGAAGCGGTGGGGAGTACGATTGAGGCGGACCCGGAGTGAGGTGTGGGAGTGTGGGGGTGTGGGCGTTTGGGAGTTTGGGAGTGCTTTAATATGAGTGGACTTTCGCTCTTTGCCATCTCGTTTCCTGCTGAGAAAGGGGTTCATCGGCCCTCCCGCGTTCACGCAACCCGGGACACCTGGTCGATCAGCAAGTCGACGTCCTCGGCATTTTTCGCAAGAG
>Ga0272448_1000519_pt1 | contig 60189 bp, 65 predicted proteins | sample YNPCB0191_FD_202220 | JGI IMG/M metagenome (GOLD analysis project Ga0272448, IMG submission 202220) | Hot spring sediment microbial communities from Yellowstone National Park, WY, United States - YNP-CB-019-1 | ecosystem: Environmental > Aquatic > Thermal springs > Hot (42-90C) > Sediment... | reverse complement strand
CTAAAGGAGGAATAAACGCACAACTCACCGATGGGGCCTCAAGATAGAGAATTCCTTTCGGCCTTAAAATTCTTAAGACTTCTGATAATAAAATTATCGGATTAGGCAAATGTTCTATGACATGCGCAATATGAACAAAATCAAAAGACCATTCTTTAAAAGGAAGCGGATTATTGCAGTCAGCCCGCACAAAACCCGCTATCTGATTAGCTGCGATGTGAGATAAATACAAATCTTTATCCAAGCCTACCAGATACAAGTCATCCCGCATCAACATAGACCGACAAAAATACTTTCCGTCTCCACACCCTATATCCAATACCCGGGAGTTTTTAGGCAGAGACTTAATTAAAGAATAATCTTTTTTTAAAAAATAAAACCGGGCATAAAATCGGTGCGCCCGTTTAACTTCTTGCAAGAACTCCTGATGAGCTACGATATCTCTTTTTGGAAAATTTAGCATAACAAAGACTCCCTTAAACTTCCTTTAGTTTTTATTAATTATTTTAGTTATAAAATTAACAACGTCATTAACGACTTTTATGCCTTTAAGCTCTTTTATGCTCTATATCAATTCCAAATTTTTCTTTTAATTAAAAAGTCATTTCTATTGCCCTAAAGGAATCAACCCCCAAATCCTCTTTAAGTCTGGCGCGAGGCGTTATCTTCTTTTCGCTTACTACTAATTTTTCTACCAAGACTTCTTTTACCTTTCCTACTACATCCTCATTTTTGTTCATTGCACCTCCCTCGCTTTCATTTTTTTGACTATTATTGAGGCATTGTTTGAGCCAAAACCAAAAGAATTAGACATAGCTATATCCAATCTGTTTACCCTGCGCGCCTGATTTGGGACATAATCCAGGTCGCAATCAGGGTCTTTGGTCTGGTAATTGATGGTGGGCGGGATTATGTTATTCTGCATAGCCAATACAGTAGCTATAAGCTCCACTGCCCCTGCTGCCCCTAACAGATGCCCGATCATCGACTTGGTGGAACTTATCGGCAGATTATATGCATATTTACCAAAAACCGCCTTAATCGCCTGAGTCTCTACCTTATCATTTACCCTTGTTGAAGCGCCATTGGCGTTTAGATAATCCACTCCTTCTGGCCGGATTCCTGCCTCTTCCAAAGCCAATCTCATTACCCGCGAAGCGTCATCGCCCGTCGGGTCTGGTACAACCATATGATATGCACCTGAGGTAGCCCCATAGCCAATTATTTCCGCATAAATATGCGCCCCTCTACGTTGGGCATGCTCTAAATCCTCTAAGACCAATACCCCTGCCCCTTCACTGAGAACAAATCCATCTCTGTCTAAATCAAAAGGCCGCGAGGCGCTTTCAGGGCTATTATTACGCTTAGTAGAAAGAACCCGCAAAGAATCATAAGCGGCAAAGGTAAAGGGGGTAATTGGTGCCTCAGCCCCACCTGTTATAATTATATTGGCGCGTTTAAGCCGAATAATATCAAAGGCCTGCCCAATGGCATTGGCTGAAGAAGCGCAGACAGTTGAGATGGCTAGATTGATCCCCTTAAGCCCCAATTCAATGGCAATATGCCCTGGCACCGCATTAGGCGCAATCTTAGGGATGCCCGCGGGATGGTCCTTACTAGGACCGCCCTGTATAATTTTGGCCATCTGTTCTTCATGAAACAGAATGCCGCCTAAACCAGTGCCAATACAAACTCCAATCATATATTTATCTTCTTCTGCCAAATCTAACCTGCTATCCCAAAGCGCTAATTTAGCCGCTGCCAGGCCCAGATGCGCGTAACGGTCAGTTTGCTTAATTAAGGCGTTAGACATATAGTCAGAGGGATTAAAACCTATTATCTCGGCCGCTATCTTAGAGTGATATCCACTTGTATCAAAAGTAGTTATCATCCTCACCCCCGACTTCCCTGCTAAATTCGCCTTCCAAAATTCCTCCTTGCCAATACCATTGGGGGCAACTACGCCGAGCCCAGTAATAACTACCCTCCTTCCCACAACTTCTTTTTTTACACGATTTAAAAAATTCTCTACATCAAAAGGCTTTAAAACTACCTCTCCGTATTCCTTGGCCCTTTCAATTGCCACCACATCGGAAAACCCAGTAATAAACAACACTGGAGTATCGTAACCAAACTTTACCTTGGTTATCTCTTTTATCTTTCGGCTAGTCTCTACGCCGTCCAAATCAGGCATTCTTATATCCACAATCACTAAATCGAAATTTTCCACCCCAGCCTTTTCGATGGCCTCGTTGCCTCCTTTAGCGCAGGAAACTTTATATCCCTCCTTCTGGAAAAGTCTCTCCAGGCTCTTCAATACCGCCAAATCATCGTCAATTATCAAAATCTTTTTGTCCATCTCTTAATTTTATCAATCAAGCCTTTTTTCTTGCTCAAAAGCCCAACTAAACGTAATTAGCCTCTACTGGAAGCTCAACGGTAAATACCGTTCCTTTGTTTAATTCGGACTCAACAGCAATTTTACCTTTGTGTTTTTCGATAATCGCCTGACAGATAGAAAGCCCCAGGCCTAACCCCTTACCCACATCCTTGGTTGTAAAAAAAGGGTCAAAGATCCTTGGCATTATATCCTTAGGGATGCCTACGCCATTGTCTTTGATTGAAACCGATACTCGCTTATCGCCTTTCGAAATTGAGATATCAACAGTCCCTTCCTTCTTTATCTTTTTGATCGCATCCCGGGCATTCAAAATGATATTCGTAAATACCTGTTCCAGCTCGTTCTGGTTACCAAAAACAGTGCAATCATCACTACCCTTACTTATCTTTAAAGTAATATTATCCTGCTGTAGTTGATACTTCAAAAAATTAGCTACATTCTCGATTGCGCTATAAATGTCCACCCTTTCCCGACTAGCTGTCTCTAATGGCTTACGGGCATAGGCCATCAACTTCTGCACAATATTACGACAGCGCTTGGTAGCATCTTCAATCAGTTGAAGAGATTCCTTTGTCTCAGGGTCAAACTTGTCTTCATCTATAAGGAGCATCTGGACATTAGTAAGTATTGCTGTAAGGGGGTTGTTTATCTCATGGGCTACACCACCAGCCAGGGTTCCCACAGTTGCCAACTTCTCGGCCTGAACCAGTTGTTTCTGAGTTAAAACCAGCTGTTCAGTTCTCTGTTTTACCTCTTCTTCCATATGTTCATAAAGCCGGGCGTTTTCTATTGCCAAGGCAGCCTCGTTGGCTAAGACTGAAAAGGTATTCAAATCCTCTAAGTTATAGGCTTTCCCTGAGCGCTTATTTCCTAATATCAAAAAACCTAATAACCTATCCTTCAAAAAACCGGGAATAATTACATTTGCCCTTAAAAATTCCATTGCTTCAATTAATTCCTGGCTGACAGTATCGACCTTCTCCTGAATATTAGTTTTTAATTCCTCATAGACCAAAGGCCGTTTCTCGTCCTTAAGCCAATCAACTAACTTATGTTGCGAATCTAAATATTCTGGCGAATCTCCTTTCAGATTACGAAGTGCCTTCAAGACAAACCTCTGGGTAGCTTCGTCATAGAGATAGATAGCAGAATGAGAAATCCTTACCGTCTTGGTAACAATGCGCACTATTAAATTAAGTAGCCTGTCGAGATTGTGAATACTGGCTAACTGTCTTGCGGCCTGCTCAAGGGTCCTGCGATAGGCAAGCTGCTCCCGAAAAATTATCGCCTCCGCTCTTTTTTGTAAATAAATATAAATTGATGGGCCAACAGCCGCTAATGTCGTTAGCAATAACAAAGGAACTATCTCCCAATTTTTTCCAAAAAAAGTTATTAGCCATCCCCTAAAAAAAGTAAAAATGATAAAAGGCAGTCCTAATACAAGGCCATAGACCGCAAGAAAAATAGTTGTGCGTGTGATAACAAGGGTTATATCCATCAGGCGGTGTTTAACAATAGCAACCGCAATAATAATTGGATACAAGAATACCAAAGGCTGACCAAAGGGAAATATCTTGATATCATAAATGAGCGGGAAATTTGTTGCCCCTCCTAAAAATCCAATAAGGGAGGCCAAAAATATGTATTTCAATTGGTTCTTTTTATAACTAGAAGACCAGCGGTAATTCCTAAAAATAAGCCAAAAACTAAAAAGAACGCAAAAAGAAAAATAAATAATAAACAAGGCGTAGGCAAAGCCAGGTATGGGGTAATATCTAAAATTAAGTTTAGGGGTAATACCTCTTATAAAAAAAGTGGTCTTTATATCTACCCAGGTTAAAACCAAGGCGATTAAATACATAAAGTAAAGCAGCATATTTTTTTTAACCTCAAGAAATGCCGATATAAAATGAAGGTAGCAGACAGGAATAAATATTGCCCCTAAATATAAAAAGTTGCGGGTGAAAAACAGGGCCATATTTTGGTTGGGAGAAATTATTAAGCAGGCGTAACCTAAGGTCCAGAGGCAGGTACTTAGACACAACAAAAACCAACTCCGCCCCAGCAGGCTTTTTTTGTTCTTGAGTATGACCACCACTCCCACCACCAGACTCGAGATGGCAGTCAAAAGAGAAAAAATAAAAATTATAGCTTCGCCAATGCTTATTCGCATCTTAAAAGAAGATTTTTATCTTATCTTGCGCTCCTTTTAATTTAGAAAAACACATTAAGTCAAAAGTTTGATTATATCCTCTTCCCCTGGTGGACAGCCAGGTAAAAATGTGCATCCTGGATTAACCTCGGCGAGGTCTTTTGCGCAGTTTCCAATTATTATTGCCTGGGAAGAATACTTCTGGCGATAACGCTGGCATTCCTTTCCTAAAACCACATCGAGCCTGCCTAACCTAATTAATCTCAACAGAAAGCGCAAAAGAATAAAGGGATTTTTTCTAATTTTTCTATGCGCCTCGCTTAAGGTAAATATGCATCCCGAACAAGCCTTGTTCGGCCAGACCTTAACTACCTTGTATTTCTGATAGCACTCATCGGGTTTACGGAAGCTAATAAAATATCTCTGGTATTCGAAAAACTGTTGGTCGCTTGCCAGTCTACCTACCCCTTTATCTTGGGCAATAGTTATGTGCCTAACCTGAAGGGGATCTATACCAATTAACCTGCAAGCCAAAGAATCAAGCTCAACCATATCATCGCCGCAGAAAATAAGATTGGTCTTTTTGGGGGCACCATGGTGTGGACCATTGCCTTCCATACCTATCCGACCGTCGATAATATTGAAATTTGGCCTGACCACTACACCAATAGAGGCAATCGAGCCATCAAGGTCTTTTTGATGCTTACGCATCCGCTCATTAGCAGGCAAGAGTCCTACCTGATTTTTTAAGGTTAAAGACACGCCTGTCTCCATATGGGTCTTAAGATTAGCCAAATTTATATAAAAATGGGTTTGCAAAATTTGTGGGATATTAAAATCGTTATTATCAACTTGGAACTTAACCCTCTCTACTGTATCCAGATTGATAAGTTTGACTATCCTGTTTTTCCTAAGCCGGTAAAATTTAGAGCCTTTAATTAAGGTATCAAAATCATATCTACAATGCCCAAAGCTAAGCAAGGAACTGTGCCCCACCAAAATCTCTTGACAACCATTTTCTGCCAAAAAAGTACAGAGGGAATCGATAATATCTAATCTAGTGTTTTCTCCTTGCGATATGGGGTACCTGCCCCCTAGATTCGGTTTTATAAATACCTTTACAGGGATGCTGAGATTAAAATCAGAAAAAATCTGTTTTATCACACTCTTTAAAGAACAATTTTTGACAGAATAAACTTTTAACATTTAGACCTCTTTTAAACTTGGTGATTTTATCGCGCCTAAATCGCCTGACGGAAAATAATTTGAATCCCCATTTACCACTTTATCCTCGGCAAGCAACATTTTTATCTGCGACATAATAATTTCCTCGGTTATGCGCCTAAGAAGCAGTTCATCCTTTTCCTGGCCGTAATAATCTTTTAAAGATAAAACCCTTCCTATCCGAATACGGCATTTTTTGAGATTAGGCAAACGCCTGTGGGCAGGAAAAATACTGTAGGTGCCGCATAAAGCAACTGGCAGGATTGGCACTTGTGCCATCAAGGCGATTCGCGCCGCTCCGGGAAAGGCGGGTTGCAATTTTCCATCTCGGGAACGCCTGCCCTCTGGAAAAATCCCCAAGATATTGCCCTTTCTTAAAACATCCAAGGCTCTTTTATAGACATCTTTTTTATCCTCGGCGGTCCTATCCACCCTTATCTGCGAGGTCAGCCGCATAAGCGCCCGCCAAGGAAGGCTACGAAAAAATTTTTCCGCAGCCAAGAAATAAATCCTTCTTTGAAAGATAGCCGGAAGAAGGAAAAAATCCAAAAAACTGGCATGATTAGCCACCAAAATTAATCCACCCTTCTTGGGAATATTGTTTAATCCACTCGCCTCCTCAACCCAAACCAACCTTACCAACGGACCAAAGATAAACTTAAGCGCCCAATAAAACATATATTTTTAACCCGCGCCAATATTGAATTTTTATTTTGAACCGCTTAAAAAACGTAATTAAAAATAAAACTAAGGTCTTTGTTTTAACGCGCCTTTTACACTATCAACTGCATCTAACCCAATCTTACTTGCGCCCCAATAAAAATCTGCTACCTCAAAGCCGTGTTTTTGCGCCCAGCTACGCATCTGGTCCATCTTCTCCAAGGTAATATTGCCTCGGCCAAAACTAAACCTCTCAAAACGCCTCTGCAAGGCCAAAAGTATCGATTCAGCGAAACAGCCATACAAAATATTCGACGCAGGCAATCCTACATCCAAAGGAAGATTAATCTCTTGTGGAATCCTACAAAGCCCACCTTGAAAGACAAAGATATCTTCTCTTAATCGAAGCGAATAAGAGACATTGCGCGGATACCCCACATCACAGACAATCGCACCTGGCTTAAACCACTCAGCAGGTATAATCGATGCAGTTGCACTGGCGCAGGTGATTACTATATCCGCATCTCTCAGTGCTTCTTTATTATCGGTGGTTAAAGACAAGGCTCCATTTTTGCCTAACTCTGCCTTCATCTGAGTAAGCCTACTTTTTATGCGGTCTGCCAAAACCAACTGTTTTACCTTATGTATAAAAGACCTGGCACAGGCACTGCCTATATCTCCACCCCCTCCGATAATTGCCATCTTGGCCTCGGATAGATTCAAACTCAACAGCGCCGCTGCCTTGACTACACCATCAATTGCCATAACAGAAGCAAGGGTATTTCCGCTGGTAACTGGAACATCTACCTCATTAGCCACCTCCTGGCCTATTCTGTCAGCAACAATTGAGGCAAAACCACCTAAACTAACAATGCCTACGCCATGCTTCTCTGTAATCTTACAGGCCTTAACTACCTTAGAAAATACTCCCCAGATATCATCATCGAGCATATCGGGAATGAAGGTAGCCATAATAAAACAACCATCCACCAAATCCCCATTAGCAGACTTAAAACCTTTGATGTCGTAAAGCTTAAAGGATGGGGTAACGTGAAATAGTTTGGTAAGAAATTCCTTAGAGGGAAGGCTAATCTCTGGCCTAAGATTGCGCAGGCTCTTTTCCAGGTGGACATAATTATAAAGATGCCCAACTATGCCAAATCCTGCCAGATTTTTGGCCATATCATTATTATAAGTAGCATAACGCAGAGAAACCAAGCGCTGCTCTAAGCCATTAAGTATCGCTTCAAAATTAGACTGCAGGAGCTTATGCATATAAGAAAGAGCAAAATCTTTGATTATTGGAATATCCACCTTTAAAGAGGCAGCTACCTCCACCTTCGTACCTTCAGGATGCGGGTTAAATCTCCAGCTGCCCTGAAATTCTTTGAGGTCTCCACTTATCGCCTTAAATAAAATCAGGCCCTTGTCTAACAACAAGGTGTCCTCTTCAACCCATTGCACAGGAACCCCATCTATCTTAACCTGCCATTCAGTTTGCATAAGATTGTGGTGTTTTAAAATAACACGTGCCTGCTTTACTGAGGGAACAAAATGAGGAAAATCCTCAATTCGGGTAAGCAGTCTTACTACTCGCCAAAGCTGGGCATGGATAATTTTTGAAAGTTCAATCTGTATCGTATCATTTTGAGGCATCAAGCATCTCCTTTATTGCATTGCGAATACGAGTAGTCCCTTCTAACAACTTGAGGTCATCGATTACTTCGTCAAACTCCTTTAAAAGATAAATGGGCTTACCTATACGTAAGGAAATAGGGCAAAGCCGGGGTATCAGTTTTCCTAAAGGAAGAGCCTCGTAGGTACCAAAAATGGCGCAAGGGACGACCGGTCTACCTGTCTTATACGCCAAAAGTGCAGTTCCTCGACGGAATTCTCGCAATCTGCCATCCCTGCTTATACCGCCTTCAGGAAATAACCCTACATTCTTGTTATTCTCAAGAAGGTAAATCGCCTTGGATGAGGCACTTCCTACTGGCAAGGCCTCTACCTTTTGTAGAAACCAACCTATAAATGTTAAACGGTAGAGAAACCTCATCGCCAGGCAATAAATCTTTTTCGGTACTGCTGCCATAACAACTATAGGGTCAAGGAAACTTACGTGGTTTGCCACAATAATAAAATTTGTCTTCTGCGGAATATTCTCTAACCCCACAACCCTAAAACGAAAAAAAATCCTTCCTGTTACCTTAAAAATAAATCTAAATATCCAATACCACATAATGTTTTAGCAAAGCAAACCTTTTTTTTAAAAAAAATAGTAAATTGTCATCGCAGACGACGTTTCTTTAAAATTGTTTTTTTATGTTTCCTGGCTTGAGGGCTAAAGAGCAATTTCTCTTTTATCCATCGCTCAATGTAGCCTTTGTGAAATCTCCAATCCGTACCAATCTTAAAAGCAGGAATCTTACCCTCCCGGGCATACTTGTGTACGGTGAGCGGATGCAGGTTAAGATACTCTGCCACTTCCTTGGTAGTCATAATCTCTTTAACAACTGTGGCCATATGCACCTCTTTTTTGTATATTTTAGTTAGTTATAACTATATATCTAAAGTCAAGATTTGTCAAAACATATTTTAACTAATTTTAGCATAACCAAGTTAAAATCGCCCTTAAAGAATTATTTAAATAAAAAGCGCCAGAGTGAAACATCTGGCGCTAATTAAAAGTAGAAATTAAACCCTTTTAATCCTCTTTAATAGTACCTAAAACATCTCCGATATTCACCGCATCTCCTTCTTTAAAAAAAATCTCAGCTAATATGCCGCTACAAGGACAAGGGATATTAAATGTGGCCTTGTCAGTTACAAGTTCTACCAAATCCTCATTCTCTTTCACTGCATCACCAGGCTGATAATACCAAAAGGAAACCGTGGCCTTAGTAATACCTTCACCTAATTCTGGAACCACTATCTTGACCATTATTCCTCCTTTTTGCCAAGGTAACTCAACTTAAAGATGGGCTTAATTCCAAGGCAGGATATTCTTTTTCTAATAATATTTTCTGAAGTGTATCCACAAGCCCATCCTTAGCCTCATCTATATCTATCTGCCTATTAAGCTCACCCTCCAGGCAGGTCATCTGGATATCCATCCCGCAGGGCCGAATAAAAGAGAAAAAAGAAAGGTCAGATTTTTTAATATTCACGCTTAAGCCGTGAAAACTAATCCAGTGGTCTATAGCAACGCCGATAGAACATATCTTTTTGTCGCCTACCCAAACGCCGGTCAACCCTTGACGCCGCTGGCCAGAAACACCCCAAATCACAAGCCAGCTGATAACCGCATCCTCCAGACAACGCAGATACCAATGGATGTCTTTTTTAAGCCTGCGTAAATTGCAGATAGGATAAATGGTTAACTGCCCTGGCCCATGGTAGGTTATATCTCCCCCTCTTTCTGTCCGAAAAAATTGACCACCCTTTAAAGCGAGCTCGTTAAATGAAATTTTTAAATTTTCAATCCTGCCACTTTTACCTAATGTAACAACGGGATGATGCCGGCAGACAATCAAGGCCTGATTAATCAATCCCTCCTTAACAGCCTGAAATACCTCTCGCTGAAAACGCCAGGCCTTCCAGTAATCAACCAAACCTAAATAAAAATTACAAAACTCATCCATCTGAAACTACTTCGCTGAAAACCTCGGATAAGGTCGGATGACCAAAGATTGTGTGTTTAACTTGATCTATCTTCAAACCGTTAGCCACGGCAACCGACAATATGCCTATCAACTCTGTTGCCTTAGGACCAACAATCACGCCTCCTAGAATCCTTCCCGATTTCTGCTCAGAGATAATTTTTATAAACCCTTCAGCCTCATCCAAAATCCTGGCCATAGCTGAACCCAAAAAATCAAAACGATGGATTTTAAAACTAATCCCCTGGCTTTCTGCCTCTTTGACCGTCATACCAACGCTTGCAATCTCAGGGACGGTAAAGATGCAGTTCGGCACGTTTTGAACTGCGAGATTGCGCGGTTTTTGAGGATGAATTATATTCCAAACCGCTAACCTACCTTGTGCTGCAGCATAATTTGCCATTAAGATTTGGGCTGTACAATCACCCGCGGCATAAATATTAGGGACATTCGTCATTAAAAATTTATCCACGTTTATACGATTACCTTCAAGGTTAACTCCTAATTTATTTAAACCGGATATATTTATATTTGGCACCCTGCCCACAGACACCAAAACCCGACCAAAGCCTAAAAGCTCATTAGGACTAACTGTAGAGTTGATTCTTACGATAATCCCCCTTTTTTTAAAGGAATTAACCAGCCGCTGGCTGATCTCCCTATCGAAACCAGGAAGAAGTTGCGGCATCTTCTCAACAAGGGTAACCTTACATCCCAAGGCAGAAAATATACTGGCACATTCGCAACCAATAACCCCACCGCCAATTATCAAAAGGCTTTCGGGAACATCTTCCTGAAGAAAAATCTCATCACTTGATACAATTTTTTTTCCCTCAAATCCAAAAACACCTTCTAAGCCCTTAGGGCTTGAGCCGCTGGCAATAAGTATATTTTTGGCCCTAATCCTTCTATCTGCAACCTTTAAGGAGGTAGCATCTAAAACTTCAGCCTCGCCTGAAAAAAAATCAACCCCCGAAAGCAAACTATTCAACCCCTGGCTCAGCTGCTTAATTATCATTTGGCTGCGGGCCTGAACCTCTTTAAAATAAAACTTGGCAGAGCCTACCTCTACCCCAAACCTCTTACAACTGTGGACAAGCGAAAAAACCCGAACGGATTGAAGGAATGTCTTGGTGGGGATACAGCCGCGATTTAAACAGGTGCCGCCTAACAAGTCTTTTTCTAAAAGAGCAACCTTCATTCCTTGGGCCTTGGCATAGCGCGCGGCGCTAATCCCGGCCCAGCCTGCGCCGATCACTGCTAAATCATACTCCATAGCCTTAAGCACCCGTCTAATCCTCTACAGCAAACCTTGAAATATAAGAAATTGCTCTTTTAGTCTTTTGGCTGTTTGCGCCAATGTCTGAAGCTCGCTTTGATTAAGTCCTAAATCCACTATCTCCTCTATGCCCCCTCTTCCAATACGGGCCATTACACCTAGGCATACATCGCTTAAACCGTATTCTCCATTAAGATAGGCAGAGACACCGATTATACGCTTTTCATCCTTCACCACTGCTTCAACCAGAGAAGCAACAGCTGCTGAAGGTGCAAAATAGGCGCTACCGTTTCCTAAAAGATTCACTATCTGCGCGCCTCTATTTATCGTCATCTGTACCAATTGCCTTTTTTTGTCCTCGTCTAAAAGCCCTTCTAATTTTTTATTCTTTACCCGGCAAAGCCGCAAAATTGGCAACATCCCTTCTCCATGACTACCAATAACATAGGCCTCCACATCCTGGATAGGAACGCCAACTTCCTTGGCTATCAAATTAGCAAGCCGGGAGGCATCCAGACTAATCCCCATACCAAAAATCCTCGACCGAGGAAACCCAATTAGCTTGAAAGCCAAAAGGGTCATAAGATCCAAGGGATTGGTAACAATAATAACTATTGCCTGCTGCGCCAGCTCATTTATCTTTAAACATAGCTCTTTGAGAATTAAACCATTCGTATTGAGAAGTTCCTCGCGGGTCATACCGGGCCTGCGGGCTATGCCAGCAGACACTACCACTATATCTGAATCTTTAATACAAGCAATATCTTCGCAAGCCCAAATCCGAAAATTCTTTTTTTGTATATACTGGCTATCCTGCAAATCGAGTGCTTTGGCAAGGGCAAGGCCTTTGGCAATATCCACCAAGATAACCTCGCCTAACTCAGCCTCTAAAAGACGAAGCGCAATCGTGCTGCCTACATTACCAGCCCCAATTATTGAAATCTTCATTAGGAATTTAATCTTTCGATTATGGCATCAGCCATCTGTTGCGTACCAACCGCAGATGGGTCATCGCGATTTGGCTTTAAGTCATAAGTAACAAATTTACCTTCCGCTAAAACCGAAGCAAGCGCATCTTCTAACCTTTGGGCTGCCCTATCCTGTTTAAGATACCTAAGCATCATTACCCCGGAAAGAATCATCGCTGAAGGGTTAACCTTATTTTTACCAGCGTATTTTGGCGCTGAGCCATGAACTGGCTCAAAGACAGCAATACCGGCACCAATATTTGCACCCGGGGCCATCCCTAATCCTCCAACTAATCCAGCGCATAAATCTGAAAGGATATCTCCGTAGAGATTAGGTAAAACCAAGATATCAAAATTATGGGGCTTTTGCACCAACTGCATAGCCATATTATCTACTAATGCCTCTTCAAATATAATCCTACCCTCATATCCCTTAGCTACCTCTCGCGCAACTGACAAAAACAGGCCATCGGTAAACTTCATTATATTAGCCTTAGTAACTACTGTAACTTTTTTGCGGTTGTTTTTTAAGGCATACTCAAAGGCAAAGCGGACAATGCGCTCAGAGGCAAATCTGGATATAGGCTTAATGGATATGCCTGAATCAGGTCGAATCTTTTTTCCCGAAAATTCTCCGATAGAAGAAATAAGTTTCCTACAACTTTCAGTCCCAGCCTCAAACTCTATCCCCGCGTATAAATCCTCGCTATTTTCTCTTACAACTACCAAGTCAATGTCTCTAAATTGGCTTTTTACTCCCAGGAATGACTTTACTGGCCTTAGGCATACAAAAAGGTCTAAGGCCTGCCTCAAGGCAACATTAACCGAACGAAAGCCTGTGCCAATAGGGGTAGTAATAGGACCTTTTAGGGCCACCTTGTTTTTCTTTATTGAATCAAGTGTCTCATCAGGAAGGAGGCTACCAAATTTTTTCAAAGCCGACTCTCCAGCCAAAACCTCTTCCCACTCAAACTTGACGCCTGTGGCCTCAAGACACCTTTTGGCTGCCATAACTACCTCTGGACCAATCCCATCACCTGGTATAAGCGTAACCTTTTGGGTCATATTAAAAACACAAGTTCAGAATTTCAATTCTCCCTTTTGCTTCAGATAATTAACAATCCCGCCTTCTTTTAATAATGTCTGCATAAAAGTGGGCAGGGGCTTTATGGTAAGTTCAATATTACGGGAGGCGTTTATAATCCTGCCTTTATCTAAATCCAGACTCAAAATATCACCCTCTAAAAGGTTAGATGTATCTGCCTCTACCAAAGGCAAACCTATATTAAAGGCATTGCGGTAAAAAATGCGGGCAAAGGATGAAGCCACCACTGCTAAAATCCCTGCCTCTTTTATCACTAAAGGCGCCTGCTCCCGGGATGAACCCATACCAAAATTCTTACCTGCAACTATAATAGTCTCATTAGGAATAATCTTTTTGGGAAAATCCGGGTCGATATCCTCCATTATATGCTTGGCCAACTCCTTCATATCGGTAATAGAGAATTTATAACGGCCCGATATAATCAGGTCGGTATTTATATCATCACCCAACCTTATAACCTTACCTTTTATCTGCATAGCGATTAAAGCTGCTTAAACTCATCTACATTTTTTACCTTTGACATCGCGGTGTCTAAAGTAATTTGCTCTTTTTGATACAGCTCCTTTAAGGATTTATCCATCGTCTTCATACCATACTGGCTACCGGTCTGCATAAGGGTAGGAATCTGCTCGATCTCCTGCTCGCGGATAAGGTTACGAATCCCCGGGGTTGCCACCATTATCTCACAGGCCAACACCCTTCCTTTTCCTGAGGCATGCGGAAGCAAAAGTTGAGATACAACTCCTTGAAGGCAATCAGCGAGCTGTAATTTTACCTGTTGTTGCTGATGTGGAGGAAAGACATCGATAATTCTCTCGATGGTCTGAGGCGCATCAGGGGTATGCAGTGTAGCTAAAACCAAATGGCCAGTCTCTGCTGCAGTAAGGGTTGTGGATATGGTTTCCAAATCCCGCATCTCTCCTACCACAATAACATTGGGGTCCTGACGTAGTGTATGTTTTAAGGCATCGGCAAAACTATGAGTATCGGAATATACCTCCCTTTGTTTAATAATACTCTTTTTATTAGCGTGGATGAACTCAATTGGGTCTTCAACGCAAACAATAAGACACTCCCGTTCACTATTTATAAGATCAATCATTGCTGCTAGGGTGGTGGTCTTACCTACGCCTGTAGGCCCTGTAACCAAAACCAGACCATTGGGCCGGCGGGCTAAATCCTTGACAATAGCTGGAAGCCCAAGCTCTTCAAAAGAAGGAATAGTTAAAGGAACCCGACGAAAGGCAGCCTCTACTGAACCTTTCTGCATATGGACATTCACCCTAAACCTATCCAAACCAGGAATGGCTATTGAGAAGTCCAACTCCAAGTCGCGTTCAAATATCTCTTTTTGGGTATTGGTAAGAACCCCATAGATCATCTTTTTTAATTCCTCACTCTTTAACCGAGCAAGAGCCGTGCGCATCAATTTTCCATCAATACGCAAGATAGGTGGCTCGCCATCAGTAAGATGTAAATCTGAGGCTTTCTTTTCAATGCACAAAATTAAAAGCTCGCGTATCTCCATAACCTTTCCTCCGTTAAGATAAAAATCTTTGGGGATTAGTAAGTTTTGCAGTTACAGCTGAGGCAACCACAGTAGCAGGAGAAGCCAGATAAATCAATGCATTGGGATTGCCCATCCGACCTTTAAAATTCCTATTTGCCGAAGAAATTACTACCTCTCCATCCGCAGGCACACCATTGTGAGTTCCCACGCAAGGGCCACACCCTGGGGCAACAACCACTGCCCCTGCCTCAACCAGGGTTTGTATCAGACCTTGCTTTACTGCCTCAAGAAAAACCTTGCGCGAGGCCGGAGCAACCACAAAGCGCACTCGGGGGTGAACCTTGTGTTTCTTAAGTATAGAGGCAGCCACTTTTAAGTCTAGCAGCCGACCATTGGTACAGGTGCCTAAAAATGCCTCTTGGATAGGCGTACCCTCAACTTCATCTATTGGGGATACATTATCCACACTGTGGGGTTTTGCAACTTGGGGCACAAGCTTATGGACATCAAACTCAAAAAACTTTTCGTAAAAGGCATCTTTATCTGCCCTGATTGGGGTGATGCCACTTTTTACGCCCTGAGACCTATACCATAATGCGGTTTTTTTATCTACCGGCATAAAACCACACTTAGCACCCATCTCCACCAACATATTGCAGATAGTAAAACGACCATCCATATCTAAACTATCAATGGTAGAGCCATAAAACTCAATTGCCCGATAGGTTGCACCGTCTGCACGCAGTCTTGCTATAATATAAAGTATAACGTCTTTGGCAAAAACGCCCTTGGGTAATTTACCGTTTATAACAATCTTGTAGGTAGAGGGAACCCTAAACCAATTCTTGCCATTTGCCACTGCCACCGCTAAATCAGTTGAACCCACACCAGTTGCAAATACACCTAAGGCCCCGTATGTGCAGGTATGGGAATCAGCCCCCAAGACCAAATCCCCAGGTCGTATCTGCCCAGACTCAGGAATAACCTGATGACAGACACCACAGCCGATATCAAAAAACTGGGTTTTATACTCTTGGCTGAAGGTGCGCATCTTTTTATGCACCTTAGAAACCCCTTCATTAGGTGAAGGGGCACTGTGGTCAATAACCATACAGAATTTAGTCTTCAGTCTCTTTACCCCCAGCTGTTGTAGTCTATCAATAATAATGCTGGATGTGCCATCTTGGCCAAAGGCAAAATCCACCTTACAGACGGCAAAATCTCCTGCCTTCAGATTCTTATTACTATGCCTACTTAAAATCTTCTCAGCGATTGTCTTAGCCACAATTACACCTTTTTAAGCCACGTAGCTATTCTCTCTAATGCCTGCCTGAGTTGACCGCTACCGGTTGCAAAACTAATCCGGATAAAATCATCTCTTCCAAATGCCTGCCCGGGAATAACAGCTACCAAGGCCTCTTCTAAAAGACGTGAAGAAAAATCAAAAGACCCAAGCCCAGTCTTATGAATATCGCAGAATATATAAAAAGCGCCTTGGGGCAGGATGTATTTAATTTTTTCAATCTTAGCTAGTTCTGAAAGCGCATAATCCCGACGCTGTTGAAACTCGTAACGCATACGCTCAATAAAATCATCTTTGGCCTGTAAGGCCTTGACTGCTGCCTTCTGGGCAAAAGATGTGGCATTGGAGGTTGTATGGTCCTGGATTTTAGCAATTACTCGGGCTATCTCCAAAGGCGCAGCCAGATATCCCAAACGCCAGCCAGTCATAGAAAAACTCTTCGAAAAACCATTTACGGTAATAGTCAAATTATATATTTCTTTGTTCAGGCCAGCAAGAGAAATATGTTGCAGATTATCGTAGATGAGTTTCTCGTATATCTCATCTGAAATTACTAGGACTCCCTTTTCTACGCAAACCTTGGCTATACCCAACAACTCTCCCCTTGAATAAACACTGCCACAAGGATTAGAGGGGTTGTTTAAAATCAACAATTTTGTCTTGGCTGTTATATTTTCTTTTAACTGCTCAGGCGTGATTTTAAAATTATTCTCAGCATCAGTTGCCAGAAACACTGGAATCCCTTCACAGAGCCTAACCATCTCAGGGTAGCTGACCCAATAAGGCGAAGGAATTAGTACCTCATCGCCTTTATCCACCAAGGCAAAAAGGGTATTGAATATACTGTGCTTTGCACCGCAGGATACAACTATCTGTTCTGGGGAATATTCGAGATTATTATCACGGGAAAATTTGGCTGCTATTGCCTCTTTTAATTCAAGAATACCGCTGGTAGGCGTATATTTGGTAAACCCATCTTTTAAGGCCGCTATACAGGCATCTTTGATAAAGTCAGGGGTATCAAAATCTGGCTCTCCTGCAGCCAGACTTATTACATCACGACCTTCGGACTTGAGCTTTTTGGCCCGGGCAGTAATTGCCAAGGTAGAGGAAGGTAAAACCTGCTGGGTCCGTTGGGAAACATGATATTCTCTATGCATATACTGCTTGCGCGAAATCAAAATGAATTGGCAAAGCCCTATTAAAAAAGATTAAAGAGAATCTCTCTCTTTCTTAAATATATTCCGCAGACCGCCTAAGAATTTCTTGGTTGGTTTTTCCTCCATTGGAGGCTTTTCCTGAACCGCTACCTTAGTCCCAGGCCTTTTCTCTTCAGGGAAAACTGCTTTTTCCTCCTGTCCAGTAGCCGGTTTTTCAGGAGACTCCTCTTTGACCTTCTTTTTCCTTTGAGGTTTTTCCTTCTTTTTAACCTCAAGTAGTTCTAGAATAACCATCTGGGCATTATCGCCCCGGCGGTTACCAAGCCTCAAAATGCGGGTAAAACCACCTTTTGCGCTATCAAAACGCTTGGCTACGTCAGTAAAAAGGAGGGAGACTAGTTTGTGGTCGCCAAGTACCTCAAAGGCCCGACGCCTGTTAAAAAGGGTATCCTTTTGGGCCAAGCTAATCATTCTATCTGCAGCCGATTTGGCATATAGGGCCTTGGTCTTGGTGGTTTTTATCCTCTGGTAGATAAAAAGACTGCGCAGAAGGCTCCTTAAAGTTGCCTTACGCCAACTGGTAAAACGGTTAAGTTTAAAACGTTCAACTCGGTGACGCATCTTTTATACCCTCTTGAGTTTTTTGGGGTCAACCTGCATACCCAAAGATAACCCCATACCAGCCAAAAGTTCCTTTATCTCAGCCAAAGACTTCTTTCCAAAATTCTTAAAACTCAACATCTCCTCTTCGGTCTTCTTAACCAAATCAGCAATAGTCTTTATCTTGGCCTCCCGTAAACAATTGGAAGCCCTTACCGAAAGCTCCAATTCCGATACCGGAAGTTTAAGTTTCTCGTAGATGGCAATCTCCTCCTTCTTCATCTCAATCTCTTCTTCTTCAGGCTCTTCTGGAAGTTGTCCAAAATTAACAAAGACATCGAGGTGTCTCTGGAGTATATTAGAGGCATAAAGAAGGGCATCCTTGGGAGAAATAGCACCATTGGTAAAAATCTCTAAAATCAACCTATCGTAATCTGTGCGTTGGCCAACCCGTGTATTTTCCACATGAAAGGTCACTTTTTTGACTGGACTAAATAAGGAATCTATTGGGATAACCCCTATAGGCATATCCTCACGCTTGTTCATTTCAGCCGGGACATAACCACGGCCCCGGGCGACCTCCATCTCCACCTCAAACTTAGTATCTTTAGTTAATGTAGCAATATGCAACTCAGGATTTATTATCTCAATAGACTCATCCACTTCAATATCCTTGGCCTTAACCTCGCCCTTCTGCTCCTTTTTTAAGGTTATGGTCTTGGGTATCTTGGAGTGGGAATTCAAAACCAGGCTTTTGATATTCAGGATTATCTCGGTGACATCCTCCATAACACCTGCAATAGAAGAAAATTCATGCTGTACACCAACAAATCTCACGCTTGTAACCGCGCTGCCCTCAATAGAAGACAAAAGCACCCTCCGCAAAGAATTACCTAAGGTAACTCCATAGCCTCGCTCAAAAGGAGATGCGATAAACTTACCGTAGGTGGTGGTATAACTTGATTCATCACATTCCAACCTCTTCGGCAATTGAAAATCTTTCCATTTTATACCCATCTTCCCCGCTCCTTATAAAAATATTAGTGCTGTTTTTAATGAAGTAAAGTTCGCCTATTTGGAATATAACTCTACAATCAACTGTTCCTCAATAGCAGCACCGATATCCTCTTTCTCGGGCAATCTCACTATCCTGGCCTTTAGGGTTTGGGGATCAAACCCTAACCAAGAGGGTACGCTGCGCTCTTTGGAGAGTTCCAGATTTTCCTTTAATTTCTTTAGCGCTCCTTCCTTAGCTTTTACCTCAACGGTATCGTCCTTGTCTACCAAAAAAGATGGTATATTGACACGTTTAGAATTCACCCAGATAAAATTATGCCGGACTATCTGGCGGGCCTGGGCCCGAGATACTGCTAGACCCAAACGAAAAATAACATTATCAAGCCGCCGCTCCAATAATTGCAAAAGCACTTTTCCAGTAACGCCTTTTGACTTAGAGGCTATCTCAAAATACCGACGAAACTGCCTCTCCAAAACCCCATACATCCTTTTTACCTTCTGTTTTTCCCGCAGTTGCAATCCATAGTTAGACAACTTTGTGCGTAACTGACCGTGTTGACCCGGAGCGGTAGAGCGACGCGCAAGGCTACATTTGGGACCGTTACAGCGGGGGCCTTTCAAAAATAACTTCTCCCCTTCTCGACGACATAACCTACATACTGCATCCCTGTATCTTGCCATAACCTATACTCTCCGTTTCTTTTTAGGACGACACCCATCGTGCGGAATGGGGGTAACGTCTTTAATTGAGGTAATCACCAAACCTGCAGCTTGAAGGGCCCGTATTGCCGACTCCCGACCAAAACCAGGGCCTTTTACCCGAACCTCCACCTCTTTAATGCCTATCTCTTTGGCCTTACGGGCAGCATCAGTGGCTGCTACCTGGGCTGCAAAGGGAGTAGACTTCTTGGAACCACTGTAACCCACCACACCTGGAGCAGACCAAACTAAGGCGTTGCCCTGTTTATCAGTAATAGTTATAATTGTATTATTAAAACTTGCCTGGATATGAACTATCCCTGAGGTTATACCCTGGGCAAGTTTTTTCTTTTTTGCCTTCTCTTTGGTTGCCATTATCTACCTCGCTTTCTCAGAACTTATTTTTTTGCTGCTGACGCAGATGCCTTTTTAACAGGTGCCTCTTTCTTTATTACCGCTAACCCTCCCTTGCGTGGCCCCTTGCGCGTACGGGCGTTGGTGCGCGTCCGCTGGCCCCGAACCGGTAAACCCTTTTTATGCCGCAGGCCACGCCAGGAGCCTATATCAATAAGTCTTTTTATATTCTGGGATATATCCCGGCGCAAATCTCCCTCAACCCGGTATCCTGACTTTTGGATAACACTGCTTATACGAGCCACCTCTTCATCAGTAAGTTCCTTTGCCCTTTTGTCGGGACTTATCTGGGCCTCTTTAAGTATCCGATTAGAGAGTGTCCGACCTATACCATATATATACGTAAGAGCTATCTCTATCCTTTTATCCTTTGGCAGGTCAACTCCTAATAATCTCGGCATTAATACCCCTCCTCATTTAATAAAAGTATCTTCTTAACCTTGCCTCTGTTTGTGCTTAGGGTTAGAGCAGATTACCCGCACTATGCCCTTGCGCCTGATTATCTTACAGTGGTCACAAATCTTTTTTACAGAAGATTTAACTTTCATTTTTAAAAACCTATTTAATCCTAAAGGTAATCCTGCCCCTATTCAAATCATAGGGGGAAAGCTCCAATTTTACCCTGTCACCCGGAAGTATCCTTATAAAATTCATCCGCATCTTTCCTGAAACATGCGCCAGAACGATATGGCCGTTGTCCAATTTAACCCTAAACATCGCATTTGGTAATGTCTCGGTAATCTCACCCTCTGTCTCAATTAATTCTTCTTTAGGCATAAGCGTCTTCAGTTTCTCCCTGGGTTAAAATTTCGGGGCCTTTTTCTGTAATTGCTACAGTATGTTCAAAATGGGCAGATGGCAATCTATCTATCGTCACTGCGGTCCAGCCGTTATCTAAAATCTCCGCCTCCCAACCACCCATATTCACCATTGGCTCTATTGCTAAAACCATACCATCAGTCAACATCAAATCTTGCTGGTAATGCTGAACAAAATTAGGAACCTCGGGTTCTTCATGGAGATTCTTACCTATTCCATGACCAACAAACTGACGCACTACCGAAAAACCATTTCCTTCAACATAATTCTGAATAGCAGAAGAAACATCGCTGAGTTGATTTCCTACCCGAGCCTGCCTTATGCCTAAAAAAAGGGCTTTTTTGGTTACCTCAATTAACTTTTCTAGTTGTTGTCCAACCGAACCTATCGGTAAGGTAACCGCAGCATCGGAAAAATACCCCTCATACTTTATTCCTAAATCTAGGCTCAAGATATCGCCTTCCATCAAAACCCTTTGGCTAGGTATACCGTGAACTATCTCTTCATTTACTGAGGTGCAGATATGCGCAGGATAACCACGATAGCCCTTAAACGCTGAAACGACCCCTTCCCGAGAAAAAAACTCCTGGGCCAAACTATCTATATAAGCAGTAGTAATACCTGCTGTTATATGTTGTTGCAAACGTTTAATTATCCGTGCTAAAATACTTCCTGCCTTACGCATCATCTTTAAATCAAATTCAGACTTTAAAGGAACCATTACCTGCCCTAATTGTATCTACGATGCCTCGCACCACCTCATCTGCAGGGCCATCTGCACAAATCCGTTTCAACTTCCCTCGTGAGGTGTAATAATCTATAAGGCTGGATGTCTCCTTCAGATAAACCTCTAAACGCCGTTTTATTGTCTCTTCATTATCGTCAGCTCGTTGGATAAGCTGCCCTCCGCAGAAATCGCATCTGCCCGCATTTTTAGGAGGCATATTAGTCTTATGAAAATTTGCCCCGCATCCTTTGCAGACAAGCCTTCCAGAAAGCCTTTGGACAATAACATCTTCGCTGGCTTCAAGATAAAATACAAAACTTATCTCCCTTGCCTGCCTTGCCAATATAACGTCTAATATCTTGGCTTGGTTCAAACTGCGTGGATAGCCATCCAAGATAAAACCCTCCTGGGTATCAGGCTTCTTAATCCGATCTTCAAGCATCTGAGTCAAAAGGACATCAGGGACTAATAACCCCTTCTCCATATAACCTTTGGCCTGCATCCCTAACTGAGTCCCTAAAGAAACATTCTCCCGCAACATATCTCCGGTAGAAATATGAACTAAATTTAAACTTTCTGCCAACTTTTTGGCCTGAGTTCCCTTGCCTGCGCCAGGCGGACCTAAAAGCAAAATAATCATCTTCGACCCTTTATCCTGCTACCAGAGATAAAACCTTCGTAGTGGTGCATGATAAGATGAGACTCAATCTGTTTTATAGTATCCAACATAACACCCACAACTATGAGAATTCCGGTTCCACCAAAAAATGATGCAACCAGATAGGGCACCTTAAGCCAGGCCATAATAAAATCCGGAAAGATGGCAATACAGGCTATGAATACAGCCCCAGCCAAGGTAATCCGGGTCATCACAAAATCCAAAAACTCAGCCGTAGCAGTACCTGGCCTGATACCGGGGATAAAGCCGCCGTATTTCTTCATATTCTCAGCCAGGTCATTAGGATTAAAGACGATAGCCGTATAGAAATAACAAAAGAAAATTATCAGCAACGCATACAAAAGCGTATAAACAAGATGCCCGCGCATCAAACTCTGGGCCAGGCGTTGGAATGCAGGATTCGGTATAAAAGAAGCCAAAGTAGCAGGGAATAATATAATTGACTGAGCAAAGATAATTGCAATAACCCCGGACTGGTCTACCTTTAATGGTATATATGTACTCTGGCCGCCAAATATCTTTCTTCCTACAACCCTACGGGCATACTGCACCGGAATCTTTCTCTGGGCCTGGGTTATCAGGATAACCAGAAAAACCACTGATACCAGCAATACCGCCATAATCAATAAGGTAAAAGGCTGTATCTGCCTTTGACTGGGTTTAAATGGCGAAAAGAGCATAAAAAGCGTTTGGATTGCCGTGGGAATACGGGAGATAATGCCAGCAGCGATTATCAAAGAGATTCCATTACCAATGCCATGCTCTTGGATCTGCTCTCCCAGCCACATGATAAAGATCGTGCCTGTAGTAAGGGTAAGCATCGTCAGTAATCTAAACCCCCAGCCTGGATACATAACAATCCGTAATCCCTCAAAGCGCGCAGGATTTTCCAACCATAAGGCAATAAAGAATGACTGGATGAGCGAAAGGACAACTGTACCATAACGGGTGTATTGATTAATCTTCTCGTAACCAGCCTTACCCTCTTTGGACAACTTCTCCAAGGCTGGGATAACCGCAGTCAAAAGCTGCAGGATAATGGAAGCAGATATGTAAGGCATTATACCTAAGGCAAAAATGGTCAGGCGCTCCATTGCGCCACCAGAAAACATATTAATGATGCCGAATAATGCGCCTCCTTGGGTCTTGGAAAAACGCGACAAAAACTCAGCCAGTGCTGCACCATCTATTCCAGGCGTAGGCACAAAACAACCCACCCGATATACCGCCAAAAGAATGGCAGTTATGATTAGTCTTCTTTTTAAATCAGGAATCTTAAAAGAATTAACCAACGCCTCAAGCATTCAACACCTCAAACTGTGAACCCGACTGGGTCAGTTTCTCCTGAGCCTTAGAAGAAAAGGCATGGGCCTTGATAGTAATAGGCCGTTTAACCTCTCCCTCAGCCAATATCTTAACCGGCTTATCCTTATCCTTAATTAAACCCGCCTGCTCTAAAACCTCTGGTGTTACCAGTTCACCCTTAAGCCTAGCCAAATCCTTAAGATTAACAATTTGATATTCTTCTTTGACCGACTTGCTAAAACCACGCTTAGGAATCCTACGGATCAAAGGAGTCTGACCTCCTTCAAAACCTAAATAATAATCCCTGCCCGAACGAGAGGTCTGCCCCTTACTCCCACGGGTCGAGGTCTTGCCATGTCCTGAGCTTGGGCCACGGCCAAGAATCTTTTTCCGTTTGCGTTTTATCTTAAGATTGTACAACCCCACTGTAACCCTGGAAGCGATGGGTTTGGCTGTCTCTTTTTTTTCGGAAGCAGAAACAACAACTTTACTCACCTCTTTCTCTGCTTTTTCTTCTTTGGACAAAGATTCTCCTAATTTCTTAGGTTTTAGACGAATCGCTGATTTTATCCTTTTGTGTTCCATAGCCTACCTTTTTTAAGCCTTCAGATTCTTAAGACCATCGATTGTGGCCTTAACTACATTAACTGGATTATTCGATTTAAGAGACTTGGTTAAAATATCCCTAATTCCAGCTGCCTCACAAACCGCCCTAACTGGACCAGCAGCAATAACCCCTGTTCCCTCAGAGGCAGGTTTTAACAAAACCTTTGCTGCGCCGAATTCACCAAACACCTCGTGGGGAATAGTAGTACCCTCCAGTGGAACAGTTTGAAGACTCTTTTTGGCCTTGGTTAGGGCCTTACGAATTGCGTCAGCAACCTCATTTGCCTTTTCTTGGGCGAACCCAACCCTACCCCTGGTATCCCCAACTACCACCAGCGCACTGAAGTGAAGTTTCTTGCCACCTTTGGTAACCTTGGCTACCCGATTAATAGTTATAATCTTTTCGACAAACTCTGAAGGCTGCTCTATCTTTAACTCGCGCATCTTAGAAAATCAAACCCCCTTTTCTTAAGGCCTCGGCAAAGGCCTTGATTCTACCATGGTAAAGATAGCCACCGCGGTCAAACACAATCTGAGATACTCCTAATCCTTTTACCCTTTCGGCAAAAATCTTACCAAACTCCTCTGCGACCTTGCAATTACAACCACCAGAAAATAATGGTTTAAGATCCTTAGTAAAGGTGGATAACGCGAAAATAACCCTATTATTCGAATCATCAACAAGCTGAGCTGAAAGATGGCGAAGGCTGCGATAAACCACCAACCTGGGTCTTTCTTTAGTCCCTGAAATCTTAATCCGAATCCGACTATGTCTTTTTAACCTTTGTAAAATCTTTTTATTTTTCATGGTCAAGAATTATTTTCCTGCTGTTGCCTGGGCCTTGCCCACTTTCTTTTTTACCCTTTCACCTACATAACGAATACCCTTACCCTTGTAGGGCTCAGGAGGACAAATCGCACGAATCTGCGCAGTAACCTGGCCAACCTTCTCTTTATCTATACCCCGGACAACAATTTGGGTTGGCTTGGGGGTTTCTATTTTTATGCCTTCAGGGATCGGAAAATCTACCGGATGGGAAAAACCCAAGGTCATATTCAGATTATTTCCTTGTACCTGAGCCTTATAACCCACACCAACAATCTCCAGCTCCTTTACATAGCCTTCAGTAACGCCTTTGATCATATTAGCCAAAAACGCGCGGGTTAGACCATGTAAAGACTTATCAAGCTTGGTATCTGACTGGCGTTTAACAGAAATCCGGCCATCCTTAAGTTCAATATCTATTCGCGGAGAAACAATATAACTAAGCTTACCCTTAGGCCCCTCTATATTAACTTGCCGCTCATTGACCTCGACCTTCACCCCTGCGGGGACTATAATTTCCTTTTTGCCTATCCTTGACATCTCTGCTCCTTACCAAACATAAGCAATTACCTCTCCCCCAACACCTAATTCCCTGGCCTGGGCATCGGTAATTATCCCTTTTGAAGTAGAGATAATCGCCAAACCCCTTCCCCTTAATACCTGGGGAAGTTTCTTGTGATTTACATACCTACGCACACTACAGGTCGAAATCCTCTGTATATTCCTTATTGCTGAGTTACCTGCCACGTATCTTAAGTAGACCCTTAGAATCTGGCGTTTACCCAATTCAAGTGGTTTATAGTTATCAATATAGCTTTCTCTCTTCAAAATCTCAAAAATTTCTTTCAAAATATTTGTAGCAGGGATATCAACGCTATCTTTGCCTGCCATAATGGCATTGCGTACCATCGTGAATGCATCTGCAATAATATCCGTCCTTGACATATCCGTAACTCTCCTATCTATTTCTAATTACCAACTTGCCTTACGAACCCCGGGAATCATTCCTGTCCAGGCAAGTTCACGAAAGCAGATCCGGCACAGCTTAAAACGGCGTAGATATCCGCCTGAACGACCGCATATATTGCAACGGTTGTAACTACGCGTTGAATACTTTGGATTCCTTTTCCATCGGTTTATTTGCGATTTTTTTGCCATTACCTATCCCTCTTATTTTCACTACTAGCAAAAGGCATTCCCAAAAGACGCAACAACTCGCGCGCCTGCTCTTTGGTCTTTGCATTTTTTATTACAAAGGTTATATCCATACCCTGGCTACGGGTTATCTTGTCGTAATCTATCTCAGGAAAAATAGATTGGTCAGATAGACCCAAGGTGTAGTTGCCAGCAGCATCAAAGGAATCTAAAGGCGTCCCGCGAAAATCCCGAATGCGGGGCATAGCAACATTGAAAAGTCTATCCATAAACTCGTACATCCTGGCCCGACGCAAGGTAACCTTGCAACCTATGGGAACGCCTGCCTTTATCTTAAAATTAGAAATCGCCTTTTTGGCCCGTCTCATAATCGGCTTCTGACCGGTAATCAAGGCCAACTCCTCCATAGCCTTTTCCAAAATCTTTATATCCTGCAAGGCCTCACCCACACCCATATTAATGACTATCTTTTCTATTCTTGGAACCGCCATTTTATTCTTCAAGGAAAAATTCTCCTTTAAAGCAGGAACGATCTGATTTCTATACCTCTCTAAGAGTCTAGGAGTGTAACCCATATTTTTCACCTCAAATTACCTCTTTACAAGATTTGCAGAATCTAACCTTACTGCCATCCTGCTGAACCATGAAACCAACACGTACTGGTTTAGAACAGCTTTTACACACCAACATCAAATTGCTTATTGCAAGCGGCGCCTCAATAGAAACTATTCCTCCCTGCTGGTCCTGTTGGGTTCGCCTTTTATGCTTTTTTAAAAAATTTACCCCCTCGACAATTACCCGACCCTGCCCTGGATAAACCTTCAGGACCTTACCCCGCTTGCCTGCATCCTTACCTTTAATAACCTGAACTAAATCACCTTTGCGTATCTTAAACACCTAAATCACCTCGGGCGCTAAAGAAATAATTTTAGTAAAATTCCTCTCCCTCAATTCCCTGGCCACAGGACCAAAGACACGGGTGCCGCGGGGATTCAACTGGTTGTCAATAAAAACAATGGCGTTGCGGTCAAAACGCAAAACCGTTCCATCGCTCCTACGGATAGGCGCCTTAGTACGGACAACCACTGCCTTAGCCACCTCACCTTTTTTTATCGTGGCATCAGGACTAGACTCCTTAACATTCACATTGATAATATCCCCGATCTTAGCTACCGGACAATTCTTTTTACCAAAAACAGCAATAAATGAAGCCTTCTTGGCACCAGTATTATCGGCAACATCAAGGATTGTGCGTAATTGAATCATATAACTAACCCTCTTTGGCTTCAGTCTGAACCTCTGGCGTAGCTACACCAGTGCCAGATTTTTCCTTTTTGGCCTTACCCATCACTTCCTCCAAGGCAACCTCATCCTTAAGTTTTTGCTCAACCTGCTCGGCCTTCTTTACAATCCCTACCAAGCGGAAAAATTTCTCCTTGGAAAGAGGCCGGGTCTCCTGAATCCTTACCACATCCCCTAGCTGGGCAGTATTGCCTTCGTCATGCACCTTAAACTTTGTAGTAAAACGAACAATACGGTTATAACGAGGATGCCTGGCTAATCTCTCAACCCTAACAATAATTGTTTTTTGCATTCGATTGCTAATCACTGTTCCGATAAATTCTTTTCTTCGCCCCATATTAACTTTCTTTCTTTTGGTTTAAGATGGTTTGTATACGCGCGATATCTCGTTTTATAAGCCCAAAGAGATGAGGTTTTTCAACCCTGCCAGAATAACGCTGTAAATTTAACTTGTAGAGCTCCTCCTTCAGGCTTTTATACTTTGCCAAAAGCTCATCCTTAGACATATTCAGTAATTCCTGCATCTTCATCGTCAATTCCCCTTAACGTTGGGTGCGAGTTACGAACTTTGTGCGTATCGGAAGTTTATACGCCACCAAACGAAAACACCTCTGGGCATAGGCCTCAGGTATACCGCCCAGTTCAAAAATAATCTTACCTCTTTTAACTACTGCCACCCAATGGTCAATATCGCCTTTGCCCTTGCCCATACGTACCTCTGCAGGTTTTTTGGTAACCGATTTATCTGGAAAAATCCTTATCCAGAGCTTTCCACCTTTATGCAGCTGACGGGCAAGAATAACCCTACAAGCCTCAATCTGGGTATTTTTTATCCAGCCATTTTCTAAGGACTTCAGGCCATACTCGCCAAAGGAAATATCACAACCCGAGGTGGCAATCCCCCGACGAACACCTTTCTGCAATTTCCGGTATTTAACCCGCTTGGGCATCATTACCATATTTCAACTCCTCACAGCTAATAATTCCTACCATAATATTTATTAAAACTACTTCTTCTGAGATGACTGCTGCTGATTATCTCGCTCAACATCTCCAGTATTTACTTGAGGCTTACCTAAAATATCGCCTTTATAAATCCAAACCTTAACCCCAATAAGACCATAGGTAGTCAAGGCCTCGGCTAAGGCATAATCTATATCGGCCCTTAGGGTTGCAAGGGGAATCTTACCTTGACGATAGGTTTCGGTACGCGACATATCAGCGCCGTTTAATCTACCAGCGCAACTCACCTTGATACCCTTGGCGCCAGCAGCTATTGTTTGTTCCATTGCCCGCTTTACTGCCCGACGAAAGGCAACCCGTTTTTCAAGCTGCATAGCGATATTTTCAGCAACCAACTGGGCATCTAAGGCTGGCTCCTTAACCTCTTCAATATCAATAGCTACTTCCATTTTAACCATATTATTTATATCCTCACGCAACCGCTCAATATCTGCACCGTGGCGACCAATAACAATTCCTGGACGGGCAGTAAGTATCCGAATCTTGACCCTGCCCCCCACGCGTTCAATAATAATCCTAGAGATAGCTGCGTGCTTATATCTATTCTTTATAAGCCTGCGAATCTCATAATCCTGTTGGATAAAATTAGCATAATCCTTAGGTCTGGCGAACCAGAGGCTATTCCAGTTTTTATTAATACCTATCCTTAAAATCAATGGATTAACTTTTTGTCCCATACCCTCCTCGCTTAATTAATCTCTAATATCTAACTCTATCCTTATATGAGATGTACGCCTCTGAATAGGAGTTGCCCTTCCAAAGGCAGCTGCCTTATATCTCTTCCAGATAGGCCCTACATCACAAACGATCTTGGATATATAAAGCCTATCGGATGAAATACCCTTGACCTTGGCGTTGGCCACAGCCTGCTTTAAAAGCTTAAGCAAATGCTCCTTAGGCCTCTTGTTCAGATTCGCCAATATTGCCTCAGCTAAAACCACATCCTTGTTACGAATAAGCGCTATTACCTGGCGAACCTTGCGGGGCGATAACCTTATAAATCTTAAAGTTGCAGATGCAATCATAATTATCCTTAAGTTTTCTCAGGTGCCTTCTTGGCCTTGACTCCACCGTGTTTACGGAAAATCCTTGAAGGGGCAAACTCCCCTAATTTATGCCCTACCATATTCTCAGTAACGAAAACCGGCACATGTTTATGACCGTCATAAACAGCAAAGGTAAGCCCAACAAAATTTGGTATGATAGTTGAGGCCCGTGACCAGGTCTTGATTGCCTGACGCGAACCTGAACGCTTAACCCTCTCAACCTTTTTTAACAACTTCTCTTCAACAAATGGTCCTTTTTTTAGTGAACGCGGCATACCTCATTTCCTTCTTTTAAGTATAAACTTTTGTGAATACTTATGTCTCCTTCTGGTTTTGTAAGACTTGGTTGGCCTGCCCCATGGCGAAACCGGATGAGGATTACCCTGACCTGACTTACCCTCTCCACCACCATGAGGATGGTCAACTGGGTTCATAGCCAAACCCCTCACTGTAGGCCGTATTCCCAACCAACGCGACCTTCCCGCCTTTCCTATGCTGATTGTTTCATGTTCAATATTACCCACCTGACCAATAGTTGCATGGCAATCGAGCGAAATAAGCCTAACCTCTCCTGAAGGCAGCCTCACATGCGCAAACTCTCCCTCCTTAGCCATTATCTGGGCATAAGCCCCAGCACTGCGCACAAGCTGGGCACCTTTTCCTTTTACCAACTCAATATTATGAATCAAGGTGCCTGAGGGAATATAACGCAAAGGCATACAATTTCCCGTCTTGATCTCTACACCTTTAGTAGCAGAGGAAAATAAAGTATCACCCACCGAAATACCCGCAGGGGCAATTATATAACTTTTCTTTTTATCAGGATATTCAACCAAGGCAATCCTTGCGCTACGATTAGGATCATATTCTATAGCTAATACCTTTGCCGGCTCGTCTTTCCTGTTGCGTTTAAAATCAATTAACCGCAACAACCTACGATGCCCGCCACCACGATGCCTCACAGTAATACGGCCTAAGGCATTCCTACCACCTGTTTTTTTAAGAGGGACTACCAAGGATTTCTCGGGTTCTTTCTTAGTTATCTCAGAGAAATCCGAACCACTCATCCATCGTCGGGAAGATGTGTACGGTCTAAATTTCTTTATCCCCATAATTATTCCTTCTGTATTATCCCCTCGCGATTAACTTTCCTTAAACCCCTAAATCTATCTTTTGCCCTTCTTTTAAGGTAACAACTGCCTTTTTAACATCAGGGGTCTTACCCTCTTGATAACGTACCCGTTTCTTCTTACCTAGGGATATAAAGGTGTTTACCGACTTGACCTTAACCTTATATATCTCTTCCACAGCCTTTTTGATGGCTATTTTACTTGCTGAATTAGCAACAAGAAAAAGATATTTGCCTTGTTTTTCCTCGCCTAAATACTTTTCTGTTCTGAGTAAGGACTTTATAATGTCGTAAGCAGTCATTTTTTAAATCTCGCGATTAATTTTTCAAAGGCATCTTTTACTACTACAACCTTCTTGTGTCCTAAAACCTCCCAGGAGTTAGTAGACCATACAGTATTTAAATGAAGCCCTGCTATATTACGCAGACTAAGTGAACCCTTCTTCTCCATATTATCCAAAAGTAGCAATATCTCGGTTTGGTTATGCTTTTTTTCTCTCAATTTTAGAACTGATAACCACCTCGCTGCCTCTTTGGTACTAGCCTTATCGAAATTAGGCAAACTCTCAACTACAAACAAATTACCCTCATCTGCCTTAGCCAAAAAGGCTGATTTCAATGCCGAGACCCTAATCTTTTTTGGTACCGAAAAAGAAAAGTCGCGAGGATGCGGGCCAAACACAACTCCGCCATGACGCCATAAAGGCGAACGTGTAGAACCTACCCGCGCCCGGCCTGTGCCTTTTTGCCTCCAGGGTTTTTTCCCGCCACCTGAAACCTCGCCGCGGGTCTTAGTATCTGCCAGGCCTTTGCGTTGATTGGCCATATAACAGGTCACTGCCTGATAAATAGTAGTAATATTTGGCCTTGGGCCAAAAACATCTTTCGGCAACTCTATCTCATTTATGGTATTACCGTGATTGTCTATTAATGGAACCTTTGCCATGCTCATTTCGACCCTGCCTTAACCGGCATCACCACTTCTCTATTTTTCTCAGCTGACTTTTTTATCGCCTTACGCACAACCACATAACTATTACGGCAACCCGGAACCGCACCTTTTACCAGAAGTAGGTTATTCTCCACATCCACCTTAACCACCTTGAGATTCTGAACAGTAACGGTATCCTGACCCATATGGCCAGGAAGATGGTGGCCCTTCCACACCCTGCCCGGGGTAGTTGTCGAACCTAATGACCCTACCCGCCGATGAGAAGTAGACCCGTGGGTCTTAGGCCCTCCTGTCCAATTCCAACGCTTAATCCCACCCTGAAAGCCTTTACCAATGGAGGTACCAGTAACATCCACAAAGTCACCATCTTTAAATAAATCTGCTTTTAGTTCATCCCCTACCTTGTATTCCCGCGAACCATCCTTAAGAAATTCCCTGATTACCTTGCGTGGTGCAATATTAATCTTTTTAAAAAAGCCCGCTTGCGGTTTTTTAAGAGATTTCTCGCGGGCAAGGTCAAAACCTAACTGGACAGATTTATCCTTGACTGCCAAAACTACACAAGGACCTACCTCCAAGACGGTAACCGCAACTAAACTGCCGTCTTCAGTAAAAACCTGGGTCATTCCTATTTTTTTACCTATTAGGCAATTCATCTTAGAACCTTCGCCGCATAAAAAACCAAGGCGTTTTCTTCATTCTTAACTTCACCTTAAATCAATTAGCAGACAACCACCTTAAGCCTATTTTATCTCCACATCAACGCCTGCTGGTAGATTGAGTTTACGTAAAGAATCTATGGTCTTGGATGTTGGCTCATAGATGTCAATTAGGCGTTTATGGGTAAAAAGCCCGAACTGCTCCCGCGATTTCTTATCAATTACCGGAGAACGCAAAACTGTATAAATCTCCTTTTTCGTGGGAAGTGGTATAGGTCCAGACACCCTGGCCCCTGTCCGCCTTACCGTGTCCACTATCTCTTGAACAGCCTGGTCAAGCAGACGGTAGTCATAGGCCTTTAGTTTTATCCTTATCTTTTGCTCTGCCATATATACCTGTCTTAACGCTATGCCAGTATCTCGGTTACTACGCCAGCCCCTACTGTATGTCCTCCCTCACGGATAGCAAAACGCGATTCTTTTTCCATAGCAATAGGGGTTATCAGCTCTGCCTCCAAGGATACATTATCCCCTGGCATAACCATCTCTACCCCTTGAGGCAAGGCCAATACTGTTCCTGTAACATCCGTCGTCCGAAAATAGAACTGGGGACGATAACCTTTGAAAAATGGGGTATGCCTTCCCCCTTCTTCCTTGGTCAAAATATAAACCTGGGCCTTAAATTTAGTATGGGGGGTAATTGACTTAGGGGCAGCGATAACCATTCCCCTTTCAATCTCTTTCTTATCCACACCCCTTAAAAGCAAACCCACATTATCTCCGGCCTGACCTTCATCAAGAAGCTTTCTGAACATCTCAATACCTGTGACAACCGTCTTTCTTACCTCAGGCCGCAAACCAACTATCTCTACCTCATCATTGAGCTTTACCCGACCGCGCTCAATTCTACCTGTTCCTACAGTGCCGCGACCCTCAATGCTAAAAATATCCTCAACTGCCATTAAGAAAGGCTTATCCAGGTCACGAACAGGAATAGGAATAAACTCATCACAGGCCTTAACGAGATCCAGAATCGGTTTGCAATCCGGATGATTAGGATCGCCCGAGGCCTGCATTGCCTTTAAGGCGCTTCCTTTGATAATTGGAACCTTATCTCCCGGATAACCATACTTGGTCAAAAGATCCCTAACCTCCATCTCTACCAAATCTATAAGCTCTTTGTCCTGTACCACATCAATCTTGTTGAGAAAGACAACCATGGCCGGAACATTTACCTGACGGGCCAATAGTATATGCTCCCTTGTCTGGGGCATTGGGCCATCTGCAGCTGAAACAACCAAAATAGCCCCATCCATCTGGGCAGCACCGGTGATCATATTCTTAATATAATCGGCATGACCAGGGCAGTCGATGTGGGCGTAGTGGCGGGTGTCAGACTCATACTCTACATGAGCGACCGAAATTGTAAGAATCTTGGTCTCATCTCTCACTGCACCTCCCTTGGCAATATCTGCATAATCACGTGGTTGTGCCTTGCCTAACTTTGAAAGTACATAGGTGATTGCCGAGGTCAAGGTTGTTTTCCCATGGTCGATATGTCCTATAGTTCCAATATTAACGTGTGGCTTTGAACGAACAAATTTCTCTTTAGCCATTAGTCCACCTCCTCCTTACTATACCTTTCTTAAACCTGATGTGGTTAAATCTCCTTTTATCTTTTCTGCTATATGTGAAGGCACCTCAGCGTAATATGAGGGCTCCATAGTATAGGTTGCCCTACCCTGGGTAAGCGAACGCAGAGATGTAGAATAGTTAAAGATTTCAGCCAACGGCACACTTACCTTAACAATCCGCACATTTGCCCGCGAGTCAATGCCTACTATTTTTGAACGACGGGCACTAAGGTCTCCAATCACTGCTCCCAAAAACTCCTCTGGGGTTATAACCTCCATCTCCATAATCGGTTCCAAAAGTACAGGCTGGGCCTTCCGCAAGCCTTCGTTAAAGGCAATTCCCGCAGCCATCTTGAATGCCAGCTCCGAAGAATCAACCTCATGAAAAGAGCCATCTACCAAAGTCACCTTCACATCAGTTACAGGATAACCGGCAAGTACCCCACTTCTTGCAGCATCAAAAATACCCTCTTTTACCGCGGGTATGAACTCCTGGGGGATTGCCCCGCCTTTTATCTTACTTTCAAATTCAATTCCTGCACCCGGTGCCTCCTGCGGTTCCATCTCAATAACTACATGCCCATACTGACCCCTGCCACCACTCTGCTGGATAAACTTACCAGTAGAATGCACCTTTCGGGTAATGGTCTCACGGTATGCCACCTGAGGCATACCAACCTGAACCCCAACTCCAAACTCCCGTAAAATTCTATCCACGATAACCTCAAGATGTAACTGCCCCATACCTGCGATAATAGTCTGTCCTGTCTCCTGATTGTAAAACACGCGAAAAGAAGGATCTTCCTCAGCCAGACGATGCAAGGCCATTCCCAGTTTTTCCTGCTCATCTTTGCTGGTAGTCTCAATAGCCTGTTGTATTACCGGTTCAGGAAAACGCATTGCTTCAAGAAATACTGGCCGCGATTCCTCACAAAGCGTATCGCCAGTCTTGGTATCCTTAAGCCCTACTGCAGCAATTATATCACCTGTGGCTGCGGTCTCGATTATCTCCTGACGATTGGCATGCATTCGGACCAATTTTGCCACACGCTCCTTCTTATCCTTTGTGGAGTTATAGATATATGTACCAGAGTTAACCACCCCCGAATATATACGTAAATAGTTTAGTTTACCAACATAAGGGTCAGTAGCGATCTTAAAACAAAGTGCGCTAAAAGGGGCATCATCAGAAGGCATAATCTCTATAACCTCACCTGTATCAGTAGAGGTTGCCTTCACTGGCGGTAAATCTACAGGGGAAGGCAGATAATCGCAGATAGCATTTAGCAAAAGTTGAATGCCTTTATTCCGAAAGGAAGAACCGCAAAGAACAGGCACGAATTTATTCGCTATCACTGCACATCTGAGCCTCTCTTTAATATCTTGAGAAGAAATCTTCTCATTATGCAAATATCTCTCAAGTATAATATCATCCACCTCGGCGATTTTTTCAATTAATATATTACGGTACTTCTCTACCTCTGGCTGTAAAGAATCAGGCACATCTAAGGTCTGGTAAACCTTGCCTGTTGGGTCATCATAGACAAACAACTTTTTTTCAATCAGGTCGATAACCCCTTTAAAATTATCCGCTTGGCCATAAGGCAGCTGTATAGCAGCCACATTAGCCCCCAACTTCTGACGCATCTGCTCGATACAAGAGTGAAAATCGCTACCCACCCGGTCCAATTTATTTACATAAGCGATTCGTGGTACGCCGTAACGGTCTGCCTGCCGCCAAACTGTCTCCGACTGCGGCTCAACCCCACCAACACCACAAAAAATCACTATCGCCCCATCCAATACCTTTAAAGAGCGCTCCACCTCTACGGTAAAATCCACATGGCCCGGGGTATCAATGATATTTATCTCGCAATCCCGCCAATAGCAAGTAGTGGAGGCTGCGGTAATGGTAATGCCCCTCTCCTGCTCCTGGACCATCCAATCCATAACTGCAGTCCCCTCATCCACCTCGCCAATCTTGTAAGTTCTACCCGAAAAAAAAAGGATTCGTTCGGTGGTTGTAGTCTTTCCCGCATCGATATGGGCGATGATTCCGATATTCCTTAATTTTTCTAACGTAACCCTTCTTGCCATAATCTCACCATCTAAAATGGGCAAAGGCCTTGTTGGACTCAGCCATCTTATGCGTATCATCCCTCTTTTTTATACTTGAACCCTCTCCCCTGTAGGCAGCAATAATTTCCTCCGCAAGCTTTACCTCCATTGGCTTTCCTTTTTTGCCCCGGGCAAAATCCCTCATCCAACGCAAAGCAATGGAAGTACCTCGGTCCTGCCTAACCTCTACGGGAACCTGATAGGTTGCACCACCGACCCTGCGAGGTTTAACCTCCAGACGAGGCCGAACATTATCTATAGCCTTGTAAAAAACCTTTAATACATCCGGTTCGTTTAAATCTTTCTTTATCTTCTCGAAGGCGCCGTAGACTATTCTCTCGGCAACCGATTTTTTCCCTTTAAGCATACACATATTAATAAATTTACCCACAATCTTACTGTTATATTTTGGATCAGGTAAAATATCTTTCTGTTGCGCTCTTCTCCTTCTCATAAAGACCCCTCAGCTATATTTCTCTATTTAGTCTGGGCAGCCGACCCTTCTTTAGGACGTTTTGCCCCATACTTGGAACGTGACTGTCTCCTCTGGTTAACCCCTGCGGCATCTAATGTGCCTCGAATAATATGATAACGCACACCTGGTAAATCCTTGACCCTGCCACCGCGAACCAAGACAATCGAGTGCTCTTGAAGATTATGCCCTTCTCCAGGAATATAGGCAGTAACCTCAATACCGGTTGTAAGCCTAACCCTGGCAATCTTACGCAAGGCTGAGTTTGGTTTCTTGGGTGTCATTGTCCTTACCTGAACGCATACCCCCCGCCTTTGAGGACACCCCTTAAGAGCAGGAGATTTAGTCTTTTTAATCTTTCTTTGTCTTCCAAGTCTAATCAATTGGGTTATAGTTGGCATTCTTTAACCTACCTTAGCTGATTCTTTTTTAGAATCCTGGTCCTTGTCTGTAACTTTGGCAGCAGAGCTACCAAGTTTTACTGGCTCAATATCGCGGTGAGCCCTGAAACCTGTACCTGCAGGTATAAGATGGCCCACTATTACATTCTCCTTCAAACCAAAAAGCTCATCTCGCTTACCTGAAGCTGCTGCCTCGGTGAGCACCCGCGTGGTCTCCTGGAAGCTGGCTGCGGAAATAAAACTCTCAGTTAAAAGCGAAGCCTTGGTAATCCCTAAAAGAAGCGGAGTTGCTACTGCAGGCTTACCACCCTTCTTAATAACGCGGGAATTCTCTTTTTGAAATTTCCATTTATCTACCTGCTGGGTAGCTAAAAATTCGGTATCACCGGGGTCTTCTATCCTTACCTTCTTCAACATCTGACGTATGATAAGTTCAATATGCTTATCATTTATCCGCACACCCTGAAGCCGATAAACCTCTTGAATTTCGTTAACCAGATATTCCTGAAGCACCTTATCACCGCAGACACGAAGTATATCTTGCAAAACCACTGGCCCGTCAGTCAACTGCTGGCCGGCATAAACCCGATCTCCTTTATACACATTAGGGTGTTTACCATGAGGAATAATGTATTCCCACTGCATACCAGTGGGTGATTTTACAATTATTACCCGCTGGCCCTTTTTGTTCTCGCCAAATTCCACAAAACCATCTATCTCACTAATAATCGCCGGGTCCTTAGGCCTTCGGGCCTCAAACAGCTCAGCAACCCGAGGAAGACCACCGGTAATATCTCTGGTCTTAACTACCTGACGAGGAATCTTGGCAAGATAATCCCCCGCCTCTATAACCTGACCATCTTTTACCAGTATATGCGCGCCAACCGGAATAGGATAAATCCCCATAACCTCGTCTTTCTCATTAATAATTAGGATCTGTGGCTGCAGGTCAGTCTTGTGCTCAACCACTACCCGCTCAGTAAGCTTAGTTACCGGATTCAACTCCTCCCGCAAGGTAACTTCCTCTTTTAGGTCCTCGTATTTTACCCTACCAGATACCTCAGATAATATAGCAGAGGTATAAGGGTCCCAACGAACAAAGGTCGTGCCCTTCTCTATCCCCTCACCCTCAGCTACGCTGATTAAGGCACCCTGAGGAATTGCATAACGCTCCAATTCCCTGCCTTGTTTGTCATTTATGCTTATCGAACCATTACGATTCAAGACGATGAAATCCTTATTTTTCTGCACAACGCGGAGATTATGGTATCTTACCTCACCTTTGTTTTTAGATTTTATAAAAGACTGTTCCACAACTCGCGAAGCGGTCCCGCCAATATGGAATGTCCTCATCGTTAACTGGGTACCAGGCTCGCCAATACTCTGGGCAGCAATAACCCCTACTGCCTCCCCAACCTCAACCATTCTTCCTGTAGCCAAATTTCTTCCATAGCACTTACAACAAACCCCACGCTCAGATTCACAGGTAAGGACGCTACGGATACGTATCTTCTCTATGCCTAACCTTTCAATCATCTCTGCCTGTTCTTCGGTTATAAGCTGACCCTGTTCAACAATAATCTCGTCAGTAATTATATCGACAATATTATCCAAGGCAACCCTTCCAGTAATGCGGTCTTTAAGACTTACTACTACCTCATCTCCTTCAACAATAGCAGAAATGGTAATACCATTAAGAGTCTGACAGTCCTCCTCAATGACTATAACCTCCTGAGCAACATCAACAAGCCTACGGGTAAGATATCCGGCATCTGCTGTCTTTAATGCGGTATCGGCCAAACCCTTACGCGCACCATGCGTAGAGATAAAATACTCCAAAACAGTCAGCCCTTCCCGGAAATTAGCCATTATCGGGTTTTCAATAATTTCTCCTGATGGCTTGGCCATCAGTCCCCGCATCCCTGCCAACTGCCTTACCTGTAGCCGCGAGCCCCTTGCCCCAGAATCCGCCATCATAAAAATAGGATTAAAAGGCTCCATCCCCTTAAAAAGTAAATCAGAGACACGGTCAGTGGCATGGGTCCAGATATCGATAACCTTAGATTTACGCTCCCGCTCGGTAATAATCCCTTTATGGTACTGCTCCTCCACCTTAGCCACCTCTTTTTGGGCCTCCTTTAAAACCTCAGGTTTGGCCTCAGGTATTTTTAAATCATCTATTCCAATTGAAATACCTCCAATGGTGGCGTATTCAAACCCCAGCCTCTTTATATCATCTAAAAGCTGAATTGTGCGATGGTGGCCAAAGCGCTTGTAACAGTTAGAGACAATATCGCCGACATTACCCTTTTTTAACTCAAGATTAACAAAACCAAAACCCTCAGGAAGCAATTGGTTAAAAATCACCCTACCACAGGTCGTCGTGATAAGTTGCCTCTGTTGGATTAATTTGCCTTCCTCCAAATTATAGACGCTATCAACCCTTACCTTAATAACTGCATGTAATGCAAGGTTATTATCGTTATGGGCGGCAATTACCTCGGAACAATCGGAAAAGATTTTTCCCTCACCTAAACTATTGGGTTTTTCTTTAGAGAGATAAGAAAGCCCTAAGATTATATCCTGGGTGGGAGTAACTATCGGCCGGCCATCAGCAGGAGAGAAAACGTTATTTATCGAAAGCATAAGAATCTCTGCCTCGGCCTGAGACTCTAAGGACAAAGGCACATGCACCGCCATCTGGTCACCGTCAAAATCCGCATTGAAGGCAGTGCAAACCAATGGATGGATCTTGATCGATTTGCCTTCTATTAAAACAGGATGGAATGCCTGAATGCCTAAACGATGCAATGTAGGAGCCCGGTTCAATAAAACCGGATGATTCTTTATTACCTCCTCGAGAATATCCCAAACCTCAATCTTGCCCCGTTCTACCATCCTACGGGCACCCTTTATAGTATGAACAAAACCCTTCTCTGTCAATTTCTTAATGATAAATGGCTCGAAAAGCTCCAAGGCCATCTGTTTAGGCAGTCCACATTGGTCAAGTTTAAGTTCAGGGCCAACGACAATTACTGAACGCCCGGAGTAATCAACCCGTTTACCCAAAAGATTCTGACGAAACCGCCCCTGCTTGCCTTTCAGCATATCCGAAAGGGATTTTAAAGGACGGTTGTTTGCCCCCATTACCGCACGGCCGTGCCGACCGTTATCTAACAAGGCATCAACTGCCTCTTGAAGCATTCTCTTTTCATTACGGATTATAATCTCTGGGGCATTCAGCTCCATCAACTTCTTTAAGCGATTGTTGCGATTTATAACCCTGCGATAAAGGTCGTTTAAATCTGAAGTAGCAAATCTACCGCCATCCAAAGGAACTAGCGGCCTTAAGTCAGGAGGAATTACCGGCAACACCTCCATAACCATCCACTCTGGACGATTGCCAGTCTTCTTAAAGTCCTCAACTACCTTGAGGGTCTTTAATACCTTTCTATTATACATTGCCTCTTTCGATTTCTCTAACTCCCGTCTTAGACTACGGCAGTAGGCATCCAGGTCCAGCTCCTTAAGCAAATCCCTGACTGCCTCAGCTCCAATCTTGGCCTTAAAATTCGCACCGTATTTAGCCAAGGCCTCCTCATACTTATCCTCAGCCAAAAGCTCTTTTTTCCTCAGGGGCGTTGAACCAGGGTCAATTACAACATACTCTTCATAATATATAATCTTTTCCAAATCCCGTAAACTGATGCCTAAAAGGGCAGATAACCGCGATGGAACAGCCTTAAAAAACCAGATGTGGGTAACTGGGGTAGCTAACTCAATATGTCCCATCCGCTCCCTACGCACAGAAGAACGCTCAACAGTAACTCCACAGCGGTCACAGGTAACACCTCTAAACTTTAACCCCTTGTACCTGCCACAATTACACTCCCAGTCGCGAACTGGGCCAAATATCTTTTCGCAAAACAAACCATCCTTCTCGGGTTTTAGGGTGCGATAATTTATAGTCTCAGCCTTTTTGACCTCGCCTTTAGACCAAGACCTGATAACCTGAGGCGAGGCTATCTTTATACTAATTAAATCAAAATGCGCAACTTGAGGAATAGTTGTATGTTCCATCTATTCTACCTTTTCAGTTCTTACATCCAAGGCCAAACCCTGCAATTCTTTTATCAATACGTTAAACGACTCTGGCGTGCCATGAGTCAGCCTCTGTTCGCCCTTAACAATAGCTTCATAAATGAGGGTACGACCAGCAACATCATCGCTTTTTACCGTCAACATCTCCTGTAAGGTAAATGCTGCCCCATATGCCTCCAAGGCCCAAACCTCCATTTCCCCTAATCTCTGACCGCCAAATTGCGCCTTACCACCCAAGGGTTGTTGGGTAACCAAAGAATATGGCCCAATCGAACGGGCGTGTATCTTTTCATCCACCAAATGAATCAATTTCATCATATAGATGTAGCCCACAGTAATCCGCTGGTCAAATGGTTCACCAGTATAACCATCATAAAGAATGGTCTTGCCGTCTTGCGGCAGGCCAGCCTTAGCTAACATCTCCTTAATCTCTTCCTCGCTACAACCGTCAAATACCGGACTATCAACATAAATCCCAAGCTTATGAACTGCCCAGCCTAAATGGGTCTCAAGTATCTGGCCTACATTCATCCGAGAAGGAACACCTAAGGGGTTCAAGATAATATCTATTGGAGTCCCATCTTCTAAAAAAGGCATGTCTTCCTCGGGTAGTATCCTGGCAACTACACCTTTATTGCCATGCCTTCCTGCCAATTTATCACCTTCGGATATTTTACGCTTGGTGGCAACATAAACTACTACCCTTTTCAATACCCCCGGAGGCAACTCATCCCCCCGCTTGACCTTCTCAATCTCTTGTTGTTGCTCATCCACCAACTCCTGAATCTGCTCATCAAAGGAGTTAGCCAACATCTTTGCCTCTTCATTCTCACTCAAATCCATCTTTTCTACTTTTTTCTTATCTACACCCAACAACTGGGCCAGACGCGTAAGCTTCTCCATCTGAATAAACTCTATCTCTTGTTTATAGTAAGCCTTTATCTCTTTTATCTTGGCCTGTTCCTTTACCTTGTCTTCTCTAGACTTACGGCCTCGCTCCTTCCGCGAAAAAACATCAACATCTATTACAACGCCCTCAACTCCTGGGGGAACAGTAAGCGAACTATCTCTTACATCCCCAGCCTTTTCTCCAAATATAGCACGCAAAAGCCGCTCCTCTGGAGAAAGCTCAGATTCCACTTTAGGGGTAACCTTACCCACCAAAATATCCCCCGGCCCAACCTCTGCACCTACGCGTATAATACCATTGGCATCAAGATTTTTACGTGCCTCTTCGCTGACATTGGGAATATCGCGAGTAATCTCTTCATTACCCAGACGGGTTTCGGTTGCCTCTATCTGAAACTCCTCAATATGAATAGAGGTCAGTGCATCCTCTTTAACCAGGCGTTCGCTCAAGATTATTGCATCCTCAAAATTATAACCCCGCCAAGGCATAAAGGCACAAAGGAGATTCCTGCCCAGTGCCAATTCTCCATTTTTAGTAGCAATTCCATCAGCTATAACCTGGCCTTTTTCAACATAATCTCCTATCTTTACCAAAGGCCTCTGATTCAAACAGGTATCCGCATTAGTCCTTCGGAATTTCTTAAGATGGTAAATCTTCTTACCTATACAGATGCTATTCACATCTACGCTGGTGACCTTACCCGATTCCTCAGCAATTACTACAGTGCCAGAATCCCGGGCAACCTTATGTTCCATGCCTGTTCCCACCAAGGCCGGTTCGGTTATCATTAAGGGTACTGCCTGCCTCTGCATATTTGAACCCATAAGGGCACGGTTGGCATCATCATGTTCCAAAAAGGGAATAAGCGAAGCGGCAACTGAAACCAACTGCTTAGGAGACACATCCATATATTCAACCTGCTTCGGTGAAACCTTAACAAAGTCTCCTTTGTAACGACAGGATATCTCCTTTTCAATAAAATACCCTTCGCTATCCAAAGGGCTGTTAGCCTGGGCAATAATCTTATCCTCCTCAATATCTGCAGTCAGATATTCAATCTTACGGGTAACGCGGCCATCTTCAATCTTGCGGTAGGGTGTTTCCAGAAGCCCTAAGGAGTTAACGCGGGCATAGGTGCTCAGAGAGGCAATTAAACCAATATTAGGCCCTTCTGGCGTCTCAATAGGACAAACCCTTCCATAGTGTGATGGCTGGATATCGCGAACCTCAAAACCCGCCCGCTCCCGAGATAATCCACCTGGCCCTAAGGCAGAAAACCTTCTTTTATGGGTCATCTCAGCTAAGGGATTAACCTGGTCCATAAATTGAGACAACTGACTACGGGCAAAAAAGTCTCTAACCTGATTTGAAAGAAGCTTAGAATTTATAAGATAGTGTACACTTAAGTCTCTATAGTCACCCAACATACCCAGCCGCTCACGGATAGAACGCTCTACCCGACTTAGGCCGATTCTTACCTGATTCTGTACCAGTTCTCCCACGGTTTTTACCCGGCGATTCCCCAGATGGTCTATATCATCAACCTTGCCTTCCCCAGCCTTCAGGCGGATAAGATATTCGATAACCTTGATCACAGTCTCAGAATCTAATACCCTTTTATCCAAGGAGACATTCATTCCAAGCTTTCGGTTAAGAATAAAACGACCAACCCGTTCTAAATCATAGCGTGCCTGGTCAAAAAACAATCTATAAAAAAGCATCTCTGCAGCCTCTTTTGTCACTGGTTCAGTAGGCCGCATCTTGCGATAAAAATCCAGGTAGGCCTCATCTTTACTCTTGGTGTAATCCTTTTTAAGGGTATTATTTATCTCAGGGTACTCTTTTCCAAAGGCAGCTAATATTTCCTGGTCGCTGGAAAAGCCTAAAATCCTTAGTATCTGGGTTGCGGGAAAATTCCTACGCCGGTCGACATAGGCAAGGATAACCTCGTTTAGGTCATATTTAAATTCCAACCACGCACCACGATAAGGAATTATGCGGCCATAAAATATCTTCTTTCCTGTGGGATGACTCTCTTCCTCAAAAGAAACTCCTGGTGAGCGTTGAAGCTGATTGACCACTACCCGTTCATCACCATTTATGATAAAGGTACCGGTTTCGGTCATAAGCGGTATCTCACCAAAATAGGCATCCTGCTCCTTGGTCTCATGAGGCGTAGTCAAACTGAATCTCACCTTCAGGGGAGCAGCATAGGTAAAAGAGCGCCTCTTGGCTTCATCAATTGTATATTTGGGCTTTCCTAGAGAATAACCTATAAACTCCAATTTCACCGTGCGGTCAGCGTTTTCAATAGGAAAAATCTCCAGAAACACCTCTTGAAGCCCTATTGGCTGACGCTTGGCAGGGGGAGTATCCATCTGTAAAAAATCCCGGTAAGAGTTTAGTTGTAAATCCAAAAGGTTGGGAAGTTCGTATGCCTCTTTTAATTTGCCAAAACTTTTACGTTTAATCATAACGAAAAATTTACCTACAGGGTTTAGTTCTAACTAACCTTTACGAAAGTATCTTACTTCAACTCTACGGTAGCACCAGCTGCCTCTAATTTTTTCTTTATCTCTTCAGCCTCTTCTTTACTGGCGCCTTCCTTAACTGGCTTAGGTGCAGCATCAACCAAATCCTTGGCCTCTTTTAACCCTAAATTGGTAATAGCGCGGACCTCTTTTATCACCGCTATCTTATTTGCACCTGCAGAAGCCAAAACAACAGTAAAGGTTGATTTCTCTTCAGCCGCAGCCTGGCCAGCCGCCCCTTGCGCGCCTGCAGCCACGGCTGAGGCTGCCATCATCGGCATATTGGCCTGAACACCAAATTTCTCTTCTAAGGCCTTGACCATATCTGCCAGCTCTAATACCGAAAGCGTCTCAATAGATTGAATAATCTGCTCAACTTTTTCACTTGCCATTGCCTCTCCTCCTTCAACTATTAAAACCTTTTAACCAGAACTACTCTTTTTATTTTTAATCTGCTCCAGACACAGGACCAATTTTCTTAAATTGCCATTCAACACCCAAACCAATCTTAGTATTAATGCATTCAACCCCGCAACCAGCTGGGCCCGTAACAACTCTTTGGAAGGTAACTTGGCCAAACCCTCAATTTCATTTTTGTTGACTAAACGATTTTCAACAAAACCCGCCTCATATTTTAACTGCTCATGCTCCTTGGCAAAGTTGTAAATAGCCTTGGCGGTCTCAACCAATGCATCGGTGGTAAAAACAAAACCACAAGGCCCTTCTAATGCCTGTGCAGACATATCCAAATTACAGGCCTTCAATGCCCGCCGGGCAACTGAATTCTTCACTACCAAAAAACGAGCGCCACAATCCCTCATAACTTGACGCAGACAACTAAGGTCCGGGCCAGAAAGACCAGAATACTTTATAACAAAAAACCCATTCGAGGTCTTTATCCTCTCTTGGAGGTCCTTCTCTAAATACTCTTTGATAATAATGCCGATTTTTTTCATACTTAAAGTTGTAGTTTTATCCCTGGGTTCATTGAGGAAGAAATAGCAACTGCCTTAATAAAGTTTCCTTTTACTGTTGATGGTTTGGCCTCATTTATAGCATCAATTGCCCTCAGGGCATTGTCATACAGCTGAGATTCGGTAAAAGAAAGCTTGCCTATAACCAGATGCAACCCACCCTGTTTATCCACCCGGAATTCTATCTTACCTCTTTTTACCTCCTCAATGGCCTTGGCTATATCCAAGGTTACCGTGCCCGTCTTGGGGCTGGGCATCAATCCCCGAGGACCAAGTATCTTTCCCACCTTGCTCAAATCCTTCATCATCTCAGGGGTAGCAATTGCGCAGTCAAAATCAACAAAGCCAGCTGCGACCTTATCAACCAACTCCACACCTCCCACAATATCTGCCTGGGCATCTCTGGCAATACGCTCATGCTCACCCCGACAGAAGACTGCAATCCTAACCCTTTTGCCTGTGCCATGGGGAAGAACTACTGTACCCCTTACCATATGCTCGGTTTTTTTGGGGTCGATATTAAGGGTAAAATGAAGCTGAACCACAGCATCAAATTTAGGAGGCGACATCTTTTTCAAAAGGTCAATTGCCTCCTTTAAGGGATAGGCCTTATTTACTTCCCTTACTTTCTCCGATTCCTTGTATCTTTTACTTCGAATTTTCATCAACCTTCCGACTTAACCTCTATGCCCATACTCCGGGCTGTCCCCATAACAGACTTAATCGCACTATTTAAATCCTTGGTATTTAAATCTGCTAGTTTAAGTTTGGCTATCTCCTCCACCTGTTTACGGGTCACGCTACCAATCACCTCTTTACCCGCAGTCCCTGATGCCTTGGCTAGATTCGCTGCCCGTTTAAGAAGAACTGAGGAAGGCGGACTCTTTATAATAAAGGTAAAAGAGCGGTCTTCGTAAACGGTAATGACCACCGGAAGTATTAAACCATCTCTACCTTTGGTCTGGTCATTAAACTGCTTACAAAACTGCATTATATTTACCCCGTGTTGACCCAGGGCAGGACCAACCGGAGGTGCAGGGTTTGCCTGAGCTGCGGGGACATGTAATTTTATCAAAGCCTTAACTGCCTTCTTAGCCATTAAATCTTCTCCACCTGCCAATACTCCAGCTCTACTGGAGTAGACCTTCCAAAAATAGAAACACTGACCTTTAACTTACCCTTATCAGGATGGACCTCATCCACTGTCCCGCTGAAATTTACAAACGGCCCATCGGTCACCCGGACCTGCTCACCCTTCTCAAATACCACCCGCGGGCTTGGCTTGGTCTGGGTATCCTGGGTCCTCTTCAAAATCCCCTCTACCTCTTGGTTAGATAAAGGCATTGGTTTACGTCCCAACCCAATGAAACCCGTCACCCCGGGAGTAGATTTTATTAACATATAGGTCTTTTCATTCAGTTCCATATTTACCAGGATATAACCTGGAAAGAATTTGCGCTGGGAAATCCTTTTTTTTCCTGAACGGACTTCCGAGACCTGTTCTGTAGGTACTACAATATCCGAAATAAGATCGTTAAAATTCTGGTCGGCTATCCTACTTTTTAGTAAGGCCATAACTTTATCTTCTGAACCTGTCTGTGTATGTACCACATACCAATTCTTCATACCTTAACCTAATGAAATAATAAACGCAGGCCAAACGATAACAAAAAATCAGCCAAAAATATAAAGATAGCAATCAAGGCTGTAATTGCAATTACCACTACAGTTGAACCCATGAGCTCCTGCCGTGTTGACCATGAAACCTTGCCTAACTCCACCTTGACCTCCGAAAGGAATTTTTTTATCTTTTGATAGTATTTTATAAGTAATATTACGCCTACAACAGCAGCAGCACCAAGTATGATTTGTTTGAAATGAGTTATTATAAAATACATTTCATTTTAAACATTGCTTCTACTGCAAGGAGCACGGTAGTCTTTACGCACCATATATTAACAGGGGTGGAGGGAATCGAACCCCCAGTCCTGGTTTTGGAGACCAGTGGTTTTCCGTTAACCGACACCCCTAATTATTTTTATTGCCTTGGGGTGCCATTGCAAAACCGAAACTCCTTGCTGGTGTTACGAAAAAGACTATTTAATCTCCTTGTGTGGAGTATGCTTCTTGCAGAATTTGCAGAATTTATTCAACTCCAACCGTTCTTGGTGCAACTTTTTATTTTTTGTTGTCGTGTAATTCCTATTTTTACAAACTGTACATTCCAAGGTAATAATCTCGCGCATCTTATAAACCCTATTCCCGCCCCTTAAGACGATCTCCTCGATCGACCTAAGCTGGAGACGGGAATTGAACCCGTGACCCCGTCCTTACCAAGGACGTGCTCTACCGACTGAGCTACTCCAGCAGAACGCCTATCTCGGGTTCATCTAACATAAATATAAAAAAAAACCCCTCCAGAATCTAAAGATTCTTTTTTTAAACCTTCCTAATTATTCGCTTTGAAATCAGCGGAACCTAAAGTTTACACAATAATTTTAATTTTGTCAATCTTTTTTTTTAAAAAATTTTATAATTATTCGGATTCAAAAAATAGATTACACAGATTAAGATTCACCGTAAAGCTGGGTGAGCTAATTTTATCTAGGTCATCAGGGTTCTGTTGTATATTTTTGGATAGTTTTTCTCAATTCCCTATTTTAAAAATTTTTTTAAAGATTCAGTTTTGAATACAAACCAAACCTTCCCCAATTAATAGTCATCAGTGAGCAATCAACTGGGTTATTTTAAATATAGGCAAAAAGAGTGAAATTACTATCCCCCCAATTACCACGCCTAAAAAGGCAATAACCAGAGGTTCAATCATACTGGTCAGGCCTGCTACTGCTGCATCCACCTCGTCCTCATAAAAATCAGCAATCTTAGTCAACATCTTTTCCAACTGACCAGTCTGTTCCCCCACCCCTATCATCCTACAGACCATCGCAGGAAAAACTTCGGATTTAATCAATGGCTGAGAGATAGGCTCACCATCCCTAACCGCACTCCGGCAACCCAGGACTGCTATCTCCACAACCTTGTTACCCGCGGTCCTGGCTACAATCTCCAGGGCATTTAATACGGAAACTCCGCTTTTTACCAGCGTTGAGAATGTTCGGGCAAATTTGGCTACTGCTACCTTGCGAAAAAGCATACCCAAAACTGGCAGACGCAGAAGCAAGGTATCAAACTGAATACGCCCCTTTTCGGTTGCGATGTATCTTTTAAAAATAATAACTAAGGCTACCAAGACAAAGACAATAAACACAAACATCTTCCTTAACATGTTACTTACCGCAATAAGGATAAGGGTAGGCAAAGGAAGACGGCCACCCAAGACCTCAAAAATACTGGAAAAGGTAGGTACCACCTTGATTAGCAAAAATGCGGTAATGATAATTGCCATTGAGATTACTACCGCTGGATAGATAAGACTGGATTTTACCTTGCGAGTTAAGGCTGCGGTCTTCTCCAGATACGTTGCCAGCCTATCTAAAACCTCATCGAGCATACCCGAGGCCTCTCCAGCCCGGGTCATATTTATAAAAAGATCAGAGAATACATTAGGATGTCTAGCTAAGGCATCGCAAAAACTCATACCACCTTCGATATCCTTACGCACCTGGTTTAATACCGACTGTAAAAATTTATTTTCTACCTGCTCAGCCAAAATCCCTAAGGCCTGCACAAGAGGTATGCCGGCATCAATCATTGTAGCTAACTGGCGGGAAAAAACCACTAAATCATCAAGCCTAACCTTACCCAAAGACCTCTCTTTGCCCTGATTCTTCTTTTTACTCAACTTTACCGAAATTACAATGAACTCTTTTTTATGAAGAATCCTTACCACCTCTTGTTCTGAGGCAGCCTCAACAATCCCTGAGATAGCATGGCCGTTTTTATCCTTGGCCAAATACTCAAAACTCCCCACCTCATCAACCTCCTTTTTTGCAGTTACGGCTAAATCACCACTCCGGCATACTGTTGACAATGCGTAAAAATGCCTCTACAACCAAAGGGTCAAACTGCCTGCCACTATTCTTTTTAATCTCCTCAATTGCCTCTTCTTTAGAAAGGGGCAATGAACGGTAAGAACGGGCAGAACGCATTGCCTCATAGGCATCTGCTAGATGAATAATCCGCGCGCCCAAAAGAATGTCTTCACCCTTCCTGCCTTCAGGATATCCCGAACCATCGTAATGTTCATGGTGCTGAAGCACCAAATCTATCTCGGTTTTTAAAAAAGTAAGGGATTCTAAAATCTGGGCTGCAATCAGGGGGTGTTTCTTGATTTCCTCCCATTCCTTATTGTCGAGCTGCCCAGGCTTATTCAATATCGAATCCTGAATGCCTATTTTGCCCAAATCATGCAAAACGCAGGCCTCCCTTACCGCATCTATCTCTTTTGCCGAAAGCCGCATCTCCTTAGCAATCTCCACTGCTATACGCGCAACATTCTCTGAATGGCTACGGGTGTAATGGTCACGGGCATCAATCGCCTGGGCCAAGGCCCTGACGGTATGTAGATAAGACTCTTGTAAATTAGAGTAAAGATGAGCCAAATTTTTGGTTGACTCTTCAATCCTACGCGCCAGAAGTGCGTTCTGCTTCTGCAGTGTGCTTAACTGCTCCTGTAAAATTAGGGAGTAACGACGGTGGCTAACGATTATATTATGCAGCTCAACCCCTTTTTTGATTAAAAAAAATAGCCTTGCAAAATCTACTGGTTTGGCAAAATAGCCATATACCCCTTGAGACTCAATATATCTAATTGCAACCTCTGTCTCCTCATTTAAAAAGGCAACAATCACATTGTCCTGGTTTATCTGCCTTAAGGCCTTGATAAGACTAAAACCCTCTGTATCCATGCTTGCGTATTTGGCGATAATCAAATCAAAGAAATTCCTCTTGACCTCCTCCAAAGCCTTTTCGGCATTGAATTGCAATTCTACAGCGTACTCACCAGTTGCAGTTATCCTTTGGCGCAGATAATATGATTCAGATTCGTCATCGTTAATCAAAAGTAGCTTATAGGCCATATATCTTATTCCTCGGTAGTAATCCGAATAGCTTCCTCAATAGTGGTAATTCCTTCCTTTACCTTTAAGAATGCATCGTCCTTTAAAAACTTCATACCGCAACTTTTGGTGGCATAGGCCTTAATCTCATCAAGAGATTTCTTCTTGATTATCATCTCACGGAGAGTATCATCTATCATTATCGCCTCAAGTATAGCTATCCTACCATAAAATCCTGTATTGTTACAATACTTACAACCAACAGGACCAAAAAAGGTTATTTTCTCTTTAAGGCCTTCGCTACCTATAAAACCATTTTCCTGCAATAGCCTCTCCGGGGCATCAATCGGCTTGCGGCATTTAATGCAGAGCTTACGGCAAAGCCTCTGGGCACACAACATAATCAAACTGGAGGCAACCAAAAACGGCTCAACCCCCATATCGATTAACCGAGTAATACTGGAAAGGGCATCATTGGTATGTAAGGTAGAAAGGACTAGCTGGCCGGTAAGCGATGCCTTAACAGCAATATCTGCAGTCTCAGAATCCCTTATCTCACCAATCATAATCACATCTGGACTCTGCCTTAAAAGTGAACGTAAACCTGAGGCAAAATCCAGACCTATCTCAGACCGGACCTGAATCTGGGTAATCCCCTCAATCTGATACTCTACAGGGTCTTCAATGGTTATAATGTTTCTGTCGGGGGTATTTAGTTGATTCAATATAGAATACAATGTTGTAGATTTTCCCGAACCAGTAGGACCAGTCACCAGAATCATCCCGAATGGCTTAGCAATAGCCTCTTTAAATATCCGCAATGGCTGTTCGCTAAAACCAAGTTTATCCAGGCCAACAGAAAGATTGGACTTATCCAGAAGACGCAAGACAAACTTCTGCCCAAAGGTAGTTGGCAGGGCTGAGACGCGGAAATCCACTTCCTTATTCTCAAATTTTACCTTAAACCGGCCATCCTGAGGCATACGGTTCTCAGTGATGTCAAGACTGGAGATTATCTTAATCCTGGCCAAAACGGCATTCTGATTTTTTTTAGGGATAGTAAATTTCTCATGCAATGCCCCATCTATACGATAGCGAACCCTTACTCCATCAGCTTCTGGTTCAATATGGATATCAGATGCCCTCTCCTTTAAGGCCTGGATAAGCATAAGGTCAACTAGCTTGACTATCGGGGCCTTCTGGCTTTCGCTTACAAAGGAACCGAGTTCCAACTCCTCCTGTTTTAACAACTCCACATCCGTAACTGTGGTCTCTTGCGAATCAGTATTAACGTCCTTCTCCAAAGTTGAAGTTATATCCTCAGATGGGCTACTAAAGATAGAGTCAAGCGCCTTGGCAATCTCCTCCTCAGGACTCAGTACCAAATCAATAGAACAATTGGTAATAGTCTTGATATCATCAAGGGCAAATACATTTAGAGGATCGGATATAGCAATGGTGATAGTATTGGCAATGCGGGATAAAGGTATAATGTTGTACTGCCTTAATAACCTCTCGGGAGCCAACTGGATCACCTCACGGTCAAAGTTGTATTTACTAAGATGTAGCCGGGGGATGTACAGGTGCTCAGATAAGATGGTCAATAAATCCTCTTCCGAAATAAAACCTTCCTCCACCAGGACCTTGCGCAGGGGAACCTGTCTGTCTTTATGAATAGAAATCGCCTTGTCCAGCTGTTCCTTGGTTATGCGTTTGCTCTTCAGTAAAATATCAATTATATTTTCTTTTAAAACCTGCATATTCTGCCTATTTTTCTTAAAGGCCTTTCATCGGGCAAAATTGTTATTCATCGGGTGCGGTTACCCGCAGTACCTCTTCTAAAGTGGTTAACCCTTTTAAGGCCAAGGCTAGACCATTCTCTCTCAATGTCTTCATACCTTCACTACGAGCCTGTTTTTTAATCACGTGCTCCTGGGCCCTCTCAAAAACCAACTCCCTCACCTTAGGGGACATAATAAGCAATTCTCCAATGGCAACCCTTCCAGAATATCCAAGGTTAAAACAGCGGCTACAGCCTTTTCCCCGATAAAACTTAATCCTCTGGCTGCCTCCCTGTCCTAAAAGTCCCACAAGAGAGGGATAGCTATCCAACTTTAGGCCTTTAACCAAGTCTTCTCCAACAGTAAGCTCCTCCTTACAGAAAGGGCAGACCTTACGCACCAGACGCTGGGCCAAGACACATAAAAGCGAAGAGTCGATAAGATAGGGCTCAACCCCCATATTTACCAAACGCACAATCGCACCGGCAGCAGTTGTAGTATGCAGGGTAGAAATAACTAAGTGCCCAGTAAGCGCGCTTTTTATAGCTATATCCACAGTGTCAAAATCTCGTATCTCACCAATCATAATAACATTGGGGTCTTGACGCAGTATCGCCCTAAGGGCACTACCAAAGGTCAGACCAATCTCAGGCCTAACAGTCACCTGATTAATCCCCTCCAGCTGAAACTCCACCGGGTCTTCTACGGTAACCAAATTTTTCTGGGGGCTATCTACGAATTTTAAAATAGAATACAATGTGGTGGTCTTTCCACTCCCAGTTGGTCCACAAACCAAAACCATCCCATGGGGCATCTTGGCTATCTTCTTTAAGGCAAGGACATTCTCCTCATCAAAACCTAACCTATCGATATCTAGGGTTGCCTGGGATTTATCCAAAATGCGAATAGCTACCTTCTCTCCAAAGCTGGAAGGAAGAATCGAAACCCGAAAATCAACCTCTTTACCACCAATCTTAAGTTTAAAACGACCGTCTTGGGGCAACCTATGCTCGGCAATATTCAAATTTGCCATTACCTTCACCCGGGATACAATCGCAGGATGCATCTTTTTGGGAGGCGCCTTCTGTTCCTGTAAAAGCCCATCAATGCGAAAGCGCACCCTCAGGGTTTTATCCTGCGGCTCAATAAGTATATCCGAGGATTTCTTTTTCACAGCCTGCTCAAGTACCATATTAGTCAGTTTAATCACTGGCAACTCATTTTCTAATCCAACAATCGATTCTTCTTTAAATGGCTCTTTATCTTCCTTTAATAACTCAATCGAGGATACATTCATCTCCTTAAACAACTCATCGATTGCCTCTCCTGCTGAATCTGGATAGACAAGGTCAATTGCCTGCATAATGTCCTGACTTGAGGATATAATCGGGTTGATTTTATATCCAGTCAAAGAGCTAACATGGTCAATGGCAAAGATATTTAAAGGATCGGCCATGGCTACGGTCATGGTATCCCCCATCTTGGAGATAGGAATAATCTGATAATGACGGGCGATATCTGCGGGAATTATCTTGGCTATCTCAAAATCAATTTTAAAACGCTTCAGGTCCATAAGGGGAAGCCCTAACCCCTGGCTTAGGACAAGCATAAGCTCTGCCTCCTTGACAAATCCTAACCCAATAATAATATCGCTGAGCCTGCCCCCTTTTTCCCTCTGGACCTGCAGGGCCTCATCAAGCTGCTTTTGGGTAATAATCTTGTTGGTAATCAAAAGCTCAGTCAGGCGCTCTTTTAAAGAAAGCATTAAAACTTACTCCTTGTTGCCATAATATTTCTCTATGGCTGCCCTGATATCCGAGGAAGTGGCCACAAAGGTCTGCACCATACAGCCTGAAAGCATCTCCACGTCTTCAATTGCCTGTAAGTTGAGAGGGTTGGACATTGCAACGGTCAGGCAATTTCCTATCTTGTCTATAGGGAGCAAAAAATACTGCCTGGCAACTCGGGCAGGAATAACCTTTAAAACCTCAGGGTCTATATCATAATTACTCAAGGGAAGATAGGGAAAACCGTACTGCGCGGTCAAGGTTTGGGCAATATCCTCCTCCTTGACTAAGCCCATATCAACCAAGATTTCACCAATAAGCCCGCCCTTCTGCCGTTGTTTCTTAAGTGCCTCCTCCAACTGCTCGGCAGTAATCAGGCCCCGCTCTACCAATAACTCCCCCAATTGCTTATTCAATACCCTTCTTATTGTCATAGTGATTTAGAACTTTATCTTATTTTTCCCTTCGGCCTTGGCCTCGGCAAGCAAACGTTTGGCCTTGGAGAGGAGTTCCTCAGCAGTTACCCCGTCAACAGGATTCTCGCTAATGCCCCCACTAATCGTCAGCCGCAAAAAGGCATCCGGCTCTTCACTAAAGGCAAACTCGATTTTTTTACGAATCTGCTCAGCAATATCCAAGGTCTTGCGTTTATTCTTCTCCGGAAGGATTATCACAAATTCATCATCACCCAACCTTCCTACACAATCAATCTCTCCTACAGAGTCGGATAACAAAATCCCTATCTTTCTTAGAATAGATTTTATATTTTCGCTGTCACAGCGGCTCCTTATCTTTTCAAAATTGTCCACATCTAAAAAAATCAGTCCACACTGCCTCTGAGAAATAATCGCCCTCTTAATCTCCTCCTGCAAACGCGAAAGGATAAACGTCTCATTATAAAGCCCAGTTGCCGAATCGCGAATTTCCAATTTCTTGAGTTGCTGCTGAAGGTTATAGTAACAGAATGCCATTGCTAAAAGCGAGGCCTGGGATTGCAGCCATAAGATATCCTGCTCATCCCAGACAAAACCTGCCTGATTGTTACCTACAACCAAAATAGCTACTGTCTCTTGATTTAATAACACCGGCTGAAGCAAAAGGTTTGCCATTTTAAATTTTTCCTTAAATAACTGGACAGTATCATCGCCAGTTGACCTCTGACCATCAATTATTAACGGCACGCTAAGCGTAGAAAGATAACCAAATAATTTCTCAGAGGGCAAGACATCCACTCCCAAGATAACCTCGCCCATTTTATTGCGCGAACGCTCCTCTATAAAACCCTGCTTATCGGCCTTCAAAAAATGGGCTATCTCTATATCACCATCCGTCATTAATTCCTTTAAAACCGCTGGGACAACCTTCTCTTTATGCTCGCCAAGTAACAAGGAACATACCTGGGTAAAGCCAAGGATAAACCTTCTAGAAACATTTTTGCCTAACGCTGACTTATCCAATGTCTTTGTCTGTCTCAGACGTTCGATAAGCCGATTCAAGGATGCCCCTAGCTCACTAAGTTCATCATCCCCTTCAATTCGGAACTCATGCTGAAGGTCTTCCGAGCCAAGCCGGTTAACCCCTTGAATTATATCCCGCATAACTTTTAGGATTCGGCGTCGCAGTTTTATTAGTATAAAGAAACCGTTTAGGATAAATACTGCTGCTAAGACCAAAAAGAAGATAATCTCTGCCTTCCCTATTTTCAAATATGTATGATATTTAGAGATGATAAAAACCGAAACCAGAAAAGGCAAAATTGAAACCAGCCAGAAGATAACCCTTATCTTTTCGCCTATCTTAGCCTGCATCAGTGATAATTTCATCCTAACCATAAACGCCTACTTTTTAAATTGAGGCCCTTTATTTTGAGTTTAATTACTAAAAGATATTATAAACCTTATCTAATTATAAGGCAATAAGTTTCTCAAGGTCTTTTCGCAACCTTTCCTCAGAAACGCCAATATCCAAAAACCCCCAGGGTAGAATTGCATCCTTTGGCTTTGCCTGAAGGTAAAACCCGGGCTCAATATTACACTCTGAAAATGCCTGAAGCCAGATAGCAAATGCAAAATGCTCACCCCAGGCATCAAACCGAGCGCCCTTCGCATAAGCCCTTAGTAAAACCTGGGCCAATCTCCTGTCACCGCGGGAGAATACAGCCTCCAAAAAACTCATATCAGGATTATGAAAATGCAGCCTCAATCTTTTGTATTTCTGTGCCTTCTGGCGCAGATATTTTTCCTTCTGAATTAGACTTTCCCGGGATTCCATTGCTAACCACTGCAAGGGTGTATGGGGCTTGGGTATCAAGGCAGTGATACTAAGATTTATCTGGGCAGGACCTCCTGAAAATTCCCGACGAAGCTCCGAGACCCTTAAAGCAAAATCAATTATTGCATCCAAATCCGCATACTCTTCCAAAGGAAGCCCAATCATAAAATACAGCTTAAGATGGTAGTAGCCACTCCTAAAGGCCTGTCTTACCGTAGCATAAAACTCATCTTCATTAAAGTCCTTATTTAAAATGGCGCGTAATCTAGCAGTGGCAGCCTCAGGGGCAAAGGTAAAGCCGGTTTTTTTAATCCCTGAGATAAGGGAAGAGATTGCACCCGTCATATCCTTTGGTCTCATCGAGGGCAATGACAAGGCAACGCCCTTTTCCTTAAAATAATCAGATAATCTCTGTAATAATTCAGTAAGCTGGGGGTACTCACTTACTGACAATCCACCTAAGGCCAACTCTTCGTATCCAGTGGCTCCATAGGCCTTGATAGCAAGTTCAACAATGCCTCCTATACGGCGTATCCGCCAAGGAAAATACTGCTGCCGGGCCTGGCAGAAGCTACAACTATTAGGGCAGCCCCGCATAACCTCCAGGGTAATCCGGTCATGGACAATGGAGATAAAAGGGACAAGCCAATCAACTGGGAAAAAAGCAGGGTCTAAATCCCGGATAAAACGCTTGGTAATTCTCGCTGGCACCCCTTCAAAACGGGGTTCAAATCTAGCGATATAGCCATTATCGCTATAGTCAACTTTATATAGTGATGGCACATACACACCAGGCAATTTAGCAAACTTCAAGAGTAGCTCTTGTTTTGACAGCCTGCCTGCTTTAAACTCAGTTTGATTAGCGCGGTAGGTTTCGATTATTTCAAGAATCACCTCTTCCGCCTCGCCAATAACAAAGAAATCAAAGAACGCATGCAGTGGCTCAGGATTAAGAACACAGGCTCCACCCCCAATAACCAAAGGATATTCCTTGGGCCTTTCCGAGGCTAACAAAGGAATTCCGCCTAACTCCAACATATTCAAAATATTGGTATAATCTAACTCGTGAGCCAGGGAAAAACCTACAATATCAAAATCCGAAAGCGGTCTTTTGCTCTCTAAGGAAAAAATGGGCAATTTTTGTTGCCGCAGGATACCCTCCAAATCCACAGCTGGGGCAAAAAACCTCTCGCAGGCAACCCCAGGAAAGCTATTAAGCAACCCATACAGAATGCGGATACCAAGGTTACTCATGCCTACTTCATATAAATCCGGAAAACAAAGTGCAAACCTGACCTGGGCATCATCAGGGTTTTTGCGGGAAATATTCCACTCCTCACCGATATACCGCGCAGGTTTCTGGACCTTAAGCAATAAATTATCGTCTATCCTAACATTCATAACAACTTCGGGTTAATACATACTTCGTATCTGGGCAATATTAGCCAGTATGCCTAAAGCTATAAAGGTAACTATGATTGAGGAGCCGCCATAGCTCATCAGGGGCAAAGGAATGCCAACCACTGGTGCCAGGCCCAGATTCATCGATATATTCACAAGTGTCTGTATGGCCAACATAAAAGTAATCCCATAGGCAAGGAGCCGGCCAAAAGACTCTGTGGTCCTAAAGGCAATCTCAAATCCTTTGCGAAAAAGTAAATAATACATTGACAAAAGCACAAGACAACCCGCAAATCCCCAGCTCTCAGCAAAGTTAGCAAAGATAAAGTCAGTGTGCGACTCGGGTAAAAAATGCAATTGACTCTGCGTCCCTGACAATAACCCTCGGCCGAAAAGTCCTCCTGCACCTAAGGCGATCTGGGACTGGATTATCGTATAACCAGCACCCAGGGGGTCAATATTGGGATTTAGAAATACTATCAACCTCTGGCGTTGATAATCCCGTAAGATACACCAAACTATGGGCAAGAACACGATGCCTACGAGAACAAAACCAAGCACATACCGCAGCCGTAGCCCTGCCACATAAGCCATAAACATAAAAATAAAAAAAAGCAATATTGCACTGCCCAGATCCGGTTGCTCCATTATAAGGATGATAAAGACGGCTATAAAAGAAAGGGGCGTAACAACTCCCCAGAAAGGCCCCTTTTTTCTCACTGATAAAGAAAGGTCATCTGATGAGCGCCGACTGAAATACCAACTAAGAAAAATAACAGTAACTATCTTGGCAAACTCAGAAGGCTGAAAATTAAACCAGGCAAACCTCAACCACCTCTGGGCACCCAGCCTAACCGCACCCAAGGCCCATACCGCAATCAGTAAAATCAAGGCAAAAATATACAATGGGTATACAAAATCAGCTAACCGGCGATAATTAAAATTAGCAAAGACAAAAAATAAAGCCAATCCCAAAGAAATCCAGATTATCTGGCGGTAAAACACCTGTCTATTAACCCTTTCTGTTTGATGGTAAGTACTACTATAAATAGCTACTAATCCCAAAATGGCAATAAAAATAGCTATTACCCCAATAAATAATAGTTCTCCCTTCATTACTTATCCTCAAAATTAACGGTCATTACCTTTCAAGTCAAAAAGATTCGCATCTAACAAATCCTTGAGAATATTGCGTGCAAGCAGACACGCTGCCTGACCGCTTCCACCGTGCTCCAGAAAGACGCAGATTACATAACGCGCCTGGGTATAAGGAAAAAACCCCAAAAACCAGGCATGGGATTGCCCTCTGGGAGTCTGGGCAGTTCCAGTTTTTCCTGCTATGGATACCCCTAACTGGCTAAGGATATGGGCTGTGCCAGAAGGAAAAAGTACCGCATCCCTTAACCCCTGCCTCACTATCTCCAAGGCCTCCCTTTTTAATGGCAAAACCCTGGAATGCTGGCGAAAGGAAGAAACATCTTTTTTGCCAATAGATTTGACTAAATAAGGTGTAACCAAAATACCCCTATTCGCAAATACCGCCATCATCCGGGTAAGCTGTAGAGGCGTAACCAAAAATTCACTTTGACCAATAGAAAAATTAGCCGTATCGCCATCAAACCACCTCTTCAACTGCACAATCTTCTTCCAGGTTGGATTAGGAACCTGTCCAGAAGCCTCATAAGGCAAATCCACGCCAGTAGGCCTACCCAAGCCAAATTTCAAGGCATAGTCATGAAGTTCTTGGCCGCCAATCAAAAGTCCTAAATGATAGAAAAAAACATCACAGGAGTTTGCTATTGCCTCAAATATGTTCTGCGCACCATGCCTCTGCCAGCAGCCAAACCTCCTGTTACCAATGTCCAACCCACCCTCGCAGACAAAAGTAGTAGAGGCCTTAACCTTGGATAACTCCAGGCCAGCCTGGGCAACCACTGCCTTAAATACCGAGGCAGGAGGATAAACTCCTTTAATTGCCCGATTTAAAAGGGGTGAATCTGCAGAATTAAGATAGGACGATGGCGCAGGGCTACTTTTGAGAAAAATAGAAGGGTCAAAGTTAGGGCTGTTAGCCAAGGCAATAATCTCACCTGTTTGGGCATCCATAATAATAACACTGCCTACCCTTCCCGAAAGCCTTGCCTCTACTACCTTTTGCACCTCCAAATCAATGGTTAGCTGGATATCCAATCCATTTTTAGGAGGCCTAAATCCCATAACCCTTACTGGCCTGCCCCGATGGTCAACCTCCAAGGTCGTACCACCCTCCTCCTGACGCAGATAGTAATCATACATCTCCTCCAACCCCGTATAACCAACTATATCCTTGGTCTTGTAACCGTAATCTGCAAGCTTGCTTAACCGCCAGTGGTCAATCTCGCCAAGATAACCCAAGATATGACAGGCAAGGT
>Ga0272448_1000518_pt1 | contig 60207 bp, 50 predicted proteins | sample YNPCB0191_FD_202220 | JGI IMG/M metagenome (GOLD analysis project Ga0272448, IMG submission 202220) | Hot spring sediment microbial communities from Yellowstone National Park, WY, United States - YNP-CB-019-1 | ecosystem: Environmental > Aquatic > Thermal springs > Hot (42-90C) > Sediment... | reverse complement strand
ATGCTTTGCGCGGGTTGGCAGCTCTGGCGCTCGAAGACGGAGACTACCAGCGGTCTCTGGAGTTGCATGAGAGGCTCATCGAAGTTGGTGAGCGTAGCCCGGAGTTGCTTTACAATACCGCATTACTGCTACAGCAATCAGGTATGAATGAAGAAGCGGTGCGTCTCTACCGGGAGGCGCTAAAGGGCAGACCCTCGTTCGCGGAAGCTTTCCTCAACCTGGGGCACGCTCTCAAAGCGCTCGGGCAGGAGGAGGAGGCGCGTGATTGCTGGCGCAGGGCTCTGGAGGTGAAGCCTGAGCTTGCTCACGGATATTTTGAACCCGCGGCGTTATAACACCTCGAGATGCAAGGTGTAGAGATGAAGCGCACGCAGTTGGTATACTGATTACCAACCATCGGCGCTATCGTCTAACGGTTAGGACGGAGCCCTCTCAAGGCTCAAATACGGGTTCGATTCCCGTTAGCGCTACCAATATCTAGCCGATTTTCAAACACCTTCCGCTTTTTAAGCTCTGGTAGGCTGCATTGCGCTACTGAACCTGTCTTCCGACCTGTTGTTGATGAAGCATTGCAATGGCCCGCCCCCATGCTTTTGCATATAGCCAGGACGGACACGCGGGGTCTTGAGTGTTTGGACGTGTGCTGATGGGATCCTGGGCGGCTCCAGCGGTAAAGCAGAAGTGTGCCCAGCAAGCTCAAACTCCTGACACTTGTCGGCCTCACCCGTTTCTCCACACAGCTCGATATGATCCGTACGGCTTTGCTGGCCGTCTCAAAGGAGAAATGCGGCCAGGGGGAGGGCGCCAAATGAAAGAGGCCCCAAAAGCACGGGAGCCGCGAAAAAGAACGTCGAAGCCGCGAAGAAGTCAATGCTCGACGTGAAGCCTCAGTGAGAAGACGGTAATCGGGCCGCGGTCTTGATTGTAGGCTGGGTTTACAATGCGCTGATAATCTGCTGAGATTGTGACTACCTTCTGTACCCGCCATGCGTAGTATGCTTCAAACAGTTCTTCCGGGTCCGGACGTGCCAGCATCCCATCGCCGATCATGAAGCCATAGCCGCCACGGGCCAAGTACGCCCGGTGATCCCCGGAAATGCCATTCACCGCCACGGCAGCGCCAAATACATCGTCTTGTCTGTGCCAGCGACTTCCTCTCAGCGACAACCCACTGCTGGCAGTTCGGTCAATCTCGGTGAATGCCCATGATTCAGTCTTACCGTCGTTCCACCCCAGACGGCCAAACACCCCAACATCTCCGGTGATCCTCTGTTCGACGTTCAGGCCAAATCCGTACTTGGCTGTACCGGGTTTTCGGGTAACAACGATGTCCTGATCGGCTCGCCTGTACGTTCCCATGTTGCCATGATTCATGAAGCTCATGACACGAACCACCCCGCCTTTTGCGTATTGGTACTGCCACTCCCAAACATCGCCCCGGCTTGCCGCGAAATGACCGTCCAGTTTCGGGCCATTTGCCCAAACAGGTTCAAGGAAGCTGCCAGCTCGCAACCTGAAAGGACCAAAGGCGAACTCCAGGAGGGCCCCTACGGTGTAGCCTCTGGTGTCAGCCGGGTAGTCCCACGCGCCGTTATACATGATCGACCAATTCATGAACTGCGTTCGCGGTTCGTGACTGTAAGCGTTGTTGTCAAAAAAATCCTCTGCCGACATCTTGCCCGCAATCCATGTAAAATGAGATACCTGTTGTTTCAGGAACAGCCGCGCGACATACGGTGTAGGGGCTGGCTTTCCGATTTTCGTAATCTCACCGTTCGGGAATGCCGCGATTCCCGCCACGCCGCTGAACCCGTTTCCACCAGCCACTTCGCCGTCGAAGCCCAGCTCCGTGTTCTGATGTGTGAGTCTGAGGGATAGGGTGGTTGTCACGCTCGTGTCTGTTTCGGTAAAGGGGCGCAAACTGTTTTTTCCACTGTACGGCGCATTAAAGGGACCGTGGGCTTGGGTGATCGTCGTAGCCTGAGCATGGATGTCGAACCATTTCACTTGGTTATCCTGACTGGCCAGCGACAACGGCATTAGAAAAACCAAAACCAACGTTTTCATCGACAGCTCATTTCCGCAGACAAAGCATAAAGACATGACAAGAAATAAGCAGCATCATCACTACATGATTTAGCCGGAGTCTACCGGGCCAACAATAAGGATGGGGCGAATAGACTGAAGATGATCGTCCCGATGCCTGACGCAACGTGGACTAGATGTTCAGGAGAGGATGGAAGTCGTGCAGACAAAGGCTTGTCTGTTTCGACACAACCAGTCTCGGAACTTTGTCCGCCACTGTTGTCAGACATAAAACCTCCCGCCATTATTTGACTCCTGATTTTCACTGTACTAATTGAAACTTCTAGACGGCAAGGAATTCTGGTGCTCACCGATCGGTTTTCTGTAGATAAGCCGCCACTCACTGATGCCCTGCATTGTTAACCGGCATGGATGGCATCCTCCATGTCCGGATTGTTAAGCCTGCGGGTCTGTTTATCCAAGTGGCGAACAAATGAAACCAACCTCCTCGCGTAGATGTTCGCGCCGCAGATGGTCCGGTCGAGGTTGCCACGGCCCGTACGGTAGTATAGCCTGTGAGGCGCAAGCAGATACGAGTTTCTGCTCTGCTTCGAGGGCGCTCTTTAGAGATGGCTGAGGAACGAAGCGTTACAAAAGACAACTCGCACGTGACTTTTCAATCTCGATTTTGGGGAAAAGCGCATAGCCGCCGCGCCTGTTTCATCACCGCCACGTTGTGTGCTGTATTCGGGCTGGGGTTACAATTTCTACTTGTAAATTTCCATTACGGAGGCAATTGGACCGGACTTTTCTGCACTGGCTCGAAATTCCAGGCGCCGCCTGAGCTTGCTGATGAAAGGCCGTATATTTTTCCGAATAGCACGGGTTACGACGGGCAGATGTATCACTACGTGGCGCACGACCCGTTGATGCGGACGAATATCTGGCGCTATGTGGACTTACCACAGGTTCGATACCAGCGAATCTTTTTGCCTGCGACAGCTTTTCTGCTGGCGGCTGGCCGAAAAGCATGGATTGACCCCAGCTACATTGGAGCAAACCTGGTGTGCTTATTCTTAGGGGCGTGGTGGCTAAGCCGGTACCTCGAGTTATTAGGACTGCCGGCTCGATTAGCGCTGTTGTTCGTTTTTGCACCTGCGACGCTTATTTCGCTCGAACGGCTGACGGTGGACCTGGCCTTCACAGCGCTGTGTGTCGGCTTCGCATTGTATATGCAGCTCAGCCAGAACGCTAAGGCATACGGTGTACTGGCATTGGCGTGCCTGACCAGGGACACGGGGTTCCTATTGGGCATAGGTACTTGTGTGGCATTGTCGATGCGACGGCGATTCTGGACGGCGGTGAAGCTAGCGACTGCAATGTTACCTACCGCGGCATGGTACTGGTACGTGTCCGTGAGACTACCGAGCCTGTTAAACGCGGGACTTCGACAACTTGTCCCATTTAAGGGTATTTTTGAAACCTTGCGACACCCGATCAGGTATCCGTTTAGCCAAGTTGTGAATGCCGGGCTGCATTGGTTGGACGGCTTGGCGATATTCGGATTCTTGCTTGCCGCGTTACTAACCTTATGGCTCATTTGCCGCAACGGTCTTGGACCAATGGAAACGGCTATGGCGTTATGGAGCCTTCTGGGAATATGCCTTCCACGGAGCTTTTGGGAGGACTGCTATTCAGGGGCCCGCGTATTTACACCGTTGCTGATTTACCTAATACTTTGCGCTGCGCCCGCCGCGCGGCGGAGATCCGCAGCTCCCTTGCTGATGGTCGTACCGCGAATTGTGCTCCAGTTCTCAGCACCGCTCGTTTTAGCAATCGGATCGCGCTGGCTATGACGAGGTGGAACGCACCCGTCGGCCTTCAAACGAAAAGCGAAACTTTGCTCGTTCCGGCTTCGGCGAGAAATGTTGCCACGCCACAGAACATGAGGTTCGGATAATCGATCATCTCCTCGCGCTTGAACCCCATAAGATCCATGCTCATCTGGCAGATGCAGATCTGCACGCCGCATTCCGCAGCGCGGTGGAGGAGCTCCTGGACACCCAGGACTTTTTTCCTCCTCATAAGCCGCTTCAGCATGGCCGTGCCCATCCCGCCCATATTCATCTTTGAGAGTTTGAGCGCGGGCGCACCCTTGGGAAGCATCCAAGAAAACAACCGGCTCATAAAATCCTTCGGCGGCGGAGTCTTGTCGGGATCGCGCAAAGCCGGTATGGACCAGAAGGTAAAAAACATCGTGACTTTTTCGAACATCGCCGAGGCTCCGGTCGCGATGATGAGGGCCGCCAAAATGCGGTCGAGATCACCACTCATAACAACCATCGAAAGCTTATCTTCCGCACTGCGTGCTGCCAGCGCTTCGAAGCCTGTTTCCAACGCCTGGATTCTGCGTTGTACGTCGGTGATCAAGGTTTGTAAGTCCGCTACATCCATAATATTACCCATCAAGCTATACTCTTAAACAATCACTTATCAACCATGCTTCGACACGACTACTTCATAAATCTAAGTTACCTCCGCTCTCGAAAAACTCCGTGACCAGTTTCTCGAGTGACTCCCTTCAGCCACATGAGCGGTTTGAGGATATGGGAGCCAGTCTCTGCTTGCTGTTGCAAGAGCCGGCATGATGTGCTTGTTTCCGCTTCAATAATTCAGTGTGGCTTTCGCTTCAAGCACCTCCACCACGACCCGCGCGGCCTTGACAGGCTGGACAGTTTCTACGAGCATGTCTGTGGTGATTTTCCGCTCGTTCAAGCAGGGTGTGCAAGCAAGCAAGACTCCACCCTGCTGGATGAAGGTATCGACAAGCTCCTTGAGAGGCGGCAGGCCTGGCGCGAAGACGTGCTCGTAGCATCCCTTCTTGGCCAAGGTGACGGCTGTGCCTTGAAGGATAACGACAACTTTGACGTCCATGGCAAGGGCGGCGTTCGCCATCACAAAAGGAAGACACGCTCTTTCGGGGTCTTCCCCGCCGTGGGTCATAATAATGGCTAGCTTTTCCGTAGACTGTGCTTCTTCATTGTCAGGCATTCAATACTCCTTTAAGGGTATTTGAAATGAATAATCCGCCAAAAGCTTCCGGGCCCTCCCCGTCACGCCTGCACCGCTGCCGCCGCGGAGCCTCCAGCGCGCGCCGCGGCCGCTTCCTTCACTGACTTGAGATAAATGGCAAGAGGCCGGTAGAACAGGTGCGCCCACTTGCTAAAGGGGACCTCGACCACCAGCATGGGTACCGCAATGGCCAAATGGATGACGTAGGTTACGTAGGTTGCCAAAGGGAGTCCCGCTATCCGCGCTGCATGCATGATGATGCCCGTAAGCGCCGTGAGGAAAAGCATGATGAGGAAGATCCAATCACTCGCCTCGCTGAAGCGGTGAATCGGTTCCGCTTTCTGCCATCGGGAGATCATGAAATCCACCGTAGCGTACAAGAGCGCACCGGTGGCGTAATATCCCCAGAGCCGCTGCGGATGGTAAAAGGGATGGATCTCGTCGGTCTGAAACCACCGCAGGAGAACCAGCACGAGTGTGAGCATGCTGAGGTAGCCACTCACCAGAACCAGATGCGTCAGCCAGTGGCGTTTGCTCCATTCGGAGCCGCAGCGGCGCCAGCGCTTCTGCGTGAAGAAGTGGACCAGAAACGTGGGGATCTGCTGGAGGTACAGGATGGGCGGGATCTTCAGCAACTGGGACCCGCCCATAAAGTTCCACGCCATGCGAGAGGCATTCGTAAGTAGGAAAAAAGTCAGAACGGCCGCCATTACCAAGTCTCCGAATTCCACCCAACGGACAGGGGCGAAGCGGTTGAGTTCCACATGGCTTGTCACTACCGGCCCGTGGAAAACCAGAAAGAGAGCTACGACGAAGAGCCCTACCAGCACGAGCGCCGTAATTTCCGCCGCGGCGGATTTATAGAAGAGTCCCGCCAGGCCGGTCCAGTCGTAACGCGCGGTCAGATAGCGGCGCGTGGCCATCATGGTCTCTCCCGGGTTGGCGTTGCGCGGGCAACTCTCGGAGCACTCGCCACAGTAATAGCAAAGCCATGGGTCCGCGGTTTGCGCGAGTTTGTCTACGCGGCCTACTTGCAGAAGATGAATGATTCGTCTTGGGAAAGAGGTTCCCGATTCCTCAGAGAGCGGGCAGACGGCGGTGCAGTTGCCGCAATTCATGCAGAGTTCGACGTCACGGCCGCCAAAGCTGTGGATTTCCCGGTGGAGGCTGGGGTCGACGCGCACACTCACGGCCGCACCTCCTTGAGCGTATAGCTATAATAGCCTTCCTTGTTGGCTTTTCCGACCGCCTCAACCATACCGTAACGCAGCATCGCGGAAAGCCATAGAACTACTTCGTGGGTGGGTTCGTGGAGCATGGCGGCAAGGTCAGGGACCGTGTGCGGACCGTCGCGCAGCAATGCCGCAATGCGGTCCCGCATGGGGAAGGCGTCGCGTAAAACTTCTCTTAAGTTACGAATCGCCTCAGGCATGAATCACCTCACTAGCGAGGGCGTCGATCATGGCCGTCACCTCGCAATCGCTGTAGCCAACAATATCGATAGCTCCTTCCGGACAGGCTGGCACACAGGCGCCGCCGCCCTTACAGAGTGAGGGCAGAACCCGCACCAACTGCCGGCCATCGACGACCGTTTTCTCGATTGCCTCATAGGGGCAAGCGGCGAGACACTCGTAACAGCCGGTACAGCGGGCGGCGTCCACAGTGGCTACAAAGGGTTCGAGATACACATAGCCCTTGAGCAGTAACGCGGCGCTTTTAGTAACCGCCGCCAATGAAGAGGCCACGCTTTCGGCGATAGTCTTGGGACCCTGGGCTGCTCCGGCGATGAAGACACCATTAACGACAGTCTCGACGGGGCGGAGCTTGGGGTGGATCTCGTTGAAGAAGCCGTCTTTCCCGATGGGTAGTTTCAAGGTATTTACCAAAGCCTCATTTGACCGGGGCATCATACCGGTCACCAATACGACCAGCTCCGCCGGGATTTCCATCCGGTCACCACTGTCCAACAGATCCGCCACCAAGACCGCAAGACGTCCGTTCTCCATGCGGATTTCCGGCGGCTCCCCCGGGTCCCATCGCACGAAGACAGATCCCCTACGGCCTGCTTCCTCGTAGAGCAGTTCATTTTTTCCATACGTCCGCATGTCCCGGTAGAGATGGTATTGGTTGATGGAAGCATCGAGCTCGTTTACCAGGATGGCGGTGTGCACGGCGGCGGTACAGCAATAGCGGCTGCAATAGGTGTGCGCCTCCGGATGCTCCGCATCCGCCTCCTGACGGCTGCCGACACAGTAGACGTAAGCAATGGTCTTGACCCGGTGACCATTAACGGTCAGCGGCCCCCGAGCTTCCTGGAGGAGACGACGGAAATCGGGCAGGGTGACAACGCCAGGCAAGCCATAGCCAAATTCATCGTGCGCGGGAACGTAGGAATCGAATCCCGTCGCCACAATCACGGCTCCAGCTTGTAGGGTGAGCGTGTCGCCCGTTGACAGGCGCACCGTCACGTTGAAGCTTCCGACACTGCCGCTGCGCTCAATGACCTCTGCGCCCGTGTACAGAGTGATCGTCTCGCGCTTTTTTACGGCTTGGTAGAGCGTTTCGATCAGCTCGGATCCTCCCCGGTTGTTGGGAAAGGTCGCGCCCAGAGCCGCAGTCCATCCCCCCGGCTTTTCGGCTTTCTCGACCAGGTGAACGGCCAAGCCGAGGTCAGCGAGCGCCAATGCCGCGCGCATGCCGGCAACTCCGGCGCCGATTACCAGGACGGCGGGAAGCGTTTCAACGCGGAAATTCTCGAGCGATTGGCTGAGCCTAGCCTTGGCCACGCCTGCGCGCACCAAGGCCGTGCCCTTCTGCGTTGCGCCTTCTTTGTCTTCCCGATGGCTCCAGGAGCACTGCTCGCGCAAGTTCACCTGCACATAGCGGTAGGGATTGAGTCCCGCCCGTTCAGCCATCGACCGGAAGGTGTACAGATGGAGTTTGGGCGAGCAGGAGGCGATGACAATGCCGTCCAGCCCCTCCTTTTGAATCGCATCAGCCATTTCCTGCTGCGCGGCGTCGGAGCAAGCGAACATGGTGGTCTTGGCCAAAGCGACGCCTGGTTCCTGTTCCACGGAAGCCCGCACTTTCTCCACGTCCACATAGTCGGAGATGTTGCCCCCGCAGTGGCAGATAAAGACGCCGATCTTTTTCTTGCTCTCGTCGCTCATCTCAGGCTCCTTGCCTGCTGGAGGTACGCCGCGGTCTGGGCAGCCGCCGCGCCGGCGTGTAGGATGGTGTCGGGAATGTCGCGAATGCCGGCCGCGGTCCCGGCGACGAAGATGCCGGGAATGTTAGTTCTGCCGGGGTCGAGGTCTTCCTCGGGCTCCCGCACATAAGAATATGGGTCCATCTCAAGCTGACCAGGGGCAAACAGATTGGCCGGCTCCGGGTTGGCGAGCAGACCCACGGAGAGAACAACCAGGTCATGAGTCGCCCGCTGGCGCCCGCCGCCGCCTTCGATATCTTCGTAGGTCAGCGTCAGATTGCCGTTTTCCTCCTCCTGGATTTCAGCCACCTTGCCTTTTACAAACATGACGCCCATATCCCGGGCCTGCTGGAAGAATTCCTCGTAACCTTTGCCAAAGGCCCGGATGTCGATGTAGTAAATCGTGACGTCGGCCAGGGGCACGGCGCCCATGATTAGTTGCGCCTGCTTAAGCGAGTACATGCAACAAACTCTCGAGCAGAGCCGGTTATCCAGGGTGCAGTCGCGGGAGCCGGTGCAGAGCACATAAGCGATATTGTCGGGCACCTTGCCATCCGAGGGCCGGATGACAGCGTTGTAGGGGCGGGTCGGCGCCAGGATGCGGTCCATTTGCATGGCGTCGATCACGTTGGGGTAGCGGCCGTAGCCATAACTCTTCTTGGCGCGGGCGTTGAACAGCCGGAAACCGCTGGCCACTATCACAGCCCCTACGTCCAGTTCCATCTGCTGATCACGCAAGCTGAAATCAATGGCGCCGGCCGGGCAGGCGCGCACACAGGCATGGCACTCGGAACAGACGCCGCAATCGAGACAACGCGCGGCCTCCGCGCGCGCCTCTTCCTCGGTAAAGCCTTGCTCGACTTCGATGATGCCCTGGATGCGTTCAGCGGGGGGGAGTTCCCGAAGGACGGAGCGCTCCCGCCGCGTGGCGCCTTGCTCGCGCTGGAGCACCTCAGCCTTATCCATGACTGGCAAACGATCGTTGAAAACTAGTTTGGTCACGTCGTCGCCCCGAAGATAGTGGTCGATGTAAAACGCCGCACGGTGGCCCTCTCCGATGGCCTGTACGATCATGGAAGGTCCGGTGACCGCGTCGCCTCCGGCAAAGACCCCGGGCAGCGAGGTCTCAAGCGTGCTCGCATTCACGCGGAGGGTGCCGTTCTTATTGCAAGCGAGCTCGCCGGCAAAAGGACCTGTACTCGGCGCCAGGCCGATGGAGATAATCACCAGGTCTACCGGGATCACGTTCTCGGACCCGGGCACCGGCACTGGCCGCCGGCGTCCGCTTGAGTCGGGCTCACCCAGGCGCATTGCCTGCGCTTTTACAGCCTTCAGGTGGCCGTCCTCGCCGAGGAATTCCACAGGCGTTCTCAACTCCTGAAGCTGAACTCCCTCTTCGAGCGCCGCCTTCACCTCCCAATCGTGGGCAGGCATTTCCTGACGGCTGCGTCGGTACAGAATCGTAACTTTGGCTGCGCCCAGCCGTAAGGCCAACCGTGCGGGGTCGATCGCCGAGTTGCCGCCGCCGACGACAATGACGGATTTCCCTGCTAAGCTTGCGATCGCGCCCGTATTCGCTGCGACCAGAAAATCCATGCAGCCCATGACGCCCTCGAGATCCTCTCCAGGCACCCCGAGTTTTTGGCTCTCTCGGGTGCCTACCGAGAGAAAGACTGCGTCAAAGCCCTGTTCTAACAGACTCCGCACCGACGTCACGGGATGGTTGAGCTGAATGCTGACGCTGAGGGCAGTAACGTTCTTAATGTCGCGGTCGAGCACTTCTCGCGGCAGACGGTAGGCGGGGATTCCGTATCGGAGCATTCCGCCCGCCTGGGGCGCAGCCTCAAAGACCACCACTTCGTGTCCTAGTTGGGCCAGAAAGTAAGCCGCTGTAAGGCCTGCCGGTCCGGAACCGACCACCGCCACGCGCTTGCCCGAGCGGCGCTCTGGCGGTCCGTACTCCGGCTCCGAATGAGCCGCATAGTAGCGATCCGCCAGGAAGCGCTTGATCCCGCGAATGGAAAGCGGCCCTTCCAGCCCGCCGCGCGTGCAAGCGCCCTCGCAAGGGGCATAGCATGCCCGGCTGAGGCTTCCCACCAGGGGCGCATCCTCCATGTGCAGCGCGAAAGCCTCTTCGTAACGTCCCGCACGCACCAGCGCGATGTAGCCGTGAGCTTTGACCCCCGCCGGGCACTCGAAGCTGCAAGGCGAAGTGCCGGCGCGCTCGATGACCGCCTTTTTGGGAACAGCTTGAGGAAACGGGATGTGCGCCGCGCGCCTGAGGACAAGGTCCGCGTTGAATTCGTCCGGCGAAGCCACCGTGCAGGCCAGCTCGCACTCCCCGCACCCGGTGCAGGCTGACGGGTTGACGTAGTTGGTGTGTTTTTGGAGGCGCACCTGAAAACGTCCGTCTTCACGTCGCACGATGTTTTCCACTTCGCTGTGAACCATCGTGGTGATATTTGGGTGGTGAGAGGTTGCCGCCATCTTGGGAGTGGAAATACAGCTCGCGCAGTCCAGCGTCGGGAATACCTTGCTCAGGAGGATCATCTTGCCGCCGATGCTGGCTTCCTTCTCGACCAGCAGGACCTTGAACCCCATGTCACCGAGGTTCAAGGCCGACTCCATGCCGGCAATGCCTCCACCCACCACGAGGACGTCATAGCTCATGGTTTTCCCTCTTCCTGCCTTTCTTTTCTCACCTCTAGCCGTTTCAAATCCTCCCCCAGTCTGTCGATGTGGGAGACGAACGACTCGGCGCAAACCGAGCATATGGCCGCCATCTTCAGGCGCCGGGGATCGTGGCCGTGCTCTTGCAAGAGCTTTTGGGACTGAGCCACAACCTTTCCCGTGCGAGTGGTGCAGTCGGATACGTAAGCGCAGTCGGTGCCATCTGCGGCAATGAAGACGCCGTCAAAGCCAGCCTCGATAGCGTGCAGGATCCAGCTGGGCCGGATGCCGCTCGAACACGGCACCGGGATCGTTACGACACGGGGTGAGTAATGCATGTGGGCGCTGCCAACCAGATCAATGCCAGGGTCGCTGATAGAATTCGTCGAGAATACTAGGATGCGGGGGCCGGAATCGTCACTGTGAACCGCGGGCATGGCGTTTCCCAATTACTTGGTTCTCTTCACGAACAGCCGCCAGTAGCCGGCCTCGTTAATCGTGCCGAGATACTCGTGGCCCGTTTTCTTACACCACAAGGGAATGTCGTTGTTGGTGCCCTCATCCGAGGAGAGCACCTCCATGATCCCGCCTCTGGGAACTTTGGCGATGCCACGCTTGGCTTCCAGCAGCGGGCCCGGGCAGGCGGTGCCGCGGGCGTCGATGGTCTGATCAACTTTGAGGTTCTTGAGTTCTTCCGTTGTCATAACAAATCTCCTTATTTGCATCAAATAGTAACGCGTCGCCCCGGTGCGCTCCGCGCCAAGGCGCTTCGCTGCCGGATGCCACCCAGCAGGACGGCGCGGGTGAGTTCGCAGACCTGTACCAGCCGGGCATCCCGCAACCGGTAATAGATCAACCTTCCCTCCCTGCGGGTGCGCACGATGTCGTGGTCGCGAAGGATTCGAAGGTGCTGGCTGATGTTGGCTAGCGACGCCCCAGTGCCCTTGACCAAATCGCTGACGGTCAGTTCCCTGTCCCGCAGCCGCCAGATAAGCATCAAGCGCGTCGGGTTGGCGATGACCTTACAGAACTCGGCGTGCAGCACAAAGATCTCCGCGCGTTGTCCTGAATTGCGCGGTCGGGTTCGGTTGGGCATCCTTTGGTTCGCTTTATTGCACAGTGATATAGTTGCGAATATTAGCAACTAATATCCACCATACCTTTTTGCCCTTTTCGTGTCAACCTTCCGGTCTTGCCCTGTGTTTCCTATTGAGGCGTGCAATGGCGCACTTCAGTTGTATCCTCGGCCCGCCCCTGTTTCTCTGTGCCGGGCGGAAAAATTTGCCTTGTTTTCAGTTTTCGGCTGTGCCGTCGGATGCTACGATCGTAAACCGCAGGTCTATAGGCGCGCCGGGCTCAACAGTGAAGCCGTCCGCCGCTTGGGTTTTGCCGGGGAAGGAGACGCCAAGAAAACCATAGTGGCGCAAACACCACTGGTGAGGCGCGCCAGGATTGTGCTCATCGGGCACAATGCACAGCACGGCGTGCTTTCCTCCATACCTCCCCTCCAGTTCTGCCCAGCCATGAGATCGGAGGTCTTCGTCACGATGGATAAAACCGTCGCTGGTGCGGATGACGGTGGCTTCCCGTGGCGCAAAGCGAGCCGAAAGCCCGCCATAGCTTTTACCAGGATCCCGGGAACCGCGCAGTGTTACAGAATTTCTGACGGCCGCCAACCGGAGCGCTATCTTCACGACACGGCTGCTTGCCGCTGCCGGGTGGACGCAGATGCGCACCGTCTCGCTCACCCATTTTTCGCTACCTGCATACCAGCCGTTCTCGACTTCGAGGGTGACGCCCGTAGTAGCGGCTTCACGCCGCAGCCAGCGTTCGAAACGATGTTGGATGTTACCGTACATCCAGAGGTCGTGTGCGATGCCGCCGGATTCCACAACAGGCCATGCCCAGAAGATTCCATGGTGGTGAAAATGGTCGGTGGGGAAATCATCGAGCGGGGAAACGCCTGCCGGAGTCCAGAGAGGGAAGATGTAGCAACAACGAGCGCGGTCCGCAGGCGCGCGGGGGGAGGCTTGGACCCCGAAATTGTAAACTAACGCCGGCTTGCCTTGGTCTAGAACCTCTATGCGACCGCCTTCGAGCTCCCGCCATTGCATTTGCGCGGCAACGGGCAGACAGACTACTGCCAGCAGCGTCGGAATCCCTGTCCTAGTCTTCAGAAGCACGCCGTATCTCCTGCTCATTGACTTCCACGTCCAGACCCCGTCCGTCGACGAGTTATATCATTTCCCTTTTGACGGGATCGTAGCCGGTCCGCCGCCCCGTGCGGAGAGAGACGGCCGCCATGCAGGTGGCCACGGCATGTGCATACCCGGCTTCTACGCTTGCGCGGGGTGTGGATCGATTTCTCACACAACGGAGGAAATTCGCCATGTGCGATTCGATGTCGGAAGGGATAGTTAACTGGTAAGGCTGAGGCACACGGTTCGGATCGTGGCTGCCTTCACCCGAAACGCGCAGCGCGTTTGCGTCCAAGGTGCCTTTGGTTCCGAACCAAAGGTTACGCGATCCGGCAGCGTTGGTCAGGCTCATGGCAAACGACACAAGACAATCCGTGTATTCGAGCATGGCCTGGAAAACATCGGTGGTTTGCCGGCCGTCTTTCCACAGGTATACGCCCCCCATGGCCATTGCGCTTTTGGGGAACGGGTCCTGCAAATACCAGGCGACCAAGTCGATCAGGTGCGTCATCCAAAGGCCGGGGATGCCGTTTGAGGTGTCGCTGAATAGCTGCCACTGGCGCAGTTTTCGGGCGTCAAATCCGCCCTTGATGCGCCCTCCTAAGCAAAATGCCTCCCAGTCCACGTCTTCGGGTTTGACGGATTGGTACTCCCTGCGCCAGCGGGGCTCTTGGAAATGAACTTCCATGGAGACGCGCGTTACCTTTCCGATGACTCCTTGCTGAATGACCTGCGCAACGGCAATAAATGCGCCCTCGCTCCGGTGCTGGGTGCCCACCTGTACTACACGGCCCGAACGCTTGACGGCATCATAGGCCATTCGGGCTTCTTCAGGCGTTACGGCGAAAGGTTTTTCGACATAAGCATCCTTGCCGGCTTCTACGGCGTCGGCCAGGATTTTCGGATGGGTGAAATCTGGGGTTGCGATCAGCACAGCGTCGATATCCGCCCGGTTCAGCACTTCCTGGTAACGACTGGTTTGCACGGGTTCCCGTCCGAACACTCTGGCTACCGCATGCGCCATTGCTTCGCGGTTCACCCGCCACACATCGCATACCGTCGTGATGGCCGCGTTTTCTCCAGAATCTCGCACCGTATCGAGCAGCGCTCGACCCCGGCTGCCACAGCCGATCAAGGCCAGACGGATGCGGTCATTGACTCCCGTATGAGCCAACACACCGGTGGTCATGCCGTGCAAGATGAAGCTTCGTCTTGTGTGCGTGAAATTGATATCCTCCGACTCGTTCTGTTTCATAGCCTTGTGAAGCTCCTGAGCTTCGGACGCCAGGCCGGGCTATAAGCGCCAGGTCGAGATGCGGATTTGCCGGGACAATCCGTATGCTCCGCACGGTCGCCGACGCCCGCCACACTCTTTTAAAGGCTGCCCTGGATACAGTCATCCCCAAACGACCTCCCATGCTGCGCTCACGGATCTGGCATCGAGTTTCCGCGCGAGCGAGGTTGTCGCTCGTGCAATTCTATCCTAGGGGTTCGTTCAATACAATGTAGGACTCGAGAAGAGGCAGATCAAACCGGCCGCTGCTCACGGCCTGGAAATCACCTAGCACGTATTTCGTAGAAATGTGCGGGACTTAGTGTTGCTGCTCCTAAACGAACCACTCTCCTTGCAGGACCACGCCAGCACCCCGTAGGGCGATAACAGCGAAACTCCGATGACAAGAAAAACTACGGCCAGCCCTCCGCGCCGCGCAAGGGGACGAATCGGCAATAGGTGGCTACGCGTGACGTGATCTTACCTTCTGATTTTGTAAACACTCGCAACTCTTGATCCGCAAGGGAGCCGATCGGTATGACCAGTTTACCCGGGTCCTTTAACTGCTCAAGCAGTGGAATGGGAACCTCGGGAGCGGCTGCCGCTACGGAAATAGCATCAAAAGGCGCATATTCCAAACACCCCACCGAGCCGTCGCCGCACAAAATGGTAATGTTATTAGCGCGTCCTATACGTTGCAGATTTTCACGGGCCTGAGCAGCTAGCTCAGGAATTAGTTCTATCGCATAGACTTGACGAGCCAGCGCGCCAAGTACTGCAGCGTGATATCCGGACCCGGCACCCACCTCTAACACTGTCTCCGTACCTTTGAGTTCCAGGCATTCCGCCATCAGGGCGGTGATATAGGGCTGGGAAATGGTCTGGCCCCACCCTATCGAAACCGGCTCATCTGCGTAAGAAAGCGCGCGCAGAGCGGGTGGAATGAATTCCTCGCGTGGAATCTCGAGCATAGCCTGGAGCACAAGCGGATTACGAATTCCACGCGCCTTCAGTTGGCGCTCTACCATCTGTACGCGTTCTGCCGCAAAATCTGTTGAGGTCGGTTTCACTTGAACTGCTTGCGAAACAGTACGTCGATCCCAAATAACCCATTTTCATCCCGAACCGCCAGGATGGACCATTGTTTGGTCACGTTCATTTCCACGCGGAAAATTTGCGCTTGAGCCCGGCCTACGCTGGTGATATACGTTACGGTAACATCTTTGGAAACTTGCTGTTCCAAAGCGACCTGTGTTTGAGGGTTACCCTCAATCCCGCTACGTCGCGGGTCGATGCGAATCCGGCTGACTCCGAAGAGCCGTTGGAGCCGTCCGGTTACCGGTTCCGACAGGGCTTCACCAAGAAATGAAGTCAGTTCTGCTGGACCCAGGCTCGCCCGATCCACAGCAGCCTGACGAGCGGTCACCGTTGGATCGTTAGCCGGTTCTCTTCCCACTGCCAGTAATGCAATGATCTCGCTCGGTTGCATTGGGGGATCAGATCGGTAAGTTACGTTTAATTTGTCCAATGGACCTGAGAAAGTAATACTGACGTCGGTGCCCATAACACGCGTAGTCAGATCCAGATTCAGCACCGGCTCCAATTTCACGGGATTGAGGAACGTTATGTCTCCTCTGGTGATGGTGTAAGTGGTATCTAGGAACTTAATCTCTCCTTGAGTGAACGAGAGCCGGCCCAGGAGCACTGGTTTGTATGGGGAACCTCGCAACCGCAAGTCTCCTTCCGGCCTCAGGTCTTTGCTCATGGCGGTGTCGAGACGGGCGTCCGGGGCTGTTTGCACTCGGATATCGAAAAGCATCCCGCGCAACAATCTGTTCTGCGTGGCGGGAGTCACCAGTGGTTTGGCTGACTTGGCTAAAAGGGCTGCAAGGTCCACATTCGTGCTGACTGCGGAGCGAAGTACCGTCACAGTGCCCGAGAGCGTGCTATTGACCGAGGTTCCCGTGAGTTGCAAGGATGCGTTGATTGTTGTGCTTATGCCTTCCGGGTACCGGATGCGTACCTGGTTGGCTGTAGCTAGTAACTGGTATATCACCTGCTCTGTTCCAAAAACCAGAAATCCCCCCAAACTCAACTTGCCACCACCAGTTTCCGCGGTCAGTTTCTGAATCGTAGCCCTCTCTTGAGTGAAAAAGATCACGCCGCTTGCTTTTTCAATGCCGTTCGGCGCATCGCTCAGGTAGAACGATGCGCCGGCAAATTCAAGGCGCCCAGTAATCTGCGGGCGAGATAAGCTCCCGCGAATTGAGGCATCCACCGTGGATTTGCCGGAGGCAGACAAGTCGGCGTCGAAATCGTGCAGCACAGCAAGATTGACAGCCCCTCGCGCCTCGAGCCGGAGTGGGTCATTTTGACCGAAGGCGAACGTGCCGAAAATTTGTAGGTCTGTATCCTTTCCCGCTAGCTGCGCCCGCTCTATGACCACTCCCTTGTGGTCAACGCTGAGCAATGTCGGGCCGTTGCTCACCAGCGTGAGTTTTTCGCGCTCCAGAGGCCCGCTGGCCGGCTGGATTTCTAAAGACGTCAGCTCCACTCTAGCTTTCCAACTCGCCGGCATAATCGCCTCACCCGAAAAAGCAACCTTCACGTTTCCCTGTGCTTCGACGGGTAATCTGCGGAGCCACTTACTCCACACCGGGTGCAGGGAAGCCAAATGCACATCCTGAAAACGCAGTTCACCCTGCGTTGGGTGATTTGCGGTGGCACGACTCGAGACCTCGCCGGAAATTTTTGCGCCAGCAAATTCTCCGTAAGCGCGCACTGCTATTTCACCAGCCTTCGTCTCGGCGCTAAAGACCATGCTGCCTGCAGGCTTGCCTTGCCATGTGAGATGCTCGGCCCGCACTTTCCCAGCAAGAGCCGTAAGAAGAACTCGTGAAGAAACGATGGTAGCTTCCCCCTTGATATCCAGGTCAAAATTCCCGTCAATACTTGCTTCCTTTGCAAAGGCAAGGATTTTGTTGAGTGGCGCCTTTTTGCCGGATATTGCGAATCCCATTGAACCGGAGTCCCACTTCGACGCTTGTGGGGTGTAGGACCCATTAAAAGACAAGAAACTTCGACCCACATCCAGTCGGCCTGCCACCACCTGGAGCAAGCGTGGGGAAAAGCGTACTTGCGCACGAACACGGTCGAATCCGTATTTCTCGAAGACCAATTTCCGGACATCAATCTTACCAGTGAGGTCCGGGTTGCTGGGCGTACCATCAAGATGCAAAAGGCCGGAAAGAGTTCCGGCCAGTTGGACTTTTCGTCCAATCATTCCGGGAATTCTTTCCAGGGGAAGGCCCCTGAGGGAAAAAGAGCCATTGAGCCTGGAGTGGGGTTCCGGTCTCCAGTGAGCCAATACAGCTTGTAGCTTTCCTTCCAACCGCATATCATGTGCGGCTACGATCAAGTTGTGCACCTCCGCTTCGTCAGACGAGATGCGGATGTCAGCGGACACACGGTCGAAAACGCATCCCCTGTATACTGCATCGGTAATTACGACGCGCCCGGCAATCCTCGGATACTCCAGTCTGCCGCCGATTGAGCCATCAAACCGGACCGCGCCTTTCTGTAGCGCGAAACCAGGCCAGCCGGTTTCCCTGCCCAGCAGGGCCTCTGCCACAAGCGCGAGCTCGTTAAAATCATTCGAAACCAGGGAAATGCGCAGGCTTCGGCCAAGTTCTCCCTCGATGCGAATCACCGAAGACGGAGTACTCAGACGCACCCCTGTTAAGGAAAGAACCCCGGAGCGCCAATTGTAATCGAACTGCAGCGTTCCACTGACGGGCAACCGGCCTGGGCCGGCAGTAACGCTTATGTGCCCGTATGCCCTTGTAAACTGCAGTCCTTTTCGTGTCAGCACGGCTTCTGCTGTTAAGGGTCCGGAAATCCGTCCACCCAGACGAAGGTCCGCAAAAAACGGCAGGCTCGTAAGATGTCTCAGAGAAATATCTGTCAGGTGTCCTTGCAACAGCAGCCGATGGAAATTTTCCAGACGAAGCTCCCCTTTAAAGCTGCCCCCGAGCATAGATGCGCGCAGGCCATTCATTTCGAGCAAACCGTTGCGCACCCTCACATCGGAGGAAATGTCCATTCCAGAGATCCGGTGCCCCTTTTGTACTACTGTGAGGTGGGTTGCAACCAGCCTCGACTCCAAATCGTATTTGGACTTGCTTTGTATTTGAATCTTTCCCTCCAGGCGCAAGCGCCCCTCCGGAGCCAGCCCCCATTCTTTGGGGAGACCGAGGTCCTTGAATGCGCAATCCGCCGCAAAGTGGAAATTGCTTTCTGGGATGTGGCGCCAGCGTATGGCGCCTGCCCATTCAATCTTCGATGTCCCCGTATATAGCCAGGCTCGAGTGAATCGCAGCTCGTCTTTTTGCAAGACCAGATCAGCGGTTGCTCCTAGAGGCGCTACCTGAGCAACGGGCATTCTGAGGTTCACCGAGCCAAAAGCAATCTTGCCTGTGTAGCGAGGACCGTTGTTGTCAATAAAAAGCCTTGCTTGAAGATGCTTGCCTTGCAGCTCCAAAGGGATTACAGTGGCGCCCAAATCGGCACGGCCGTTCTTGATGAGAATCTCTCCGATAGCCAGCGAGAGCAGTTCGCCTACAAAATCCCTCCGCAAGCGCGTAATCTGAGGTCCGGGAAAGTTGGTACTGCCATCTTCGTACACCATGATATGGAGCTGAGGGCTGTCAAGGCGTAAAAACCGAATGTCTATATCTTTACGAAGAGCGGCGCGAATTTTGAAACCCACCTGGATGCTTCTAGCCCGGAATAAAGGCGGCTCTGACGCACCCTCTCTGCCGTGGAGAATGAAAGACCTAATTTCCACTCGCAGCCTGCGCCAGTCCAGGCTTATGAATCCGATCTCCGCGCGCCCGCCCGTGGCGCGTTCAATTTCCCAAACTATGCGCTGTTTCACCCTTTCGTGAAACCACTCCGAACTGAGGACTGCAAAGGCAGACAGCGCCAACAATACAGCCGCAGCCGTGCCTGCAATCAAGATAGCTGTCCGTGTCTTGGGTAGCTTCACGGGAAGACTCCGTTCATGAACTCCACGTGGGTGCGAGTCCTGGCTTCCTTTAACCATGCCTCGATCAACTGGTTCACCCGATCGGCAGTCAACGCCTGCTCAATCTGGGATTTGACTTCTCCGAAATTAGGAGGCCCAGCCTTGCTTTTATTGTTCCACTCGGGTACAAACTTTTTGGCATAGAATTCAAGCATCTCGCGCTCGGTGATTTGTACTCCGGGGCGAAACCGGGCGTCGATGAACCCGAGGATGTAAATTTGCCGCTGGAGAAACTGTTTGAGTTCCTCTTCAGTAACGCCGTAGGATGCCAGTGCTGCGCGATACTTGGTTTCGTCGGGGAAATGCTCGCGCTTGACCTTTGCCAGTTGGGTGTCAACCTCTGAAGGTTGAGGCGGCGGGTACTGGCTCAGTTCCATTTCGTTCAAAAACAACAACTGGTCCACCATACGATCTGCCGTCTTTTTCATGCTCGTTGAACTGAAATCCGGCCGCTCCCCGTTCAGAAAAGATGTCAGGCGGATCTCTTGCAAAATTGCGCTTTCCGTAATCACACGCTTGCCCACTTTGACGGCAATGCGGTCGATGATTACGGCCAGACTGCAAAACGTTGCTGCAACGAGCATTGCAATAACCCGCCGAGTCATTAAAAGGTCTGCCCCAGTGAAAAGTGGAATTGGAACCGGCTGATTCTTTGTACCGTCTGCACTCCGCCGCCAAAGATCAGCTCCTGAAGTGTTCCCTTGAAACCGTAGAACCACGGAGAGTTTGGGCTAAAGGAAAAGTCGGCGCGAATTGGCCCTACGGGCGTACGGTAGCGGACTCCTACTCCCGCATCGTGAACCATATAATTAAAGTCCTGATTTCCGTGCTGGTGGAAGCGGAATGAGACGTCCTGAACCCGTGAATAGACGTTGCCGGCATCGTGGAACAGGACCCCGCCGATGTTTTGCCCAATCAGCGGAAACCGCAGTTCCGTTCCGATGACCAATAACGCGCCGCCCCCGGTCGGGAAACCTGTAACCGGATCTCTTGGGCCAGCTTGGTTTTCAGGAAACGATCGCAGCGTTGAAGCTCCTCCAGCGAAAAAACGCTCTGGGAGCGGAATCTGTTCGCCAACAGGAAGGGCGCGGTTGGTATGCAGCGGGTTCAGCCAGCCGAAGGTTGTTGTTCGCGCAAGCACCAGTCGGCTTCCCAGGGGGTGGTATGTGGAATTTCGCGCCAGTAGCCTCGTAAAATCGGCCTGCGAGCCAAACACTCTGGAAGCAACCGCAAGATCGACTGTGTTATATGTTCCCCTGTGGGAATCGCTCGGGTGGTCTCTCCGGTCATCTACGTAAGAAGCGGACAAAATACCCACTCGAACGGGCTGCGAGAGCAAAGGGATGAGTTCCGGTCTGATCTTGAGTGTGTTCTGATCAACCCCTACGCGCCTGTAGGCAAACCTGTACAGAAAAGTTTTCGATCGTTTCCAGCGTTGAGCTAGTTGCACGGAACCTTCCCAACGCCTGGCGGAAAAGGTACGGACATCACGGGAGTCATCAAACAGCAGGTTGAACGAGAGGTCTATCGGCTCCTGGCCGCGGAACTGCGGCGCAAGATATGTCGCCAGGACTCTTTGTTGTAAATTCGAGAACCTGCTTCTAAGGCTCACCGTCTGCGCGTGGCCGAGAAAATTTAACCGGCTTACGTCGAAGGAAGCCCGGGGACTGAACCCGGCTTTCCCGGCCGGTGATTCGAGACTGGTTTGACTACCGCCGATTCTTGCAACTTCGGCTCCGATTCCTCCAGAAATCGCGTACTTTCGGGATTCATGCAATTCGTAAAGTATATATTTGTCCCGCTCTTCCCCGTCAGGATTTTGTATCGCCATGTCCACCTGAGTGAAGATTCCCAGGTTATAGAGCTTCCGCTGCGTCTCTAGCATCAGGGCCTGTGAAATCGGATCACCTGGATTCAGAAGAATTTGACGGTACGCAAGGCGTGGCTGCGTTGCCTGTAGGCCGCCGATCAGCACCTCGCGTACGAACTGTCTAGCGCCGGGGGAAACCGTGAACCGGAGATTGACCCGGTTCGGTTGGGTAGATGGTTGGAAAGTCCATTCGAAGGCGGCATTCGGGTATCCGTTGTTATAGTAATGCGCTAGTATTGTTTCGCGGTCCGTGGCTACGTTTGCCTCGCTGAAGGGCTGTCCGGGCAACGACTGAATCAGAGGGCGCAAGACCTTCTCGTCTTCAGCGGCTATCCCCTCGATTTGCAAATCTCCGACGACCCACTGCTGGCCTTCCCGGATGTCGATAAAGACAGCCATGTCGCCGCGCCTTCCCTCATAGTCGTTCACCACTTGGGAATCGACTTCAACATCCCGGAATCCGTTCGCCCGGTATAGTTCCGTCACTGCTCCCAAGCCCCGGCGCAAAAGATTATCGCTGAAGCGCCCGCGGCGAATTTGCGTGGAGGCCGGAAGAATTCCCAGCCGCTCGGAAATGGTTTTCTCATCGAAGTACTTGTTACCGCGGATCTGCACTCTAGCCAATTTGTACCGGGCTCCGCGGTTGACCGTATACAGGATGCGCAGCATCTTCCCGTCTACCCTATCGGAAGTGTATTTAACCTGAGCCCGGAAGTACCCCTGTCTTTGCAGGTAGTCAGTAATATTCTTGGCTCCCTCAACAAGCAGATCTTGATCCACAGCATGTTCTTCGAAAATTGGGACGAGGCGAGTGAGAAGCCTGCGGCTGAGTTTTATCCCAACTGTCTCTATGCGCACTACCGGGCCGGCATCAACGCGTAGTCTTACAGTGGCGCGCCCGGTTGCCGAATCATAGTCGATTTTCTCCAGGGATACCTGGGCCATGAGATGATCGGTTTTTTTGTAAGAGTCTCGAATTCTTTCCAGCCCTCGCTGCACGCGCTGAGCGGTCATTTTCTTCCATCCGAACCAGCCTTTCCACCGGGTGTGCTTGATGATTTCATATGAAGCCTTTTGGGGATCCCCAGCGATCACAGGGCTGGCGAAGTACGCCCGTCTGTGGGGGCTTACTACGAATTCGATTTGAACTTGCTGGCTGGCTTCCTCATAGCTCAACCGTGTCTGCACTGAACTTTCGAAAAAACCGTTATTCCTCAGCACCTCCCGTATGTTCGCCACAGCTCGTTCGGCATCCTGGGTAGAGAACGGCCTGCCCAAATCTAACTTGCTGGCGGCCACCAGCTCGGAAGGCCGGGGAGGCGCAGGGACGCCGCTCACTGATACGCGCCCTACGAACCAGTTGTTTTTGGTAAGAAAAAGCAACGCCACCTGCCCGTTTCTTGGTTCCGCGTCAACGGCAATATCCGCGTACCTCCCCGTGGCATATAGTCTCTCGATAGCCGTCCGTATCAACGGAAGGTGAAGCGGCTGGCCTACCTTGAAGGGCAATAGGCTGGATAGTTCGACAGCCGGGATCGGTTGCGCGGCGGGCTCGCAAGTGATGGACATAATCCGCCTGCCTTCGAACTGTTCGGCCTGGCCCGCGCAGTGGCTTGTGTCCAGACCCAGTATCAAACACAGCGTCAGGAAATATAAAAAGCTGCGCAGACACACTACCAGCATGATACAGCAACGATTGATACGATTGGGTTAGATGGGTCCTCGGGAAAGAGAACGGTACTCGCGGCAGATATTATTTCCCGGCTTGGGCGAGATTGGCCAGCAGAAGCTGGCAGATTCCGAGATCGTTTTAGTCGGTTCGGGGGCGTTGGGCAGCTTGCAAGCGGATCTGTTGGTGCGAGCAGGCGTGGGCAGGCTACGGATCATCGACCGGGATTACGTTGAGTTGAGCAATCTGCAACGCCAGTGTCTGTTCACAGAGGCTGACGCGGAACAAGGTTTGCCTAAGGCTGTCGCCGCCGCACGGCGTCTGGAGCAAGTGAATAGCCTTGTTGAAGTCATCCCTGTTGTGGCGGATTTGACCCCCTCTAATGTAAATGAGCTCCTGGCCGATGCGAAACTCATTCTGGACGGAACGGATAATTTCGAAACACGCTATCTCATTAATGATTTTTCCGTACTCCACAAAATTCCATGGGTTTACGGAGCTGCTGTCGGCAGCTATGGCGTCGTTATGCCCTTCGTTCCAGGCATGACTGCTTGCCTCAAGTGCATTTATCCCGAACCTCCAGCCGGACCTCAACCCACCTGCGAGACGGCAGGGATACTCAGTTCGGCTGCGGCGGTGATAGCAGCCCTGCAAGTTAGTGAGGCAATCAAGATCCTTTCCGGGCATTTGGAGCTGGTGACTCGAAAAGTGACAACCGTCGATGTTTGGACGGGAATTATCCGGCAGGTTTTTTGTCCCGAGCGCGACCCCAACTGTCCCGCTTGCGCACTGGAGCAGTTTTTCCATCTGGAGGGAGCAGGATGCATCCTCGTCAGCCTTTGTGGGCGGAATGCAGTACAGATCCATGAACGACGCCAGCCACTGGATCTTGCCGAGCTGAGGAGCAGGCTAGCGCCTCTTGGAGAGGTGCGCGCCAACGAGTTCGCTTTGCGTTTTTCTGTGCCACCGTATGAGATGACCGTATTCCCGGATGGGCGGGCCATCATTAAGGGCACTACTGACATCGGTTTGGCGCGTAGTCTTTATGCCCGTTACATCGGGGCCTGAGCGCCACTCAGTAGCCTGACCTTTTGTCGACTACAGTCATGAAAGGCTCCCCTTTGCAGAACCTTTCGAAGTTTGCCAGAAAAAATGACATGGCGCGTTCTAGCCAGTCCGATGTGTGATCGGCACAGTGTGGGGATAAAAGCAGGTTCTCCAGGCGATAAAACGCATGCCCTTCTGGCAGAGGTTCTGTGTCAAAAACGTCTAAGGCCGCTCCTCGGATCCAATGTTGCTCCAGGGCGCGGATCAAAGCCTTTTCTTCCACAACCGGGCCGCGGCCAAGGTTGATCAGTACGGCTGATGGCTTCATGCAGCGCAGCTCATTCTCACCGATCAGTCCGCGTGTAGCTTCAGTCAGCGGCGTTGAGACGACCACATAGTCAGCCGTCGTCAGCAAAGACTTAAGTTGTGCAGGTCCAAGAAGAACATCTACCAAAGGGTCATGGATGGAAAGCTCTGGGCGCCGCCGCAGTGCGACGATTTTCATCCCGAACGGCCGGGCACATGCTGCGCAAGCCCGTCCTATGTCGCCGTAGCCAATGATTCCCAAAGTGCTACCGCAGACCTCAGTGACATCAAAGGGATCCCACTTGCCTGCCTGCTGACTTTGCACCATTCTTCGCAGGTTTTTGGCGAAGAACAGTACCGCCGCCATGGCAAACTCGCCCAGAGGGCGGCTGAAAACTGTGCGGGAATTGGTAAGGGGTACATTGCTCGCTACGAATGCTGGTGACAGGGCGCTTTCCACGCCTGCTGAGCGCGAATGTACCCACCTCACATGGGGAGAGATCGCCCACACTTGCTCAAAGAGCTTCCAGTCGCCTGTCCAGTTCAAAATGACATCGGCTCCCGAGGCTGCTTCCCGGAACGATTCCACGGTGTTGCCGCAGACAATGGTTGCGACTCCGGCCAGCCGATCGAGCATTGAGAGCGTTTTGTCTTCCGGATCGGCAAGCACGAGAACGGTCAGTTTCGACATGCGCACGAATGTAACATTATCGCGGGAAGACAAGGTGGGGGCAAAGCCGTTTACGACTGTGCCTTAAACTACTGCTATCGCGGTTATGAATTGACACCCCATGCAAAAATCCTTTTGGTAAACTGTAGGCTTGCTGCTAGGGAACTTCGCACGGGCCATATTCGTTGCGTGGTTGGCGGGTATGCTTGTACCCGCAGCCGGCACGGGCGCCGAATCTTCCTCGCCTGGTAAAGCAGTTGGCGTTTCTCGAAAACGGAAGAAGCAGCCTGCCCGGACAAGGAAAGCTGTTTCATCTAAGAAAACCAGCAAGAAAGCCAGCATTTCTCCGAAACTTGGATCCCGTTCCGGTCGAAAAACAAAGAGCGTATCCGCGGCGCGCAGGAAGAAGTCGAAAAGAGCCTCAACAGCTAGTTGGAAGCGTACTCAGCAAACGCCCACCCCGGAGCGGTACAAAGAGATCCAGCAAGCTTTAATCGATAGGGGATATCTTGAAGGGCCGCCCACAGGCGAATGGGGCCCAACCTCTGTTGATGCTCTCAAGCGCTTTCAGCAGGACCAAAAATTGGACCCCACTGGCAAACTTGACGCGCTGACGCTGATCGGTCTGGGGCTTGGGCCCAAAAGGGACCTTGCGGCAAAAAATTCTCAACTCACCGTACTCACTCCACATAAGGATGAACCATGATTATCGGCGTTCCTAAAGAGGTCAAAGACCATGAAGCGCGAGTTGGACTGGTGCCTAGTGGCGTAACGGCGCTGCGCGAGGCCGGCCATGAGGTCCTCGTGGAGGCTGGCGCTGGTACGGGGAGTGCTCTTTCTGATGACGAGTATGTAGGAGCCGGAGCTCGTATTCTGCCTACAGCCGCTGAAGTGTGGTCTCGTGCAGATTTGGTTGTTAAGGTGAAGGAGCCTCAACCGAGCGAATATGGCTTCTTGCGCCCCGGATTGGTGCTGTTTACCTACTTGCATCTGGCCCCGCTGCCAGAGCTTACAAAGCGTCTCATCGAAGCCAAGGTTAACGCGGTGGCCTATGAGACTATTCGTGAGACCGATGGTTCGCTACCTTTACTCACGCCCATGAGCGAAGTAGCGGGACGCATGGCTGTTCAAGTGGGCGCTCAGTATCTTGAAACCACCAATGGCGGCAGGGGAATACTGCTTGGTGGGGTGCCGGGAGTGGCCCCGGCCAACGTGGTGATCCTCGGCGGCGGAATCGTGGGAACTAATGCCGCTAAGATTGCTCTGGGCATGGGCGCGCGTGTGACCATTATCGATAAGGATCTGAACCGGCTTCGGGAGCTGGACGATATCTTTAACGGCCAGGTGGTTACGCTGGCTTCCAATGTCTGGACAATAGGCGAAACTCTGAAACAGGCCGACTTGGTCATCGGGGCGGTGCTGATTCCAGGTGCGGCTGCTCCCAAGCTGGTTCGCAGGTCGATGCTAGCGGATATGAAACGAGGCGCCGTGGTTGTCGATGTAGCCATCGATCAGGGCGGTTGTATGGAAACATCGCACCCAACGACGCACAGCAACCCAGTCTATGTTGTAGATGGAGTGATACATTATTGCGTCTCGAACATGCCTGCGGCTGTGCCGCACACGTCTACCTTCGCGCTGACCAATGCAACTATCCCCTATCTTTTGGAACTGGCCAATAAAGGTCTGCGGCGCGCCTGCATGGATCACGCCGCCATTCGTGAGGGCGTTAACACTTACGGAGGCCACGTGACCTGCCAGGCTGTGGCAGAATGCTTAGGGCTTTCCTATACGGAACTCAAAGCTTTACTCTAAAGTCCGGTCTTCTTTTTTTTATATGTGCAGCCGCTGGGCCTGAGGCCTGGAAAGCCGTTCTTTAAGCCGGGCGGCACGGCGAAGAAGAGGTTCGGACTCCTTGAGCCTCAGTGCATTGCGGGTACATTCGAGTGCCATCTCGTAGTTGCGCTCCCGATGCTCATAATGTTTAGCCAGTTCCTCCAGGGCTTGGACTCTGTATGGGTTCTGTGGAGTTGCCAAGTCATTCAGGGCAGCCACAGCGGCATCATAGTGCCCCATGCGCTTTTCCAGTGTGGCAATATCCCACAATGCCCGGAACAGCAACTCATCCGGGAGCCGCATTTCCACCGCCTTTCGTAACAAGCAGAGGGCTTCGGTTTGCCGGCCGGCGTTCAGCAGCCAGCGAGCGAGCCCAAGCCAGTCTGCCCCATGAGACAGGGGGGCTTCTTCGGGGGCTCGAAAAGCCCAGGGCACAATGCCGGTGAGGCAGGCGAGCGTCAGGATGTCCATCGCGTTATGGTGAAAAATGGGAACCAGATGCCGTGCCTGGCGGCTGCGCAGGTACTCAAAGTATACGTAGGGAATCATTTCACCCGGCAAGTCCCCTTCCCGGATTACCCCGAGAATTTCGTTTTCAAGATCCACCAGCCGGCACCTCTCTAAACGTAGTTTCCAGATCCGGCGGGCTCCAAATAAAAGATCTAGATGAGCCAGCCGCGCGAACGGGGGCTTGCGCCGGGCCATCAAAAAGCGTGTTTCGAGCAAGGGCTGATCATAGCTTTTGCCGTTATAAGTAATGAGAATCTCGAAATCGGCCAAGTGCTCGTTCAGCGCATGGAGCAGGCTGGGTTCTTCTGAAAAATCCCGCATGAAAAACTGCCTTACGCGGAACCCATCCTGACAGATACGTCCTACTCCGATCAGGAAGGCGTAGGTTCCGGGTCCGGTCGCCAGCCCGGTCGTCTCTGTATCCAAAAACGCCCACCGCGCCGGAGGCACTTTCCTTGTAAATCCTTCCAAAAGCGGCTGGAGAAGGTCGTCAGGGAGTTCATGGAGATTGGAAAGATCCATGATGCCGTGGCGCCGCTGCCGGGGATAAAGTTTCTCTGTTTCAAAATGCGTGCCGCAAGGCGTCTCGACGACTTCGCCACTCATGTATTCATCGGTGAAGTAACGGAGCGGGAAGTAGTCTTCGACCGAATGGGGAGCCGACGGCGGCCGTGGTTCAGAAACAGATGGAGCCGCAAACTTCTGGTTGATTTGCTGGACCTTGCGTCTCAAGTAGGCGAGTTGTTCCCGGAGATCGTTCACTGTTCGCCTTTCCTTTGCCCAATATACCGGCCCAAGTGCGAGCCGATCAACTCGCGCTGCGCCCTCGGCTGGTTTCGATTTGTTCGGCTATACTCTCCCATTCGGCCAGTAGCGCCGCCAACTGCTCACGCCGGTCTTTTAGGAGATCTCCCAGCCGCCTGCTTTGTTCGGCACTTTCGAACACCGCCAGCGCTTTTTCGTACTCATTTATCTCTTTTTCAAGCGCAGCGACCTTTTCTTCGATCTCTTCACAGGACCGCTCCAGTTGTTTCAGTCGGATCGGATTTAGCCTGCGTGTCTTGATGGTGACAGGCCTTTGTGGAGCAACGGGCTGTTCTGAGGACTCGTACCGCGATGGCATAGCTGTTCCTCCCATCTCGGTCCGTGCTGACTTACGCCAGAGATAATCTTCATAGTTGCCCGGGTAAATGTTCACCCAACCGGAGTCGATTTCCAGGACGCGGGTGGCTAGTTTGTCGATAAAGTACCGGTCATGGGAGACAAAGACGACCGTACCCGTGAACTGCTCAAGCGCTTCGAGCAAAACGTCTTTGGCGCGGAGATCTAGGTGGTTGGTGGGCTCATCCAGCAACAGAAAATTCGAAGGATGCACCAACAGGCGAGCCAACGCATAACGGTTGCGCTCGCCGCCGGAAAGAACGCCGACAGGTTTCGAAACGTCCTCTTCGGAAAACAAAAAACAACCTAGAAGGCTTCGTAAATCACTCAGTCTTGTTTGCGGTGCAATGCTGCTGAGATCGTCAAGTAGCCGGATCTCTGGGTCAAGTTCCTTATACTGGTCCTGCGCAAAGTAGTCCGGTTTTACGTTGTGTCCGAGACGGCATTCACCGGTGGTCAGCGACTCGACGCCGGCCAATATTTTAACCAAGGTGGATTTGCCGGCACCATTAGGGCCAATTACGGCGACCCGGTCTCCACGCTCAATCAAAAAAGAAGCTTCTGAGATAACCAGCTTGTCCCCGTAACTCTTGCTGGCTTTATAGCATTCAGCTACGATGCGCCCGGAAGGCTCGGCTTGGGGGAACATAAAGTGCAAGGTCTTTTCTTCTGGAGGAAGCTCGATTTTCTCCATGCGCGCCAGTTCTTTTAATCGGCTTTGTACCTGCCGGGCTTTTGTGGCTTGGTATCGGAACCGGTTGATAAATGCTTCCAGTTGGCGGATCTTGAGTTGCTGGTTTTTGTACGCGGCTTCCATCTGCGCCCGTTTTTCCGCCTTTTGTTCCAAGTAACGAGAGTAGCTTCCTGAATAGAAGTGGATCGACCGATTCCAGATTTCCGCAATCTTCTTCACTGTGACATCAAGGAAATACCTGTCATGAGAAACCACTATGAAAGCGTACGGGTAGGACCGTAGGTATTCTTCCAGCCAGTTACGGGCTTCCAGATCGAGATGGTTGGTAGGCTCGTCTAGCAGTAGAAGATTCGGCCTTTCAAGCAATAATTTGGCCAGAGCGATGCGCATCTGCCAGCCACCGGAAAACTCTTCGGTACGTCTTGTCCAGTCGCTTTTTGCGAAACCAAGTCCCAGGAGCACGGCTCCGACCCGCGACTCCAGAGCATATCCATCGCCTGCGTCAAACTCCGCTTCAAGGCGATGGATTTTTTCGGTGACTTCGTGGTATTCGGCAGTGGCCGGGTCGAGTGTCCCCAGATTGCTCATTAATGTCTCAAGTTCCGCCTCGATATAACGAAGCCTGTCAAACACTGACAGACACTCTTCAAATACTGTCTTTCCTGAAAGTGTGAGTCCGTATTGGGGCAGGTAACCGGCTGTGACTCCGCCAGCTATCGAGATGGATCCCGAGTCCAGCGAGTCCAGACCCGAGAGAATGCGCAGAAGTGTTGTCTTTCCCGAGCCGTTGGCACCCACCAGACCTATTCGGTCACCGGAGGTGATTTGCCAGTCGACGTTCTCAAAAAGCAGTTTGGAACCGTAGCGCTTGCCGGCCGAGAAAAGCTGGATCATTGAACCACAGAATTATGTAACCCGCCCGCAGAAGAAATTGAGTGCCCGGTGAATATACGACTTCAGCTCATTGCGTTTCACCACCGCGTCAAGGAAACCGTGCTCCAGCAGAAACTCGCTTCTCTGAAACCCGGGAGGAAGCTTCTGCCGGATGGTCTGTTCGATTACTCTAGGACCTGCGAATCCGATGAGTGCGCCTGGTTCGGCAATGTTCAGGTCCCCGAGCATGGCAAAGCTGGCCGTGACACCTCCGGTGGTCGGGTCGGTTAAAACGCTGATGAAAGGAATTCTGGCCTCATCAAGGCGCATCAAAGCGGCGGAAATCTTGGCCATCTGCATAAGGCTCACGGCCGCTTCCTGCATCCGTGCGCCTCCGGAGGCCGATACAATGATTAGCGGCATGGGGTTCTGAATGCATCGTTCGATGGCCCGTGTGATTTTTTCGCCCACCACGGCGCCCATGCTTCCGCCGATGAATTTCAGTTCCAGCGCGCAGATGTGAACCCGCCTTCCGTGGAGAAAACCCACAGCGGAAATTACTGCATCTTTTAGTCCCGTGGCTTGCTGCATGGCGGCCAGCCGTTCCCGGTAAGTTTTCTGGTCAACGAATTCCAGCGGATCGGTCGAGTAAAGCCCTTTATCCATTTCCTCCCATTTGCCGTCATCAAAAAGCAGTTTTAAGCGCGTAGTCGCGTCAATCTTGAAATGGAAACCGCACTTTGGGCAAACCTGGAGGTTGTCTTCTAAGGCTTTGCGCCAGATAATCGATCTGCAATGATCGCATTTCAGCCACAGGCCTTCGGTTTTGACGCGGCGCTCCTCTTCCTCCGGAGCTCCCGGTTGCCGTGCCGGTTTTTGTCTGGTAAACCAGGCCATGTTGTTTTCAGTACTCAATCCCTCGCTGAGCGAGGATTCCTTTCTCGAACGGATGCTTGATCTGGCGGATCTCGCTTACAAGATCCGCGGCTTCTATAAGTTTCGGGTGGGCATTGCGACCTGTGCAAATTACATGAAGCCGCTGCGGACGTTTCGCCAAACCCTCGAGAACGGTATCAATGGAGAGCATTCCATAATCGATGGCGTAATTGATTTCGTCAAGTATTAACATCTCGTACCGGCCGGAGTGCATGGCTTCAAGAGCGGCTTTCCAAGCTTCTTCGGCCGCACGAATATCTTCTAGGGCTGGACCTTCCTCTCCAACTTTAACGAACCCGCGGCCCATCACCCGGATTTCAAAGCCCTCACCCAGCATCCGGGCCGCGTCCAGCTCGCCGTAGTGCCACGATCCTTTGATGAATTGGATCATCAAAACTTTAAACCCATGGCCCACGGCACGGAGCGCGGAGCCCATAGCTGCACAGGTCTTACCTTTGCCGTTTCCCGTAAACACCAGTAACAGGCCGGCTTGCTCATCCATCGTCTTAAGTTAGCGCGGGTACGGATGTCCCCGCAAGGACGTGAAAGCTCTATAGATCTGCTCGGTAACCACCACGCGCGCCAGTTCATGAGGGAAGGTCAGAGGCGATAGGGAAAGCAGAAGGTCCGCGGAACGGAGCCAGTTCCCCGGCAGTCCGTCAGCGCCACCAATCAGAAACACGACCTCGCGCCCCTCCCTTTCCAGTCGCTCGAGCAAAGAGGTAAACTGAGCTGAGTTCATTGTCCTGCCTTTAGGATCCAGCATGATCTTAAAGGCATCGGCATACTTTTTTAACGGATCTTCGAACGCCGGTTTGATTTCCATCATCTGACAGCGCACGTACCGTTGAGTTCTCCGGACGAATTCTTCCGCCATCCGGTTTGCATGCTCGTTCCGGGGCTTGCCGATATAGCATATGTTGATTTTCATCCCCTATGATTATGGGCTGATTTCAATGCACTCAGTTTGGCTCCATGCAATTGCAAGTATCATGGTCGTTGAGTCGCATGAGCACATTCACAAGATCTGCCTTACGATCCAGGGTGTCTGCATGGCTATATCCTGCCGCCGGTTATGCAATCTCGCTGGTGTGTTTGGTTTGGGTTTATCGTGGATTCGATTGGAAAAGTGAGCTGCCGAAACTCGCGTCTGCCGACTGGCGCTGGATCACCGTTGCCGTGCTGTTCGATCTTGCAGTCTATTTCATTCAGGGTTGGCGGTGGCGGCTTCTGCTCATGCCCGTGGCGCGCCCCTCGTTGTTTCGCACCGTACAGGCTGTGTTCGTTGGGTTGTTTGCTAATGAAATATTGCCTTTCAGAAGCGGGGAGCTTGTCCGCGGCTACGCCATAGCTAAATGGAGCCAGATCCCATACTCGGTTGCGCTGTCTTCGGTCGCCGTAGAGCGCCTTTTCGACGGTTTATGGTTGGTCCTGGGATTTTATCTTATCCGGCCTTTCCTTCCCGTGCCTGGTTACATACGGGATGGGGGCGCCATCTTAGCCGGCTTGCTTGTCGTGCTCGCCCTGGCCTTGGGAGGCGTCATGTTCCGGAAGCAGCACGCCCACGCCGCGGTTTCGGCCAGCCGGTGGTCCGGGGTGCTGTTCCACGTAGTGGAAGGTCTGCACGCCATGGGCAGTTCTCCATCCTTCTATGCTGCGCTTGCGGTTAGTTTTTTGTACCTTGCCCTCCAGGTGGCCCCTATTTATGCGTTGATGCGAAGCTTCGATTTGGACTTACCTTTGCTTGCGGCGGTTGTCGTGCTGGTTATTTTGCGACTTGGCACTATTTTGCCTCAAGCACCGGGCAACGTGGGTGGATTCCAGTTTTTTGCTGTTGTAGGACTGCGGCTGTTCGATGTAGATAAGTCTACGGCCACAAGTCTTGCCACAATAATGTTCGTTGTGGTTACTGTCCCGTTGTGGGTAGGCGGTTTGATCGCCATAGCAACGGCGGGCGTGCGACTTAAGGACCTGCATAAGGGCGCGCGGTCGAGTTTTCGCACTCGACAGGTACCTGTTGAGGACCCCAAGGAGTAAGAAACTTCCAACACTTAAGAGGCTCTCCATGAGCACAGCAACAGCGGGGACATCGAAATACCGTATAATTGCCCGCATGGAGCTTGTTCATGCGCAATAGTTATGCTCCTTTTTCCAGACGTAATTTTTTAGAACGATCCGCGGCCATAAGCTCATTTATCATCGTCAACTCACGGGCGGTCCGAGGTTCCGATGCCAACTCCAGGATCTCGGTGGGGTTGATTGGATGCGGCAACCGCGGCTCCTACGATGCATCAATCGTAAACGCCGACCCGCGAGCGCGCGTGATGGCGCTTTGCGATCTATTCGATGACAGAATCGAGACGGCAATCCACGCAATCAAGGGCGAAAGGCCTTCGGTATACAAAGACTTTGAGAAGCTGCTCGCTTCGGATGTGGACGCTGTGCTGATCGCGACGCCACCGTTCGAACATCCGCGCATGCTGGAGGCTGCAGTTGAGACTCGTAAGCACATTTACTGTGAGAAACCAATGGGCGTTGATGCCGAAGGGTGCCGCCGGGTAATTAGAGCGGGCCGCCGCGCGGATCCAAAGAAATGCCTCTCTGTCGGATTTCAGCAACGGTACGGACCTGTATACCTGGAAGCATACAGGCGGATTCAGAGTGGACAGATAGGCGAACTTGTCAACGCCCGTGCATACTGGATCGGCGGAGATCCATTCACGCGGCGTCCCTATTCCAATCCGAAAGTAGAAAAACTGCGCAACTGGTTCTGCTACCGGGACTACTCAGGTGACTTCATTGTAGAGCAGGATTGCCACAACTTCGATGTGTTGCACTGGTTTCTGGGTGCACTGCCATTGCGGGCAGTAGGCTACGGTGGCTGCAAAGTGCGCACATCAATGGAGATACTGGATCACCTGAGCCTTAGCTTCGAATTTCCGAATGGCATTCATGTGAACTATGAAGCCAACCAAATGTCGCCTCCCGGTTTCGGGAGGGTTGGAGAGGAATTCACTGGCACCCAGGGGGTAATCGCCACTTCCCGGGCGCGCATGACGCACACGCGAGGGCCCAAGCAGGTGGATGTTATGGATTCTCCGCGGGATATTACCTACGATGCAATCGAAGCTTTTCTGGGTCGTATCGCCAGCGGTGATGTGGAAAATGTGGCAGAGCGATCTGCGCTCAGCACGATGATCGCTATCCTGGGCCGAACTGCACTTTATACGGGCCGTGAGGCCACTTGGAAAGGAGTATTTGGATGATCACAAGAAAACTCTGCTGTTTGCTGACTTTTGCTGTTTTCGCCTTGTACGGGCAGACGGAGAAGATTCGCGTCATCGCCTTCGGCGCTCACCCTGACGATTGTGATTCTTCGGTTGGGGGGACCGCAGCTAAATGGGCCGCCATGGGCCATTTAGTGAAGTTCGTTGCGGTTACCAATGGGGATGCAGGCCACCAGAGCCAAGGAGGTGGGGCGCTGGCTAAGCGGCGAAGATCCGAGGCCATCGAAGCGGGCAAGCGGCTGGGTATAGCTGAATACGAGGTTCTCGACAACCATGACGGAGAGCTGTTGCCCACGCTTGCTGTACGCCAGCAGATTATTCGGCGGATCCGCGAGTGGAATGCCGATGTCGTGCTCGGACCTCGCCCGAACGATTACCACCCGGATCACCGTTACACGGGAATGCTCGTCCAAGATGCCGCGTATATGGTGGTGGTTCCGAACATTTGCCCCGATACCCCGCCACTAAGAAAAAACCCGGTTTTTCTTTACGTCCAGGATCATTTTCAGAGACCAAACCCGTTCCGTCCCGATATTGCAGTGGCTATTGACGATACGTACGACAAAAAAATCCTTGCACTTGATGCGCATGTCTCTCAATTCTATGAGTGGCTGCCTTGGGTTGATGGAAATTTGAGTTCCGTCCCCCAAGGGCCTGAGGAGCGGAGAAAATGGTTGGCTTCTCAGAGAGACCGAGCCATCACGCCGGCGGTGCGGGCCGCTTTGGAAAAGTGGTATGGTGCGGAGAAAGCGCGTTCCATTCATCACGTGGAAGCCTTTGAAATCTGCGAATACGGGCGCCGTCCCTCCGACCAAGAAATACGCCGTTTGTTCCCGATGCTGAAATAGTCTGACCAACTGAGCCGAATACACCCGGCTGGGTGGGGTGCCGCCGGGTGTTGCGAATTTACCATGTTCGGCTCTCATACTGCAAAGAACCGAAGCAAGACCGGTGGTCAATCAGCGGGCGCTATTCGGACCGCACAAATCCGGTATGACGACTGCCTAAGCACGTTCAAGATACGTGCCCTCCACGGTGTTTACGCGAATCTTATCCCCTTGGTTGATGAACGGTGGGACTTGCACAACGATTCCGGTTTCCAGCTTTGCGGGTTTCGTGACGTTAGAAACGGTGGCGCCTTTGAGCGCAGGCTCAGTCTCCACAACGGTGAGATCCACTGTGGGTGGAAGTTCGACGCTGATGGGCTTGCCCTCGTAGAACTCAACCTGGACTCGGAGCTGGGGCACGAGATACTGGATGGCGTCTCCGAGAATCTCTTTGGTGAGATGCATCTGTTCAAAATTCTCGGTATCCATGAAATAATAATACTCACCGTCGTCGTAAAGGTATTCCATCTCGTGCTCTTCAAGCACGGCACGCTCCACACGATCTTCTGAAGCAAATCGATGCTCAATCATCGAGCCATTGCGCAGATTGCGCATCTTAGCTTGAACAAAACCGCGCAAGTTGCCTGGCGTGCGGTGGAAGACACTGAAAATAGAAAACAGCTCGTTGTTGAACCGGATCACCATGCCCGGACGCAACTGCGTGGCCGAAATCATCAAACAATAAGCTCCCTGGATTCAGTGAATGGTAACAACAGGTTGACGATATTCATTCTAGCAGAGGGCGCAACCGTGCTGGTACGATGACGCCGTTCCGTTCTGCCCCAAGGTGTTATACTGCTGCTGACACGTTGGGCCCCGAAGGCCTGTACGCCGAGAAAGGATGTCAGAATCATGCGCCGCAGCTTGCTGGTGTTAGCTGGTCTTCCTTTTTTGTTGACTCATTCCGACCGTCGTCCCCTTTTGGGAAGTGAACTGGTGAACACCTGGACACTGGTCTCACAGGACCCTCAGGGAGCCCGCCGCTACAGTTCGTTTCGATGGATCAATGAGGGTGGCTACTTCCTGCTCTGGGGCTTTATGGGGCATGTGACCGATCAGTATGGTAATCCTGAACAAGCCTGGAACGGCAATAACGAGTACGATATCGTGGTGTTCGACCCTAACAAGGAAAAATGGGAAAGTCAGTACCCTTATGAGAAGGTGAAGGAGTGGGGCCTGCATCCACCTCCCATGCATTTGTGCAGTTCCTACCAGGGAATCACAACTGGAAGTTACCGCCCCCAACTTAGGGTCCGCGAAGGGGTCTTACGCCCAGATCTAAATATAGCTTTTGACCAAGTAACTTATGACACCAGGCGCTCACGAATGATTTATTTCACTGGTGGGAGGACATTTGCCTATGAAACCCGGAAACGCCAGTGGTCCGACGCCGCTCCGAACTCTGTCGCGCCTCCTCCGGTAAGTGGAGCTACGCTCTGTTACGACCCGTTCCACGATGCAATAGTTTTGGCCGGGGGTGGACATGTAGCTGAACCTGGACCGGGCGGCAAGCTGGTCGGCTATACGGGGACTTGGATTTTCGATTGCCGGAGCGCACGCTGGCAGCCGTTAGGTCAGGCTACGGAACCCCCTCCGAGGATGTCAACCCGGCTGGTTTGTGACATCCAAAACCGTGTAATGGTGATGTTTGGTGGAGACGGACAGAGCCGTTATCTAGCCGACACCTGGATCTACGATCTGGCAACCAGGCGCTGGCGTCAGTCCCAAGCTTCTGGTGGACCTCCTGCGAGGGCTGGCCACTTTACAGTGTTCGATCCTGGTTCGGGTTGGGTGATCATTGGCGGAGGCTATAACCGTAAGAATCTTTCCGACATGTGGGCGTACGACGCCAGGACTGACCGTTGGACGAAACTGAAGGGCGAGGTCCCCACAGGGTGGTACATCACTGCCGATATCGATCCGCGGAAAAGCCTGATTGTTCTTACTACGTCTACTAAAACCCCCGGCGATACCATGCACTGCAATGAGATTTACCCCGTGCGTACAACCTACATGATGAAAGTTCGAAAGGGCGACCTCGTAGACTCATCTGTGGTTCCACGCCCGCAGAAACCTGTTCTCAAGCGTTCCATGGAGGAAGCTATGGCGGGAACAGCGCCCGATGAGAAACGCCGACGAGCACAGTTGATGCGTATTCGTACGATGCCCGTGAACCGCTGGGTGCTTTTCAGCAATCCTGGTCGCGTAGCTCCTTTGCGTACATGGGGTTCGTGTTCCTTTGATACCAACAAGGGCAGGCTGGTCTATTGGGGAGGAGGGCATTGCGGTTACGGCGGAAATGATTATGACTTTTACGACGTCGAGGAAAATACCTGGATTTCCAGTCCGATTGTGGCAGAGTATCCGGAGAGGGCATGGGACCTGGGTGTCAATGCAGCCGGAGTGACTTTTAGTGGCGCCCCTTTCATCCGTCACGGGAGGAAGATTTACGCTTACGATCCGGTCAGCAAGCTGATTATTAACATGAAGACAATTCTGCTCACCGCCGGTTATGAACCCGGTCCGTTAAAGACCGTGAAGCCAGTAAACCCGAACTTTGGTTCGGGTGAGAATTTTACTCAATCACACTACACCAAGTGGGTCACCTGGGCTTATGACCCTGACAGACACCATTGGGAAGTCGTTTGTTCCGCCACCCCTGGGCTTGACTTAACCGTAACTACCCCGCATGGCGTTCTGGCTGTGAAATATTGGTGGGACGTAGCCGGAAGGAAAGACCGGCCGGACGCCGTGGTTTTCCAGGGTCGTACCGTTATTGACAATTCAGTCTACCGGCTGGATGTCAAGAAGCGCCGGTGGGAAAAGTTGAACAGCTCAGGCCCCTGGCCCCAAAACCTTTACGAATTGACCGCCCTCGTATATGATTCTAGGCGCGATCAGCTCATCCTTCACGGTGGAGGTCTCCGCCGTGACGAGCTTTGGCGTTTCCCACTCAGGGAGAAAAGATGGGAAAAGATTGAACCACAGTTCGCACCCGATATGGGCGGTACGCCTCCGGTATGCCGCAGGGAGGCTGTTTATATTCCCGATGATGATGTGATGCTCACTGCCGGACAACCAGCGAACAGTACAGAGCCTGTGAGCCTATACGCATACCATGTGGGTAGGAACCGCTGGTATAAGCTTCATATCCCGCCCCCGGACGGCAAACGACCGGTGGATCTAGGCGGGCAAAACCGGGCGTGGACCTTCGATCCCAAACATAACCTGGTTCTGATGGTGCTTGGTGACCGCGGAGGGGACCAGGCACGCGCTCAGGTGTTCGCCTTGCGCTACCACCACAGCCGCGCCTTGCGCAAACAGTAGTAGTCCTTGCTTACCCGCGGCGGTAGAGGAAATCGGCCGGTTCCAGGTGGCTTGGGGCTTCGGCAGTACATACGGCGAGCTGAGCCGGAGGTCCTTGCGGCGAGTTTTTATCCCACAGTGATGCTCCGGCATATTCCCCGTCCTTTCTCAACGCATAAAAGTACAGATTTACGTCTGCCAAACGGTTGCGGTCACAGTCAAAATTTCGGGCTACGCGGTTCAGTGCGTCCAGGATTGCTTCACGGGGAGACATTTTGCGGCGCATATTCTCAACAATAGTGTGTGCGCCACAGACCCTTATGTTTTCCTCGCCGCGCCCTGTGGAGCCGGCTGCCCCTACGTCTTGATCCACGTAAAGCCCTGCTCCAATCAGGGGAGAGTCTCCGACACGACCGGCAATCTTCCATGCAAGCCCGCTGGTGGTGGTCACTCCCGAGATCTCTCCTTTCCCGTTAAGCGCAAGGCAGCTAATGGTGCCTGTGGGTGGATGAAGCGCTACCTCCCAAGCCCATGTGAGAGTCTGCTCGTCCACGTTTGGGAATGCCCTTTTTAAGTCAACTAATTTTTTACCGGGCAGGCTGTCTAGCCCCGGACCCCAGTTATTGTGGCCGTGCGCGTCCCTGAGCGATTGTTTCCACACCAACCATGCAAGGCGTGATTTTTCCGTTAGCAGGTCCTCCTCCTTGAAGCCGTATGCCTTGGCGAAACGGAGTGCACCTTCACCTACCAGCATCATGTGATCGGTTTCTTCCATGACAAGCTTCGCAATTCTTGAAGGGGTTTTGATGCCGCGTAGTGTGGCCACGGCTCCACCGCGTCGTGTCGGGCCATGCATGACGCAGGCATCAAGCTCAACCACCCCGTCTTCGTTGGGAAGCCCTCCGTAGCCAACACTGGTGTCGGTGGGATCTTCTTCGTTAATGTTTACGCCTGCAATTACGGCATCCAGCGTGTCGCCTCCGGCCTTCAGTACTTCCATCGCCTTTGCGCAGGCACGAAGGCCGTTAGCGCTAGCGATCACAACGTTGTTGGAAATCCGCGGACTCGAGGCTATCTGCCGCAGTGGGAGTACTGCCGTACCCAACAGGACAGATCGCCGGCTAAAGTTGATGTTTTTCATAGGAGCCTCTGATACGAACCGTTCCCGATTTATATCACAGGCTTCGCGAAACCGGCGCGCTTGACGTCAGGTCTGCTCCACTGCCAGCTGGATCGGATCATAATCAGTCCATGATGAAAGAATTTCTCGCCATTGCTTCTTTCGGCCTTGCCGGCGGATTTGCTCGTGCAACTGATTTTCCGGCTGCTGAGATTACCAATAGTCAGATCCGTGTCCGGATATACCTTCCCGATGCTAAGAAGGGGTATTATCGCGGCACAAGGTTCGATTGGTCGGGTGTCATCTATAGCTTGCAATACAAGAGTCACGAGTTTTATGGGCCGTGGTTTCAGAAGGTGGACGATGGCGTGCATGACTTTGTTTACCAAGGCCAGCAGATCGTTGCAGGTCCCTGTAGCGCCATTACCGGACCTGTGGACGAATTCGCGCCGGTAGGCTTCAACGAAGCAAAGTCTGGCGAGAGCTTCCTGAAAATCGGGGTGGGGATGCTGAGAAAGCCAGACAATGCCAATTATGACAAGTACAGGCTCTATGAGATTTCCGCCGGGGGACAGTGGACTGTGCGGAAAGGAGGTGAATTCGTCGAATTTCGGCAGGAGCTTCGCGATCGGGCTTCCGGCTATGGGTATTACTACGAGAAGAATGTCCGCCTCACCAAAGGGATGCCAGGAATGACGCTGGTGCACAGGTTTCGCAACACAGGGGAAAAGCCGATCCAAACGAGCGTTTACAACCACAATTTCCTGGTAATGGATAACCAACCGCCTGGGCCGGATTTTGTAATCACCTTACCGTTTGTGATCACGTCCCGACGTCCTCCCAACAAGGAACTTGCGGAGATTCGGGGGAATCAGATCGTTTACCTGAAAACACTCGCTGGTCGGGATGTGGTGGCGACGCCCATACAGGGTTTTGGCAATACAGCCAACGACCATGAGATCTGCATTGAGAATAGGAAATTGGGGGTAGGTGTGAAAATCCGCGGGGACCGCCCACTGATCAACGAGTCATTGTGGGCGATCCGGTCTGTAATCGCTATGGAACCTTTTATATCGGTGGGAGTCGGCCCTGACCAGGAATTTTCTTGGTCCACAACCTACGAGTACTATTCGCTGCCTACCGGTGAACAGTAAAGCTGGCAGGTAAACCAGCTTTGTGACCACAATATGCCGCAGTAAGTCTGGCTTTACCGTGTCACAATAACTCACATGACAGCTAGGCAGCGGTATTGGGCGGGCTTCGCGATTTCGTTGCTTCTTTTTGGGCCTTTTGTAAAGATCCGTGGAGGGGCAGAGCCCAAAAATAACTTTCACTTTTCCATCTTGGGTGACCGCACAGGTGGAGCTACGCCGGAGGTCTACGGCCGAGTGTGGCGCGAGATTAGTCTTTTGCATCCTGATTTTGTGATTAACGTCGGGGACAGCATTGAAGGACATAATGACGTCGCCGCCGAGCAGGAATGGCGTACGGTCGCCTCCATCTGGCGCCGTTACAGTGAATATCCGTTTTACTGCGTGCCTGGCAACCACGACATTTGGAACGAATCCTCGCGGGCTTTATACGAAAAAGTGACCGGGCGACAGACTTTTTACAGCTTTAATTGGCAGGACGCTCATTTCACAATCCTCGATAACAGTCGCACGCCGGAATTGAGCGACCAGCAACTGCAATTCCTGGAGAAAGACCTGTCGGCAAATCGGATGCGTAAGCCGAAGTTCGTGTTTTTTCACAGGCCGTACTGGATTGTTCCCTTGAAGCTCGCGAGCGGCGAATTCCGTCTGCACCGGCTGGCACGAAAGTACGGCGTAGACTACGTTATCAGCGGGCATGGTCACCAATTTTTGCGGTTGGTCAGGGACAAAATAGTTTACATGGAGGTGGGCAGTTCGGGAGCACGAATAGCTGCTAATCTGACCTCTGATGATAATTTCGCTCAGGGCCGCTTCTATCACCATGTCTGGTGCAGGGTGAGAGGAGCGATGGTGCAATGTACCATTAAAGAACTTGACGGCTCACGGGGCAAGGGGCGGATGTTCCCTGCGGAGGAGTGGCTGGACAACGGACCTACTTTTGACCCTGCTGACCCAGCCGGCAAGGACAGGCCCGAGACCTAACAACAAGACCAGACAAATAACTAAAAGTGACTGAACCTGTTTGCCGCTAAAACGTTTGCTCCAACCGCCGGATGGTTTCTAGCAACACCGCGCCTACTACTTCAAAGCTGTGCGCGCTTAGCTTGTCTACAGTGTCCCTGGCTGTGTGCCAGTAAGAGTTCTGGGGGCCGTATTGAAAGTCGATCAGGTTCAGAGCATTCATCCCAAGTCTATAGAACGCCATATGGTCGTCGTCGACGTAAACGGCCTCGTTCAGAAAATAACGGCTGTAGCCCAGATCCACCGCCACTTTCCACACAAGGCGTCGAAGCGTGTCCGAAGAGTTTGTGACTTGAAGGATACCGAGGTCCTTGTCACCTATCATGTCCACATTGATCAACGCCTTGAGACGGCTTGCCGTTCCATCCTCGTACCATCTCTTGGCCAAATGCCGACTTCCATAAGCGCCATCTGTCTCGGACCATTCAGCGATAGCTTCCTCGCCGTCGAACCACACCAAATACACATCGTCTTTTCTTGGCCGCCCTGATAGTGCGCGCGCCATTTCAAGCAAAAACCCTGTAGAGGATCCTCCGTCGTTCGCCCCAACAAAGTTCATCCCGCGCATCAGCTTGGTATCGTAATGTCCGGTGATGGCAATGATGCGACCAGTGGATCCTTTGAAGCGGGCAACGATGTTCTTCATGGGGAGTACACCCACGGGTGTTTGTGCATTGAATGCGTCGAACAGGACCTCGCATTGGCGCTTGTTAAGCTCCCCGATGATATATGACTGAAGTTTCCGGATTGCGGCGGAGCCAGGAGGACGGGGACCAAAACTCACGACCCTTTCGGTATAGCGCAATGCGGACGTACCACTGAAATCGGCGCCTAGGGCTATGCTGGCGAGCAGCATCAAAAGCATTTTTGGGCTGTGCATATATATCCCAAGGTGAAGTTGCGATCGCGATCCAAACCATCCAGAAGAGGTAGTAACAAGGCCGCGGGGGTGACCGCTAAGGCTACTACGGGGAACAAGTACCACGGGAAAAACTGCAGCGAGTTGAGCATTCTCCTGGCGAGCAGCCGGAAAAAACCACCTACGGGGCGAATGTCCAGTATTGTGAAGCCGGCCATATTCAGGAGGTGGTACACCCCATAGCGGGTAAATCGGAAATAGTCATGTGGCGGCTGGTGGATTTCCCACTCCTGTGGCAATACAAGGAGCAAGCGCCCGCCGCCTTTGAGTGTTCGGGCGATTTCTTGGAGCGCTGAATGAGGCGCCTGCAAGTGCTCCAGCGTGACGATGTTCAGACAGGCATCAAAACAGCAGCTTTGAAAGGGAAGCAGAGTCAGATCGGCGACAACGTGCAGTTTTCGGTAATCCCACGTCGCATCACCGATACCTAAATCTACGCCGTAATAGCATTGCTTTTGGAAAAACCGCGCGTACTTCATCTCGCCTGCGCCAGCGTCCAGAACCCGGCAGTTCGTCGGTAAGGACGCGGCAAACTTCCGTACCTCCTGGGTGATGGAAGCTTCGAAGTGCAAAATATAATCCCGCAACGGGACGGGCAAAAGGCGCTGGAGTGCGGCAAGATTCACGCCTTTTTCCGTGCCTCCACCATGATTGTAGATCCTGCACCGCAGGTAGCCTCGAGTAGTGTCCAGGGAATGGCGGCCATAACCAGGCAGAAATACATAAGATCCTTGAAAAGCTTCATGCGGGAGCTCTCATTCACGCGGCGAACCCGCCGCGCCATCGGATCTAACCAGGGAGCGATGCTGGTGGCGAGTCCCGTAGGATTGTCGCGCAAAGAGAAAAACTTTTTTCGGACCACTTGAAAGCCGCAACGGTCCAGCAAAATCTCCAAATCCGTTGGACGAAAAGTCAACAGATGCCGGGGTATGTCCAGCCCGCTCCAGCTCTCACCAAGCAACAGAAACTCCCAGCAACTGGCATTGGGAACTTGAACAACAAGCCGTCCTTGCCGGCGGAGAAGCGTGTGGGCCGACTGCAAATAACTCACGGGGTCGTAGAGATGTTCCAGCACATGAAACATGGTAATTACCTGGCAACTGCCGGCGGGGAAAGGCGCTTGGGAAAGCGTGCCGCAAACCGCGGGCACAGCGTTTTTCCGCCGCGCGATAATTGCCGCATCCAGGGAGAAATCCAGCCCGGCAACGCGAAAACCTTGCTCGGCCAGCAACCGGAGAAAAAGCCCACCTCCGCAACCTACGTCTAGGACTACCGCTTCGGTCTCACCTGCTTCTTTGATGGCCCTTACCACGAAATTGACATGGTCACGTAACACAAACCTTCTGTAACGTTCCTCTAACCTACCCGCAAGAGCCTCTTCCGGAGCATACCAATAGTCTTTGGGATAGTACTGCGTGAGTTCTGCTGGAGAAGGGCGGGGGAGGAGGCGGATCAGCCGGCAAAGAGTGCACTCAACAACTTGGAACGGCTGGGTTGTGGTCCGGTACAGCCGGTCCGTACCTGACAGCAGAACGGTGAAGGTTGGGTTCCCACATGCGGGGCAAAGGACCTCGGCTTGTGAAGCCGAGCCTGCGCTTACGGTATCTGCAGCGTTGCCCGTCATATGGTTTTGCCTATAAGCGTGCGCAACGGAACTCTGTGGTCAACAATCAGCTCCTTAACCTGCTTTGGAGTAAGTTTGCGCAACCGGCTGATCTCGCGCCGCTTGCAAAGCATACGGGGGAGCATCCGGAGAGCCTGTAGGTCCCCTTTCAAGAATGCTACGGCGGCGCGGCACTTACCTTTAAAGCCGGGGAAACGACCGATTTCGCCTTTGCCACACATCGCCGCTATAATTCCCGCTCCAACTCTTGCCAAGTAGTACAATCCGTTCAACCACAACAAGTTCCAGGGAAATAACTTCACCACTAAAAGGACACGGTTGCGTTCAATCAGCTCGAGCCGGCGACTGGATGTAATGCCGAGGGTTGCGCCCCGACGGTGGTGTACAATAGCCTCCGGCGTGTAAAGGCACCTCCAGCCTGCTATTCTGGCCCTTAGCCCAAGCTCCGCATCGTCGGCATAAGCGAAAAAGTCCTCGTCGAATCCACCGATCTGATCGAGCATCTCCTTCCGGTACATGGCGGCACAGCCATCCGGCCAGAGGACTTCCTCTAGCTGGTCATACTGACCCACGTCCAGTTCTCCTGTTCCCCGGCCACGGTTCTGACCGTCGGGGTAGATCAAATGGCCGACTTTATCGATTCGCCTGCTGTCCTCAAAACTCAGAATTTTTGAAGCGGCCATGCCGACGTCCGGGCGTGCGTCAAAACAGCGGCGTAAGGCCGCCAGCCAGCCGGGCTCCGCCACCGCGTCATTGTTCAGCAACGCTACGAACTCGGCACAGGCAGCAGCAATGCCCTGGTTGTTTGCGGCGCAAAATCCGCGGTTTTCTCGGTTTTGAATCAGCCGGATACGGAAATCGGTCCGTTTCAAGAACTCAACCGCCACCATCTCAGACGAACCGTCGGTCGAGCCGTTATCCACAACGATTACTTCATATGAAACGCCTGTCTGGCGTGTAAGAGAATCCAGACACTGCCGCAGCAACTCGCGCCGGTTCCAGTTGACAACAATCACCGCGATTTCAACGTTTGCCTGCAAACTTACGTGTTCAGAGTTTTTTATCTTCCACTTTTTACAGTCCTGGATCCGCGGGAGTCCCGGCAGCAGCGCGGAGGCGTCGTTTCTTCTTTCTCTCGATGCGCGCCAGCAAAAGGAGTTCGCGCCGCCGGTGGAGCTTGATGCTGTCGTCGACCTTGCGCCAGAACTTCAAAAAGTAACCTACCGCAGAGGCTAAAGAAAAGAGTACCACGCCCCACAGCCACAACTTTGCCATGCCCGCCAGAACTGACCAGCGAATGCTCACGAGCAACAAAGAAATGGCAATGACTTGCGTGACCATCTTGGTTTTGCCGAGATCACTGGCTTTAATAGTATACCCTTCTGCGGCAGCTATGCTTCGTAAACCTGACACGGCGAACTCACGGCCGACGATCAAAACCACCATCCACGCGCGAACCCGGTGAATCTCCACCAGGGCGATGAGGGCGGCTGAGATCAACAGCTTATCCGCTATGGGATCCAGCAGCATTCCTACGGTAGTCACCTGATCCCACCGGCGGGCCAGGTAACCATCCAAGAGGTCTGTCGCGGCTGCTGCCAAAAAGATTGCCAGGGCGAGCATGTCATAAGTAATAGGCATGCCAACAAATTGAAAACGCAGCTGCTCTTGTACGAGCACGGCCACCAGTAGCGGAACAAAGAAGATCCGCAGTATGGTCAGCAAGTTAGGAAAATTCATGCGCCCTCACCAAATATAAACCGACAGCCACTCACAAACAAAGCGCGTTTTTGCCCTGCTGGGTTACAAGGCAAGCCTTGCTCGATCTACTGGATGCTTATCCGACAAGATACGCCGCAAGCCGCCGCTTCAAAAACTCCGGAACTTCCGCCTCCACCTCGCAGTAATCTCTTGCATACCGTGTCGCATTCACCTTTCCGAACTGATGGAGTAAATGCAAGCCCGCACCTTCCCCGGCAGGCAGGCGGAACAACGCGTGGCTCACCGGCTCATTAGGGATGGTTTCATCAATTGCAGCAAGCAAGACTTCAATGTTTTGGCCCGTCTTGGCCGAAATGGCCACGGCTTTCAGGTGCAACTCCTTACCGAGCGCGCTGCTCAGGCGCCGTCCCATCGCTTCAGCATTCGTGACCTCACCAGGCACCAAATCAACTTTGTTCAATATCAGCAACTGCGGCGTATCTTGCACACCAATTTCTCCTAAAACCTTGCCGACGTGATAAGCCTCTTGAAGCGCATGTTCGGAGGAAATGTCCACCACATGGAGCAGCAAGGCTGCCTCAGTCACCTCTTCCAGAGTTGCGCGAAAAGCCTTCACCAGTGTGGGAGGGAGGTTTCGGATGAAACCAACAGTGTCACTGAGCAGCACACGCCTCCGCGACGGCAACTTAATCGCCCGGATGGTAGGATCCAAAGTAGCGAACATTCTCGCATCAGCGAGCACCCCGGCTGCAGTGAGGCGGTTGAACAGGGTTGACTTGCCTGCGTTTGTGTACCCTACCAACGCAGCTGTGGCCAGCGGGACATCGATCCTCTTTTTCCGTTGCACCGTTCGGTGTGCGCGCACTCGGGCCAGCTCTTTTTCGATCTTTTGTAGTCTCCGGAAAATCTTCCTGCGGTCGGTTTCAAGCTGGGTTTCGCCCGGACCTCTGGTCCCTATACCGCCGCCCAGCCGGGACATTTCCCGCCCGCGGCCCGTAAGCCGGGGAAGTAGGTAGTTCAATTGGGCAAGTTCGACCTGAAGCTGACCCTCCCTAGTCCGTGCCCGCCGCGCGAAGATGTCGAGAATTAACTGCGTCCTGTCGATAACCTTGACTCCCAAAGCGCTTTCCAGGTTTCGTTGCTGCGTAGGGGAAAGCTCCTGATCGAAAATTACTACGTCGGCCTCTTGTGCGCGGACTCGTTCCGCCAATTCCTGTACTTTTCCGGACCCAATCAGTGTGGCTGCTGTTGGCGCCGGTCGGGCCTGAATTATGCTGTCCAGCACTTCGGCGCCTGCGCTTTGAGCCAAAGAGGCCAGTTCTTCGAGAGATTCTTTCTCGCTGTAATCCAACTGATCTACGGAGATAATTGGAGGGGCATGCTTGGATGCTGTAACTTCCAACCCTACCAGGATGGCGCGTTCCCTTGAATCTCGCACCAGCAGAAAAATTTACTCCTCCGTGTCGGGTAAAGTTTGCCCTCCAGCCGAAGTCGCTTGGCCTGGCTGGCTCGCGGTGTGAGTTTGGACTGGCTTTGTCAGCACCACAGTCGAAATGGCATGCTTAAAAATCAACTGCTCTTGATTGTTGGACTCCAGGACGACTGAATACTTATCGAAGCTTTTAATACGGCCGGAAAGCTTAACCCCACTCATCAAGTAAATTGTCAGAAAGGTTTTGTCCTTGCGCGCGTTGTTCAGAAAAGCCTCTTGGATGTTTTGTGGCAGCTTTTCCATCTTCTTTTCCTATTCGCGAACGGCACCCTCGAGCGGATCTGCAAAAATTCGAGATCGCTGTCACAAAATTTTAGCACCAAATGCGTGTTGCATGCCTTGGAAAATCCTACGTTCTACAATCAATGGGAGATGGACAACCGGGAAGTCGCCCGCATACTTTCGGAAACGGCTGACCTGATGGAGATAGCTGGTGAGGATCCCTTTCGCATCCGAAGTTATCGCAATGCCGCTGCCGTCATCGAAGGCTACCCGGAAAGAGTGCTTGATATTGTCAAGGACCCCAGCCGAAAGGTAACCGATATCCCAGGCATCGGCAAGGGCTTGTCGGCGGTTCTGGTGGAGCTGGCCGCGCGGGGCTCCTTCGAGCGGAGGGACCAGTTGCTGGCCAAATATCCTCCTACGGCGCTTGAGTTGCTCAAGATCCAGGGGTTAGGTCCTAAAAGCATTGCCCTCATCTGGGAGCACTATCGTGTCAGTACCGTAGACGGGCTTGAGCGGCTTGCTCGCGAGCAAAAACTTCGTTTGCTTCCACGCATGGGCGCTAAGCTCGAAGAAAAGGTCTTGCGCTCCATTGCTCAGTACCGGCAGAGAGTCGGCCGGTTTCTCCTGAATTTTGCCGACGAGGCTGCGCGTGAGCTGACGGCATACCTTGCGGAAGTTCCGGGCCTTGAAAGAATCACCCCTGCCGGTAGCCTTCGACGAGGAAAGGAGACTATTGGCGATATCGACCTGCTGGTAACGGGACCCGGCGCTGAAGCTGCCATCGAGCATTTCGTTCGGTATCCTCACGTAAGTGAAGTGCTCAGTAAAGGGTCCAATAAAGCCAGTGTCAAGATCGGCGTGGAAGGACTTCAAGTGGACCTGCGCGCGCTCCCTGCCCGAAACTATGGCTCAGCGTTGCAATATTTCACCGGAAGTAAAGACCACAACATAGCTTTGCGCATGCGATGCGTAAAGATGGGCTTTAAGCTAAGCGAGTACGGCGTGTTTCGCGCTCGTGATGAGGCCTGGGTAGCAGGCGAGTCCGAGGAAGAAGTGTACGCTGCTGTGGGCCTTCAGTGGATTCCGCCGGAGTTGCGGGAGAACCAAGGAGAAATTGAAGCTGCGGCGGAAGGCAAACTCCCCAAACTAATAGAACTTTCTAACATCCGGGGAGATCTCCACATGCATACGGTTGAAAGCGATGGGCGGGCAACGCTAGAGGAGATGGCCGCGGCAGCAACACAAGCCGGATATGAATATATTGCCATCACCGACCATTCCAAAGCGTTGGCCATGGCCAATGGTCTCGATGAGAAACGCGCCGTGGCTTTTGCCGAACGTGTGCGGCGTTTCAACCGTGATCACGCTGGAATTCGGGTTTTTTCGGGCCTCGAGTGCGACATCCGTAAAGACGGTTCCATGGATCTTTCCGACGATGCGTTGGCCGAGCTTGACCTCGTCATCGGGAGTGTGCACAGCTACTTGAATATGGAAGCTGCAGAAATGACCGACCGACTGTTGCGGGCGCTCGAGTGTCCGTACCTGCGCATCCTTGGCCATCCAACTGGCCGGGTCTTGTTGCACCGCGACGCGTTTGCTTTCGACTTTGAACGCATCGCCCAAGAAGCGAACAGGCGGAACGTCTGGCTTGAAATAAATGCCAGCCCGGAACGTCTCGACCTTGACGGTTCTTTGCTGAGAATTGCGAAGAGTCAGAAGGCGAAGTTTGTCATTGCGACGGACGCCCACCATCCGAAACACCTCGACAACATGCGTTATGGCGTGATTATGGCCAAACGTGGATGGCTGACCGCGCATGATATTATGAATACGCGTTCTCTACACGAGTTTGAACAATTTCTCCGCAAGTGTTAGGAAACTCATGAAAACGGCTGTGCTGTTCTTGTTTGCTTTGTGTTTGTGTGCTGCAATTGTTGAGGCTGGCGATTTCAAAGTAGCTTTTGAGAAGTACCAGCTCAAGAACGGTATGCGGGTGATTCTGTGTCCGGACAGGTCAGTTCCCGTGGTCAGTATCTACGTGATCTACGGAGTGGGCGCCCGTTCGGAAGAAAAAGGCCGGACGGGTTTTGCTCATCTGTTCGAACACATGATGTTTCAAGGTTCGGCGAATGCGCCTAAGGGCCGTCATTTCAAGCTGGTCGAATCAAACGGAGGAACTCTGAACGGGTCCACTCACCCGGATTACACCGACTACTTCGAAGTGCTTCCCTCCAACAACCTTGCTGTGGGGCTCTGGCTGGAGGCTGACCGGATGTGCGCCCTAGCCATTACGGAGGAGAACCTCGCCAATCAAAAAGAAGCTGTCAAACAGGAAAGAAGGCTCTCATTTGACAATCAACCGTATGCAACCGCGATTGTCGATCGCTGGCCGCAGATCTCCTTTACGAATTGGAGCAACGCGCATTCTTTAATCGGTTCCTTTGAGGATCTCAATGCGGCTACGGTTGAAGACGCCGTGAACTTCTTCAAGATTTATTACGCTCCCAACAACGCCGTACTGGTTGTATCTGGCGACATGAACGTGTTGGAGACAAAGCGACTGATCGAAACCTATTTTGGGGATATTGAATCTCAGGCCCAGCCGAAACATCCGGATCTTTCGGAACCTGCCAGCCCGGCTCCGCGGTGGGACGTGTACCGCGATACACTGGCGCAGGTCCCGGCGGTGGTCATCGGTTACCCGGGTCCCGTCAGGCGCTCGCCCGATTACTATTCGCTCGCTATGCTGGACATTCTGCTGACGGGTGGGGAAAGCTCGCGCTTCCAGCAAAATCTGGTTAAGGGCAGGCAATCTGTGGTGCAATACGAAGCTAACCTCGGATGGCCGTTCGCCAGTGCAACTGACTACAAGGATCCCGGTCATTACGCTATGTTTCTGCTCCATAATCCCAACTTCACGGCCAAACAAATCGTGGAGCAGGTCGAAGAGGAACTGGCTTCCATTCAAAAGGATGGGGTGTCAGAGAAGGAATTAAACCGCGCCAGGGCCTACTTTCGCTCTCTCTACATCAGCCAGTTGCAAAGTTCTTTACGGCGAGCCATGCTGCTTGGCAAGTATGAACTCTTGGATGGGAACCCGGATTATATAAACACCGAGATAGCCTCATATCTGGCTGTCACGCCTGACCAAATTCAGGTTGCGGCGAAAAAGTATTGTAACCCCGGACGGCGTTTCGTTCTGGAAATCATCCCGGCAGAAAAACCGGAGAAATGAGTGTCATGCTCCGACTAGGCATTTGTATCGCGGTGTTTGTTACTGCTATGAACCTATTTGCCCAAAAGATCGATCGCAGCAAGCCTCCCCAGACTGCTCCATTAAATTCTTTCCGGCTGCCGCCCGTTTTTGAGACAACCCTCGAGAACGGGTTACGCGTCGTGCTTGTAGAAGATAGACGCTTTCCTCTGGTCACTTTGCGAGCCGGGTTTCTGGCAGGTTCAAAGTTTGATCCCGAACAGCTTCCCGGCTTGTCGGAGGCTACGGGCGCGCTGTTGACACAAGGAACCAAGATGCGCACAGCACGCCAGATTGCGGAAGAGCTTGCGACGATTGGCGGATCTCTCAGCGCCAGTTCGGGACCTGACACGTTAATTTTACATGGCAGCGCGCTGGCTGAGCATACGGCAACGCTTGTCGATTTATTGGCCGACGTGATCCTGAATGCCAACTTTCCGGAATCGGAAGTGCAAATCTGGAAAAACCGCCGCAAGCAAGAACTTATCGCCGAGCGCTCGGATGCCGCCTTCTGGGCGGAAGAAAAACTGGCTACCGCTGTTTTCGGAAGGCATCCATATTCGCGACTGAATCCCACGCTCGAATCCATCGACAGCCTCAACCGCGAATCGCTCGTCACATTTCGCGACCATTACGTTGCACCGAATAACGCGGTACTAATCCTTCTTGGTGCGCTGCCTGCGCCTGAGGAGACCTTCAAGCTACTCCGGGAGCAGCTCGGTGGGTGGGAAAAGAAAGAACTTCCTTCCCCTCCTGCTGTAAGTTTCCCTGATCCAGTTCGGAAGTTGATTTTGGTTGACCGGCCCGGTTCCGTACAGGCCGATATCCGGGTGGGTCGACTCGCCGTTCCGCGCACGAGCCCGGATTATTTCCCTCTTCTCGTGGCGAACACCATCCTGGGCGGAGGCGCCAGTTCCCGGATGTTCATGAAAATCCGCGAGGAGAAAGGCTACGCATACGACGCCCATAGTGTCTTGCAGCCGCGCAGGGACGCCGGATTATTCGCCGCTGTTACACAGGTTCGCAATGAGGTAGTACAACCAGCCATTGAGGCTGTGCAAATGGAAATGGAGCAATTGGGCAAAGAAGATGTTCCTGCTGGCGAGCTGGGCGACGTGAAAAATTATTTGAGCGGCACCTTTGTGATGAGCCTGGAAACGCAAAACGGGCTCGCAACACAGCTCAGTACGATGGAACTGATGGGTTTACCCGCGGACTATTTGGAAAAATATACGCAACGTGTACGCGCGGTATCTCCGGATCAAATACGGGAGGTTTCCAGAAAGTATGTTGCTCCGGAGCGGGCCAGCATCATTGTGGTTGGGGATGCTTCCAAGATTGCCAAGCCATTAGAAAAGTTTGGCAAGTTTTCCGTCGAGAAGGCTGAGTAACAACAATGAAGCTGATTTGTTCTCAACAGCGTTATCAGTGTGGCATCTTTCGGGTGACCGAGGACCGGGCGGTGGCTCCGGACGGGGGCGAAATCCGGCGCTTCATCGTAAGGCACAAGGGCTCCGCTGTGGTGATGCCCGTTGATGGAATGGGAAGGATCTTGTTGGTGCGTCAGTTCCGATTACCCGCGGAACGCTTTTTGTGGGAATTGCCTGCTGGACGGATCGATGAGGGCGAAACGCCATTACAGGCTGCACGCCGTGAACTGGAGGAAGAAACCGGCTACCGCGCCCGGAATTGGAAGAAGCTCATCTCGTTTTACGCAAGCCCTGGCTACGTAGATGAGAAGATGACCATTTTTGTGGCATCCGTGCTCTCACAGGGAGAGGCAAAACCCGCGGATGATGAGCGCATACACTACCGCTGGTTTAACTGGTCTGAGCTGGAAACCATGATCCGCTCCGGAAAGCTTCCAGACGCAAAAACCATCCTCGGGTTGCTCTTCTTGAAACGCTACCACGTGTTGCGACCGCAAAAGCGACGCTGACTTACGGTCCCCGGTAGGCCGTCGCGGGCACCCCGAATGAAAGTTAGGTTCTGCACCCCTGCATCCGGTGTGCGAAAAATCGGGTAAACAAGACCAACGTATAGCGTCTTGACATCGTCTGCATCCGCCGCGCTTACGAAAAGGGTCCGGTAGCGCCGCATTGATGAGTCAGAAGCGAATTTACCCGGGAGCTACCGCTTTGGCCAAATCTCTTGTCGACATAGTCCTCGAGGATGCCGATGAACTCTTCGACCATGCGGTCGCCTTTCAGCGTAGTCACCAAACGGCCGTCCACGTAGACCGGAGCTTTGGGCTCTTCAGCTGTCCCTGGCAGCGAGATCCCGATGTCAGAATGCTTGGACTCACCAGGGCCATTGACGACACACCCCATGACCGCAACCTTAAGTGCCTCAACGCCGGGATGTGTGTATTTCCAAGCCTCCATCCGCCGTCTCAAGTAAGCCTGGATCTGGTCCGCCATCTCCTGGAACAATGTGCTCGTAGTGCGCCCGCAACCCGGGCAGGCAGTCACCTGCGGGCTGAAGTTCCTCAAGCCCAACGATTGCAGGATCTGTTGGCAGAGAAAAACTTCCTCGGTGCGGTCGCCGTTGGGCGCCGGGGTCAACGACGCGCGAATAGTGTCGCCTATCCCCTCTTCGAGAAGAATGGAGATCGCGGCCGTGGTAGCCACAATTCCTTTCGTGCCTAGCCCGGCTTCTGTTAGTCCCACGTGCAGCGGGTAGTCGCATTCGGCGGCTATCATGCGGTAAACCTGCACCAGATCTTGGACACTACTCACCTTGGCGCTCAAGATGATCTTGTCGTGAGCAAGACCGTAATTTTCCGCTGCCCGCGCTGACTCCAGCGCGCTTGTGACCATGGCATTTATTAGGACGGTCCCCGCATCCAGAGGCGAGGAAGCCTTAGCGTTGTCATCCATCAACCGGGCAAGCAATGTCTGGTCGAGAGATCCCCAGTTGACTCCTATGCGTACCGGTCGATCGTATCTTATTGCCGTTTCGATCATTGTCCGGAAATTTTCATCGTGCTTTCGTCCGATGTTCACGTTGCCCGGGTTAATCCTGTATTTCGCCAGCGCCTTGGCGCATTCGGGATATTTCTGTAGCAAAATGTGCCCGTTATAGTGAAAATCGCCGATAATGGGTACCGATACGCCTACCTTGTCGAGCGACTCCACGATCTGCGGTATTGCGCGAGCGGCGGATTCAGTGTTGACCGTGACACGCACCAGCTCGGATCCCGCCTTGGCTAAAGCCACCACTTGGTTCACAGTGGCGGAAACGTCCGCTGTGTCTGTGTTGGTCATCGATTGGATGACAATTGGCTGATCGCCGCCAATTTTGACACCGCCCACTTCTGTCACAACCGTCCTGTGGCGTGGTTTGGCGCCCATTTCTCCCCCACGGTGGTCATTCTAACAGCCCAACCTGGTCCGAAACCAATCTCAGAACAGTCCGGCCTCCTGGTGCATGCCCGCATCTTTTATATACTCATAGGTTGCCATGGGGTATGTTTGGCCAAATTTATGAAGGAGTCATAGCGTGAAAAGGAAGCATTTTTTCAGCTTTATGGCCTTGTGGGCAGTTGTGGGATCAGCTAGGGCGGAACAGGTGATCTGCAACACGGTCGCTGATACGTGGGTGGAAATCCCTGAGTTTGGGCTATTTCGGTCGGCACAAGCGAGGAAGCCCGGACATGGCGCAGATGCCCAGCTAATAATCAGCGGGCGACAAAGCTTTGCTTTACTGCAATTTGATCTTTCCCGCGCCAAAGGCATGACGGTTTCGCGCGCCGTCCTCCGCCTCCACCGCGAACCTGCGCCGGTACCACTTCATACTATTGGGTTATCCACCGTTAGCGGTTCCGGCCCCTGGACGGAAAGCGGCGCCGGGTTTGTTTTTGCGAGTGAGAACAACACGCCATGGTCATATCCTGACTCCGACATCACGGATGTGACTTTTGGACTTGGTGGGAGCCTGTATGCCTACGAGCGGGTGCGTGAGACGGGGGGAGGTTGGTATGAAGCCGACGTGCCGCCCGTGCTGGTGCATGCTTTGCTCAGTGGGGATCAGTACGGGCTGATGCTTGACGACGAAAAAGGACAGACACGGACCCGGCACGTTCTGAGTAGCCGTGAAGGTCCGTATCCGCCAGTGTTGATCCTTGAGGGGACACGGACCGACCACACTGCTCCGGGGCGCGTCAAATCTTTGCAAAAAAGCGCCGCGCCGGTGGTTTCTACGCCAGCCCAGGCACGGGCGATCGGAATGACCACTCTTAGGCCAGGGAGCGCCATAGTGAGATTTGGTGGTGCAGGGGACGATGCGGGTGCGGGCATAGCTACCCGTTACGAACTGCGTTACAGCCTGAAGCCAATCGATGCGGCGAAATTTGACTCCGCTATTGCCGTGCCGCGCTGGTCGCTCAATCCACTTGCTCCGAAGCCTTATCCCATGGCGACTTCCAACTCACTCCAGGATCAAGTGACTGCTGTAGTTGACGGGCTGACACCGGGCCGGGTCTATTACTTTGCGGCCCGGGCTTTTGATGAAGCAGGCAACGCCGGTCCAGTATCGATGCTGGGTTCTTACCTTGCGTACAATCCCAAATTTCTGGCGCTTCCACCTGTAGTTGCTCAGACGGCTCCCCGGCGCGCGACTTCCAAGCCGGATGTTTGGGTTGTTCCCGAGCTCTGGAAGATTGACCCCCGTACCGGAGCGGTTCTCGAAGCAGGGAATTTACCCGACTATCGGACGGCTAACCCTGTTTGGGATGCGGCTGCGTCGACTGTAAGGCTGCGCGCCGCGCGTAATGAGTTCGTGGGCTTTCAGGTGGCCGTAGAGAGCAAAAGTCTGAACGATGTTGAAGTTAAGGTCAGTGCTCCCCTATTCGGTGGGAGCAAACTACCGCCTGTTTTTGCCCGAACCGGTGCTATTCAACTTTATCGGGAGTGGTTCGTACCAGACGACAAGCAAACCTCCGAACCCCGTGGCTGGTATCCGGACCCCTTAATTCCATTGTCTGGGACTTTCGACATACCGGCGAAGGATAACGGAGTGCCCGGACAAACCGTGCAGCCGGTTTTTGTGGATATTTACGTCCCTCACGATGCTGCTCCCGGAAAACACGCTGGCCAGATGGTGGTAACCGCTGCGAATGGGCTGCGCCGTCAGATTACCGTTGAAGTGGAAGTTTTGCCCTTCGCGCTTCCCGACAAGCTGGACTTCCTTGTGGATTTGAACTGCTATGGTGGCGTCAATGCAGGCTGGAATATGAAGCGCGGAACGACGGAATACCGGGCGCTGGAAATCGCCTACCACCGCCTTGCTCATCTGCACCGCGCCAATTTGGACGTGCTCGGTTACAATCATGACGGATCCGTCGATGCTGACCACGCGCCCGCGCTAACAGGATCCGGGGCGGATACCAGGATCTCCGATTGGTCCGGGTGGGATGCTCTTTTCGGGCCCATTGTAGGTGGGTCTGCCTTCCGTGACTTGCCGCGCGCAGGTGTGCCAGTACCAGTTGTTTACTTGCCGTTTTTCGAAAACTGGCCAGGAGACTTCCGGCGTGGTTACAAGTGGGATGACCCCACTGTTCCGCGAACCGAAGCGGAGTATCAGGCGCTGATTACCAAGCATGCGCTGACAGCAGGACCAATTGAGGAAGGCTTCACCCAGGAGTATAAAGAGCGAGCTCGCACCGTAGCCGAGCAGTTTGCCGCACACATCAAAGAGCGCGGCTGGATGAAAACGCGGTACATGGTCTTCTTTAACGACAAGCACTACTTCAAACGGCCCTCACAGGGCAGCCGGGGGATTTCATGGTGGCTGATGGATGAACCCAATTACCGCGACGACGTACGCGCGCTGAGCTATTTGGGGAATCTTTTCATGAGTGGGGCAGCCAAACATCCGGATGTTCCGTTTGTCTTCCGGGCTGACATTAGCCGTGTGGAATGGGTTCGTGACTTGCTGGCCGGCCAGCTTGATATCGATTGCACAAGCCAGGATCTGTTCTACAAGAACCGGTTTATGTTGGATAACCGTAATCGCTTCGGCAAGGAATACTGGCATTATTCGAGCACCAACCATCCACGGGAAAGCAACGTTGCTATGCGCGCTTGGGCTTGGAAGGCATGGCTGGCCGGCGCGGATGGAATCGTGCCATGGAACACCGTGCGGGGAGCCGAAGCCTGGAACCGCGCAGAGCCGCTGACGGTTTTTTACGTTGGCGCGAAGTTTGGCTCAAAAGAACCATTTGGTTCTCTGCGCTTGAAGGCCTTCCGCCGCGGCGAACAGGACATCGAATACTTGGTCTTGCTATCCCAACGGGCGGGCTGGAGCCGGGATGCGGTGACGCATGCCGTTACAAACATATTGGACCTTTCCGGGGAGTTTAAACAAACCTACGCCGAAGATGCGGGCAGGTTTGATTACCGGCGCGTCCCGGATTCACAACTGGAGTCCGTTTTGTCACGCGTAGTACAAGCACTGCGGCAATAGATCTGGTCCGGAACTGTTCGGCTGGTAGGGCCGGCTCTAGGCCGCTTTTGAAAAATGCGAAGATGGAGAGCCTCTGAGAAAGCAAGGAGACCCTCTCCGTGAAAGGAGCATACGGTCACTCAATGAGGAACCATACTAAATTCTTTCTGCTTGTTAGTGGGCTTGTAGCATTGGTAGCTTTTGAGGGTGCTGGCGCCCAGCGCAAGCGACCACCGATGCCAAAGATCACACGGGCCGTACTCTTCGGGACCCCGGAAGCCGACCGCATTCTGTCGGCCTTACAGGTCTTTCCCCCAGACAACCCATGGAATCAGGATATCTCCAACATGCCGGTGCATAAGAATTCGGCCCGGATCATCGCCTCCATCGGCGCCGACAAACATCTGGGGTACAACCTGGATATGAATTTCGTGATCGTTCCGCCGAATCAAAAGCGGGTGCCAGTAAAGCTGCTGCTTTACCCTGGGGAGTCTGATCCCGGCCCGTACCCCGTCCCTGACAATGCCCCCATAGAAAACTGGCCTCTCGCGGTAAACGAGGACAAAAGCGCCTTGACACGCCCTGGCCAGACGCTCGATGACATTCAGCGGCACGGTAGAGGCGATCGGCACCTGCTGGTGGTGGACCCGGTCAACGGTAAGCTTTACGAATTCTGGCAGGCGCGGAAAACGGATGCTGGCTGGGAAGCATCCAACGAGGCGACGTTCGATTTACGGACGGGAGCTTTACGTCCGGAGGGTTGGACGTCTGCGGATGCGGCAGGACTCCCTATTTTTCCTGCCACAGTTCGTTACGACGAGTGTGAACGCGGTCTTGTAGAACACGCCATGCGATTTACTGTTCGCCGGACCCGTCGGGCGTATGTGTTGCCGGCGACACATTTTGCCAGCCGATATGACGATCCGGACTTGCCCCGTATGGGCGAAAGGTTGCGGTTACGGCGCGAATTCGATACTTCCGGTTTCCCACCTCACGCCCGCGCTATTCTGGAGGGGCTGAAAAAGTACGGCATGTTTGTGGCGGATAATGGGCAGGATTGGTTGATGTCGATATCTCCTGACTCACGCCTCAAAGGGCTGGAAACCTTGCGAAAAGTTAAAGGTTCCGATTTCGAAGTCGTTGATACCGGGGCCCGTTCGGGTAACCTGACACCGAAAAAGTAGAGTGTTACCGCTTCACACTGGCAACCTAACTTCATTGACGCAGCTTTTCGTTGGCGCGCAGAATGCGGATAAGATTCTCGCCCATGATCTTACGGATATCAGCATCCGAATAACCCATCGCGATCAAGCCTTGTATGAGTACGGGGTACTTGGAAACATCTTCGAGACCGGCTGGCGCCATGCCGGAGATACCGTCGAAGTCGGACCCGATGCCGACATGGTCTACGCCGGCGATTTTTGCAATGTGGTCGATATGTTGTAGTGCGGCTTTGTAGTCCACCTGAGGCAGCATGGCACGGTAGCGCTGCTGGATCGCGCGTTTGATCTCCCAGCGACGTGGATCCCCTGTGTGAAGACCAAGCCATTCCGCGATCTCCTTGTCGCGTTGATCCCGGAAGGCGACAAAACTCCGGTACGCTTTTTCGTCCAGGTAGGCTGCATTGAAGTTGACGAATACGGCGCCTCCATTGCGCCTGATTGCCCGGAGCATGTCATCGTCCATGTCGCGGGCAATGTTGCATAATGCCCGCGACGAAGAGTGCGACGCGATTACCGGCGCTCGGCTAGTTTCCAGAACGTCGTAGAACGTCTTGTCGGAGACATGCGAAACGTCGATCATCATGCCCAGGCGGTTCATTTCCCGCACGACTTTTCGCCCAAAAGGTGATAGGCCATTGTGAACGGCTGTATCCGTCGCCGAATCGGCCCAGTCATTGGTCTTGAAGTGCGTCAAAGTCATATAACGCACTCCCAATCGATAAAAGTCTCGCAGCAACGGAAGGCTGTCGCGAATGATGTGCCCGCCTTCCAGACCCAACATGCAGGCGATCTTTCCCTCCCGGTGAATGTGAACCACATCGTCAGCTGTTTGGGCGATCTCCATATACGCCGAGTTGAGGCGCGCCTGCTCATGGACCGCATCCAGGCATTCTAGAGCGCGCGTGGCCCAAACCGAAGGAGCAAAATCCTCAGGCTGTGCGTAGATACCAAAGAAAACGCCACCGAGATGCCCGCGGCGTGCCCTGGGAATGTCAAATTCGTAGTAATTGTGTTCGTCGACAAGTTGATAGCCCTCATCGACGACATACATGGCGGTGTCGATGTGGGTATCTATGATGAGAATATCCCGCATCAAGCGCTCGAAACGCTGTTCGGCTGTTTCCTGCGCAAGCGCGGGGGCCATCAATAAGGCGATAAGCACTGGTAGCATGTCAGGAAATTGTACTACCATTGCCGCAGCCCGTTACGGTTTTTTAGGGGAGTTCTTTACCCATGTGTCGATCCACTCAATAAAAGTTTTATGCCACAACAGACTATTCTGAGGTTTTAAGATCCAGTGTCCCTCATCTGGGAAGAGAAGCAGCTTGGATGGAACCTTTTGCAACTGCAAGGCCGTGAACAACTGGAGACCTTGCCCGTAAGGAACACGGTAATCGCGCTCGCCGTGAATAACTAGCGTAGGAGTT
>Ga0272448_1000517_pt1 | contig 60220 bp, 44 predicted proteins | sample YNPCB0191_FD_202220 | JGI IMG/M metagenome (GOLD analysis project Ga0272448, IMG submission 202220) | Hot spring sediment microbial communities from Yellowstone National Park, WY, United States - YNP-CB-019-1 | ecosystem: Environmental > Aquatic > Thermal springs > Hot (42-90C) > Sediment... | reverse complement strand
CACCGGTCCAAATCGCTGCTACTCTAGTAATGAGCATGCTCATCGGTATCTCCTTAGGCGGAAATGTGTGGTAACATCTCTATTCGACGGAGATACCGAAATTCCTCAGGGGGAAGCAAAAAAAAAATGACTTCCCCTGCTAATCTGCAATCACCTCTATAGGGCAGGTTTATTATGGCATTTGATGGGCTCGGGCTGGGGTTGGGGAATCTCGCCCGTATTTCACCAGCACAGTCGCGGTCGATTTCCGCGGAAAATCCGACCGGCGGCAAAGGGCAAGGGGCAATGGCGGAGGCAGATTCGCACGGTCCTGCCCGCGAGTTAGGCCGCGGGTGGAAGTGCCGCCCGTGCGTCTGCATCCCCGCCGGGGAAGTGTTCACGCTGGCGGAGATTGACGGTCCCGGCGCACTGCAGAGCATGTGGTTCGGCGGATATCTCCGGCGCGACTTCATCCTGCGCATCTATTGGGATGGCCAGCAACAGCCCTCGGTGGAATGTCCGCTGGGTGATTTCTTCGCGTTGCCGTGGTTGTCGCCGGGAGAAGAGGGCAGTCGCGGCCCGCTGGTGACGGTGAATTCTCTGCCGGTGGTCGTCAACCCGTGCCGCGGGCTTAATTGCTTCTGGGAGATGCCCTTCCGCAAGCATTGCCGCATCACACTGGAGAACCGCCACCCGACGGAGGCGCTCTACAGCTTTTATCAGATCAATTACACCCTCACCGCAGTGCCGGACGATGCGGCGTATTTCCATGCGCAATTCCGCCGCGTCAATCCCCTCCCCTACGGCGAGGTGTATACTATCCTCGATGGCGTGCGCGGCTGCGGGCATTATGTCGGCACCATGATGGGCTGGGGCATCAACAATAATAACTGGTGGGGCGAAGGGGAGATCAAATTCTACCTCGACGGCGATGGCGAATTCCCCACCATCTGCGGCACGGGAACGGAAGATTATTTCGGTGGCTCCTACGACTGGGAAGTCGACGGACAGTATGTCACCTATACCACGCCGTTCCTCGGCATGCATCAGGTGAAAAGACCGGATGGCTGTTACCAGAGCCAGCACCGCCACGCCATGTACCGCTGGCATGTCATGGATCCCATTCGTTTCCAACAGGAGCTGCGCATCACCATGCAGGCACTCGGCTGGCGCAGCGAAGGGCGCTACTATCCGGGGCAGCACGATATCTGCTCGGTTGCGTACTGGTATCAATTACTGCCGACGGCGCCGTTTCCCAGCTTGCCGGATCGTAACGCGCTGGAAGTTGTCTGAAATTAAAACGCCTTCCCCTCCCGCTTATGCAGCAGGTAGAGGAAGAAGGGGCTGCCGAGGACGCTGGTGACGATGCCGATGGGGAGTTCGCCGCTGGGGATGAGCGTGCGGGCGAGGACGTCCGCCCACACCAGCAGCAAGCCGCCGCAGAGCACGCAGGCGGGCAGCAGCACGCGGTGGTTGGGGCCGATCAGCAGGCGCATCAGGTGGGGCACGATGAGCCCGACGAAGGCGATGATGCCGCTCACCGCTACGGCGGCAGCGGCCAGCAGCGAGGCGATGAGCAGCAGCAGCAGCTTCGTCCGCTCCAGGCTGACGCCGAGGAAATGCGCGGTGTCGTCGCCCAGTGCGAGGATGTTCAGTTCGCGCCCGCGCAACAGGGCAAACCCCATGCCCACCACGATATACGGCAGCAGCACCAGCACGTGCGACCACTCCCGATTACTCAGGCTGCCCAGCATCCAGGACATCACCTCGTGCATCTCGGCGCCGCTTTGTTGCAACAGCAGAAAGGCCATGATCGCCTGCAGCAAAGCGCCCACGGCGATCCCGGTGAGCAGCAGCGTGCTGACCGGCACGCGCCCCCCGCGCCGCGCCATGCCGTAAACCAGGAAGGTGACCGCGATGCCGCCGGTGAAGGACGCCAGCGACACAGCGTTGAGCCCGCCGAGCGCCGCCTGCAGGCCAAAGGTGAACACCGCCACCGCCCCCAGCGCCGCGCCGGAGGACACGCCCACGATATAGGGATCGGCCATCGGGTTATGAAAGAGCGCCTGCATCAGTGCCCCGGCCACCGCCAGCGCGGCGCCCACCAGCAGCGCCAGCGCAATGCGCGGCAGGCGCAGGTTCCAGACAATGGTGTCATTGACATCCGCCGCCTGCGCATGCCCGGTGAGGTGATGCCACAGCACCTGTAGAATGTCGCGCGGGTGCACCCACTCGGCCCCGATGCCGGCGGAGAGCACAATGCTCACCAGCAGCAGGATGCCCAGGATGGTCAGGATGATACCCGTGCGTTTCGGGGTGTAGACGGCGCTCACTCTTCCTCCTCTTCCCGATGCGCACGGCTGTGCAGCACCAGCGGCTGCCCGCTGTGCGGGTTAGTCTCCACGCGCACCAGCGTGCCATACACCGCGGCCAGGTGCTCCTCGGTGATCACCTCGCTTGCGCTGCCGGTGGCGTAGACGCGCCCGACGGAGAAGAGCAGCAGGCGCCGGCAGAACTCCGCCGCCAGGTTCAGGTCATGCGAGATGCAAAAGACGGACAGCCCCTGCTCAGCATTCAGCCGCGTCAGCAATTCGAAGATATCCAGTTGATGGCCCAGGTCGAGGTGGGCGGTTGGCTCATCGAGCAGCAGCACGCGCGGGCGCTGCGCCAGCGCGCGGGCGATGGTCACCCGCTGCAATTCCCCGGAGCTCAACTGGTTAATGGAGCGGTGCTGGAGATGGGCGGTGTCGGTGAGGACGATGGCTTCTTCCACCGCCGCGTGATCTTCGGCCGACAGCCCGCGGAAGCGCCCCAGATGCGGGTTGCGCCCCATCTCCACCACCTCGCGGACGGAGAAGGCGAAGGCCGGCACGGAGATCTGCGGCACCACGGCGATCTGTTGCGCCTGCTCGCGCGGGTGGTAGGCGCGCAGCGGGCGGCCATTCAGCCGCACTTCCCCCTGGCGGAGCGGCAGGATGCCGGTGAGCGCCCGGATGAGCGTGCTTTTGCCCGAGCCGTTCGGGCCGATGACGCCGAGGAATTCGCCTGGATACAACGCGAAGTCCACCCCATGCAACACGTCACGGTTGTCGTACCCGCCGACCAGGCCTGTCGCTTCCAGGATGGGCGACGTGCTCATCGGCGCCTCCCGGCGGGAAAGAGTTCCGGATGCAGCGCACGCGCCGTCGCCTCCAGCCCTTCGATGAGCCGCGGGCCAGGGATCGTCATGCTGTCATCATCCAGCACGACCACGCGACCATGCTTCACGGCATCGAGGTTGCGCCACTGCGCCTTGCCGCGCAGCACGGCCAGCGCTTTCTGGGTGGTCAGTATATTCTTGCGCTCCCCCATGCTCTTTGCATTGAGTACGAGAATAACCTGTGGGTTGGCGGCAACGATCGCTTCCATGGAGAGCTGTGGCCAGGGGAGGCGCGTACGTGCGGCGACATTCCGCCCCCCCGCCAGTTGAATGAAATCATCGATATGGCTGCCCGGGCCGGCGCTGAACGTGTCATTCAGCGAAAAGAGGAAGAGGGTAGCCGGACGCTGCGCCGCCGGGAGCCGTGCCGCCGTTTTCCGCACCGCCTCCTGGCGCGCGTCGAGTGACGCCGCCAGGCGATTGGCCGCGTCACTCGCCCCCACGATACGCCCGATTTGCTTGAGGGACACGGTCACGCCGTTGAGATTACTGCAGTCGACACAGAATAACGTCAGGCCGATCGCGCGCATATGATCGAGGATGTCTTCCCGTGTACCGCGCGCCGCGATAACGAGATCGGGCGCCATCCCGACGACCTTCTCCGTATTCGGATCGATATACCCGCCGACTTTCGGCAGCGTGAGCGCTTTCTGCGGATACCGGCAATAGGTGGTATCGGCGATTACCCGATCACCGGCGCCAATGGCGAAGAGGCTCTCCGTCACGTTCGGGGCGAGCGAAATGATGCGCCGCGGGCGCTGCTTGATGACTATCTTGTGATGCTGGGCATCCTCAACCGTCAGCGGAAATGCCGGCGCCGCATGTAGCGGAGTAAAAACCAAGCTGGCCACCAGGCAGAAAAGCACGGCCAGTAATCCTGTTCGCACCTGTTGCATCATTGAATCCCCTTCCCTCTATTCACCTAACCACCCGGCAACAAAAAACCCTGGTCGCGAGAGGCGGCCAGGGTCGAACAGCCATGCGTCAACCGATGCCGCGCCCCGTCACGCGAGGGAGCGAATGGCGATGATCAGGCAGTCGGTCTCCTGGCTCCCGCGTCATCCTTCCCCCGCACCTTCCCATCCGCCTTCGCCAAGGCTACGGCGGACAGTGGCCTTTCGTGAGGGTCGTCGACGGTCACAGTTGCGCGTCAGCGACGGTTTCGCACCGTCTTCCCATCTCCTGCCTGCAGCGCTAATTAGCGCACCTGCATAGTACCAATGTGTGATGAGAACGTCAAGGAACAACGACACTTGCGACGATATCGAGTTCCTCACCACAAAGGCTCAAAGAACACGAAGAGTGATGATTATCGGTCATGGATTCTCACATACAGAGACAGGACGACCGGCAACTATGGCGAATTACATATACGGCAGGCAGCCAGCAGTCGGCATCCGGCGAAACTGCTCACTGTATACTGCTCACCGCTCACTCTAATCCGAGGAGATTGTACGATATGCAAGCTGAAATGCCACGCAAACCGATTTTGATTGTCGGCTCGATCGGGCTGGACACGGTGGAGACGCCGTTCGGCACGGTGCAGGAGGTGCTAGGGGGCGCCGCGAGCTATTCGGCCACCGCCGCATCATTTTTCACCGATGTGCGGCTGGTGGGCGTGGTAGGGGAGGATTTCCCCGGTGAGTATATTGAGTTCTTCTCCTCGCGCGGCATGAACCTCTGCGGGGTGCAGCGCCAACCGGGCCAGACGTTCCGCTGGAACGGCTACTATGAGTTCGACATGAACCAGGCGCACACGCTGGCCACCCATCTCAACGTCTTCGAGCACTTCCGCCCGAGCATCCCCGAGGAATACCGCACCACACCGTATGTGTTCCTGGCGAATATCGACCCGGAGTTGCAGCTTGCCGTGCTGGACCAGATGCAGCAGCCGGAGTTCGTCATGGCCGACACCATGAATTTCTGGATCAACGGCAAGCGCGAGCAGGTGCTGGAGGTGATCAAACGCGTGGATGCGGTGACGGTGAATGATGCCGAAGCCCGGCAGCTTTGCGAGACTACCAGCCTGGTGCAGGCGGGGCGACAGTTGCTGGCGATGGGCCCGCGCGTGGTGGTCATCAAAAAGGGTGAGCACGGCGCGTTGCTCTTCACCCCGCAGCATTATTTCGTCGCTCCCTCCTTCCCGCTGGAGGAAGTCCGCGACCCGACCGGCGCCGGCGATACCTTTGCCGGCGGCGTGCTGGGCTACCTGGCGTTTTCGGACAACACCGACGATACCAATATCCGCAAAGCCATCATCTACGGTTCCGTGCTCGCATCCTACACCGTCGAAGACTTCAGCCTGAACCGCCTTGCGCGCCTGGAATTGGGCGAGGTCATGGTGCGGTATGCGGAAATGCGCAGGATTACCGAATTTGCGGAGTGATTAGTGATAAGTGATTAGTGCTTTGCGATCGTACAATCAGCCCAACGACTCATCACTCATCACTCATCCCTAATCACCGCTCACAGCGCCACCCGGGGAAGGGATGGAGTGAGTGTGATTCACGAAAAGATGGGAATAACAGTTGCGGCCCGGTGATTTGCCGGGCCGTTTGTTATCATGAATTATCCATGGAACAGGACATCGAAAAATAACTCAAGCATGACCGGCGTCTTCCTCGCGCTGGCCGCCGTGTTACTCTGGAGTACCGTACCGGTCGGCACGCGCCTGTTGGTGCGCAGTGACGGGGCGTTCTCGGTGGCATTTCTGTCCGCGGTGCGCCTGTGGATCGCCGCCATCATCTTCGCCGGGATACGCTTTATCACCATTCGCCGCACCGGCCAGCCGTTTCGCTTCCATATTCGGAAGAAGAAGTGGCTGTTTGCTGCGGCGGCTGGCCTGTGCTTGAATTATATCTTTTACGGGATCGGTTTGCGCTTCACGACGGCCGGCGCCACCTCGGTCGTTTCACAGGTGCAGCCCATCGTCACCGTGCTGCTGGCAGCCCTTTTGCTGGGGGAATCCCTCACCTGGCGGAAGATCAGCGGGATGCTCATCGCAATCGCCGGAGTCATCCTCGTCATCTTCCACGGCACCCCCCTGCAGGCCTTGTTCACTTCGCAGCATTTCCTCGGCAACATGATCGAGGTGCTGGCAGCCGTGGTCTGGCCGCTGTATGCCATCGGGCAGACCAAACTGTTGCGTGAGAGCGAAGACCGGCAGGTGTTGGAGCCGATTTTTGTGCTGGCCGCCATTATGACGACGCTGTTCCTGCCGTTCACCGGCAAATTGATCCTGCACCCGCCGACCACCGCGGATTGGCTCATGCTGATCTTCCTTGGTGTAGGCAGCACGGCCGCCGCTTACTGGTTCTTTGCGCTGGCCACGCAAAAGTTGGAAACATCGGTCACGGCCATGTTCAACGTCACGATGCCGCTGTTCGCCTTATTCCTGGCGTACTTCCTGCTCGGCGAACCCCTGCATCCGCAGGTGCTGAGTGGTCTGGTGCTGGTCATCGGCGGATTACTGCTGATTGTCTGGCGCCGGCATCACGAGGAAATGCCGCAGCAGCGTCGTTGTGAGATACAGCGCCGTCAACAACAGCAGCACCGCCAGCAGCATGCATAGCCTGAGCCAGCCCCTTCCCTGGAAAGGACGGGGTTGCTTTTCTAAATATAATGATTTGCAGGGAGACATGCTACTGCCATCTCCCCGTCCTTTCCAGGGAAGGGGCAGGGGGTTAGGTGAATAAATCACACTTGTCAGAGCAAATGATACACACATACGTGATATCGGGTATACAACGTTGGCGGAACTCGTCACGGCAGCATGGTGCGAGATCCGCTGCGCTGGAAATATGGAAGAAGGGGACGAAATATGCGCATTGAGCGAGCGCTGATGAATCCGTTAATATCGCCGCTGCACGTCACGCCGTCTTCACCGGAGATGCAGGTTGTGAGCGCATTCAACGCGGCCGCCACCCGGTGGGGATCAGAGACGATCCTGTTACTGCGTGTGGCGGAAATCCCCAAAGATGTGTCGGAGAGCGAAGTCGCCGTGCCGATCGTCGAGCGTGAGGATGGCAAGGCCTGGGTTGATGTCCGGCGGTTTTCCAAGGATACCCCCGGGCTGGATATCTCCGATCCACGCGCGGTGATTTACAATGGCGAAATATATTTGAGCTCGTTGTCCCATCTACGGCTGGCACGCAGCACGGATGGGTTCCACTTCGAGATCGATAAGCAGCCGGCGATCTTTCCCACTGAGGATTACGAAGAGTACGGCATCGAAGATCCGCGGATGACGAACATCGAGGGGACGGTCTACATCAATTACACCGCGGTCTCGCGCTACGGCATCAGCGTTGCGCTGGCGTCGACCACCGACTTTAAAACTTATACCAAGCATGGCATCATCCTCCCGCCGGAGAATAAGAACGTCGTCATCTTCCCGGAGAAAATCAACGGGCAATACGTGATGCTCCATCGCCCGGCGACCACCGGGCTGGGCAGCCAGCAGATATGGATGGCCTACTCCAGCGACATGCTCCACTGGGGCAAGCATGTGCCGGTCATGGGGAAACGCCCGGGGATGTGGGACAGCATCCGCCTGGGGGCCGGCGCCATACCGATCAAAACCGAATACGGGTGGCTGGAAATCTACCACGGGGTGAATGAACTGCAAGGCTATTGCCTGGGTGCGGTGTTGCTGGATCTGAACGAGCCATCAAAGATCCTCGCGCGTTCGAACATCCCCTTCCTCATCCCGGAGACGGAATACGAGCGCACGGGCTTCTTCGGCAACGTGGTCTTCACCTGCGGCGCGGTCATCACCGAGTCACAGGATAAGCGCATCGTGCGCATTTATTATGGCGCCGCCGACCAGTATACCTGCCGGGCGGATATCGACCTGGAAGATATTCTCGACAGCCTGCATACCCCGGCGCTCATTGTCCCGGTGCCGGTGGATATCGACGAAGTGCCCGTCGCGCCAGGATCGTCCTGCCCGTTACCATAACGAGATGCGCCTCGGGATCTATGATCCCGAGGCGCTTTTCTTTTTGAATAGCCACAAAAAGACACAAAGAGCACAAAAGATATTTCAGAGAGATTGGTGACCTATCCTGGCAAACGTTCCGAGAAGACGCGCGCCAAGTCGATCTCTAATCCCGGCAACACGCCCACGGATACCTTCTCCTCGGATGTGTACACGGCCGGAGCGCCGTAATGACCGGTGTCATCCAGCGTGAAGACCAGCATGGTTTTTTCCAACGGCATAATCAGCCAGTATTCCGGGACGCCGGCCTCTTCGTACGCCAGCCGTTTTTCGCGCAGGTCTTTTGCTGCCGTGGATGGCGACAAAATTTCAACTATCAGCGTTGGGCTCCCCACGCACCCGCGCCTATCCAGCTTCTCCACATCGCACACTACTACCAGATCCGGTATGACGACAGTGCTTGCTGTCATGCCATCTTCTCCGGCTTTCGGCAAGCGGACATCAAATGGCGCGGTAAATAATTCGCAGGGATGCTCATCCAGGAAGGGACCGAATCTTGTCATCAGCGCCGTGACGATACCTTGATGCCGTGTCAGAGGTGAGGGCGACATATCATAAGCGATCCCGTCGATCAACTCCCAGCGCTCCCCTTCCGGCCAGGTGAGGAGATCCGCATAGGTAAACCGCGGTTCTTTCGCGTGAATGGGTTCGACCACGACATGCCTTCCTTTCGCTTTTTTCTATGTGCTGAAGATATTACATTATAGCAGATCATGGCAGTGCGATTTCAGTTTTCGGTATATACTCTTGTTGCCATCCTCCATCCGAAGTAATATAGCAGTATGGCGATCCCAACTCATCTGAAACAGACAGCGCCCGACCGCCTGGAAATCCGGCTCGGGGGCGGGTGGTATATTCTTTTTGGCCTGCCGTTCCTGGGGGGCAGCGTTCCAATGTTTCTGCTCCTATTCGGAATGCTGCCGGGGAATACTGGCAATACACCGGTGCCCGGCTCTGGGCCATGGATTGTGATGCTGGTTGCGGCGCTGGCGTTTTTTTCCGTGGGCATAGGGTCGATCACCGGACGAAGCTGGGTGATCATCGAGCGCAGCCGGGGAAGCGTAATGACCGCCTGGGGATTGCTGGTACCAATGAAGTTCCGTGAGCGGAGCATCAGCGAGTTTCACGCGGTACACCTCTATTTCAATCTAGGTGGAACCACGACCAATGGGCGCCGAGCCCAGGACGAGTATCGGGCCAGCCTCCAGACGGCCTCGGGCAGCAGCCCCATCACCCTCGGCAGTTCCCCCAAGTACGCGAAAACGCGCAAACTGGCGGCGACCGTCGCCGAATTTACCGGGCTACCGCTGGTGGATAACTCCACCCAGCATCAATCGGTGATCGCGCCGGAAGACGCCAGGAAAAGCTACCCGCAGCGCCTGCGCAAAGGAACAATTCCCGTTGCGCGTTACGTTCCTCCGCAGAACATGCGCAGTCGTGTCATGCAGGAAGCAGGAGCCGTGCAGATCGTTACCCCTGGTCCTGGCTTATCGCCGGGGATCTGGGGCAATCTGATTGTCCCTGTTATGGCCCTCGTTTTCCTTTCGGGACCGGTGCTCTACCTCGCCAAATCGAATTCATTAACGAATTTCCATAAAATACCACCTGCGTTCCTGTGTTTCTTCGGTTTCATCTTCCTCCTGGCGGTCGTGGGTCCACTCCTGAACTTTGTCATCCTGCTGATCCAGGCGAAACGCGCGCATACCACGGTTCGCGTGAATGCCAAGGAACTCGTCATCGCGGAAAACACCGGCTTGCGAACGAAGACCACCCGCATCCCCGCCGACGACATTATGGACCTCGATTACTCGCAGGCGGGGGAGACTCGAGATGCCCTCCAGCCGTATGCCGCATTCCGCTGGGTGGGCAACCTGCTGAGCTCTCGAGGCGTTATCGTGAAAGCGACATGCGGCCTATTCACCTTCGGCGCCGGCTTACCCGATGAGGAGGTGGCCTATCTGCATTACCTCACGCAAGAGGCGTTACGCGGGTAAGCTTACGTAGATTTCATTGGTTTGAACGGTTATTGGTCACGAGCACTATCGGCGGCACAACCGAAAGGGATGTGACTACAGCACGATACACGCTTGAGAGCGCAGCCAAATACTCCCACACGCCCATACCCCCAAACTCCCACACATCACTCACGACGACTGCTGCCTGGCCGCCCAGCGCAGGGCTTCGTCGTGGGAGGTAAGTTTCCCAAGGATCTGCAACTGGCGCGCCTGCGAGAGCAGATCGCCCAGTTGCGGACCGGGAGGCAAGCGCAATTCCTGGGTGAGGTCGCGCCCGGTGAGGACCGGGTGGGTGATGGAGGGTTGGTAGATCTCGCGGTAGAATGTCATGAGTACGCGCGCGAGTTCGCGCAGATGTTCCAGCACATCGGGATCGGCGGCGGGGCCCTGTCCGGCAGTTTTGTCCGCCATCGCGAGCGCGAGAATATCGATGGCAAATCCTGACGAGGCGTCGAAGAATTTCATCATCGCCTTGCGCGACAAATCGCGCTGCTGCTGGGCGATGAGCATGAACAGCGGGCGCATGTGATTGCGGATGATGGTAATCACCGCGCGCGTATCCTCTTTGCTCATGCGCAAGCGACGGCAGATATCTCCGGCGAGCGCGGCTCCGGTGATCTCGTGATGGTAGAAATGCACCTTGCCATTGTCTCTCGTGCGGGTGGGCGGCTTGCCGATGTCATGGATGAGCGCGATGAAAACCAGCCGGGCATGGCGCTGCGGGTTGTCGAGTATGGGGGCGAAGTCCGGCAGCAAGTCCTGAAAGATCTCCTCCGGGTTCTGCAGGAAGCGCACCATGTGCGTCGCCGTCAGCAGCAGATGTTCCCAGACATCGAAGCGATGATAGACATTCTGTGCCACGCCCTTGGTAGCCTGCAACTCGGGGAAGAGGATGCCCAGCACCCCGGCATTGTCCATGCGCTGGATCGCCTCCGCGGCATTGGGGCCGGCACAGAGCTTCCACCATTCGGCCTGCAGGCGCTCGACGGCAGACAACGGCAGGCGGTCTGCCTCCATCTGCAGCGCCCCCCAGGTAGCGTCCTCCACCGTCAGGCGTAACTCTGAGAGGAAACGGAACGCGCGGAGGATGCGCACCGGATCATCCCGGAAGGCCACCGGGCTGACCATGCGCAACACGCCGGCCTGGAGATCCTCGACGCCATGGAAGGGATCGAGCAAGCCGCCGGGCGATTCGGACTCCGGCAGGCGCAATGCGATGGCATTGAAGGTGAAATCGCGCCCGGTCAGATCGCCGATGATATCATGATCACGGAAGCCGCAGAAATCGAAATACTCGCCGTTGAATGCGACACGCCAGATATCATGCTCGGGGTCCATCGGCACCACGCGCCCATCCACCAGATCGGCGAAATGGCGCGCCAACGGTTCCGGTTGCGGGGTGGCGACATCTACATCAACGGGGACGTGTCCGAGGAACAAATCCCGCACCGCCCCGCCGACAATCCACGCAGGCACCTGCACGGCATCCCGCGCCGCCTGCAGCACATCGATTTTCGGTATTTTTATCAGTATCTCGTCAATACGCATAAGCTGGGAGCGCCGGCGTCCCACCGGCGCCTCATTGTAGCATACCTGATCGGGGTGAACGGATGATTTTCACACGAATTGCCGGGTTGTTAGATAATCGCGCACTCGCCGCTACCGCCTGGTGATGGTCACCATCCCGCCGATATACGTCGTCGGCACAAGATCAGCCCGCTCATCCGCCGTTTCACGGGCGATCACCTGATCGCTGAACGTCACTGGCGTGCTGCCGAACCCCCGCGCATTCGCCGCGCGGAAGGTGAGTTCGAGTAGCGGCTGTGCTCCGGGCTTTACAGTGGTGCCGGGCGGCAGCGCGATGGCGATGCCCACCTGGCCTTTGCCCGCTTGCCAAACATTGGTAATTAGCCTGATGCCGCCGGTCGAGGTGACCGGATTGGCTTTGATGAAGGTCAGGCAGGCGGAATTGAAATGCACCGTGAAGCCCAGCGCGTTGGCGTTGCCGGGAGCTGGGAGCGAGATGGTCACCGTGCCGAGTTGTCCACGTGGAATGGTGGCCCGCTCAATGCGCACGGTGCACTTTGCTGAACTCCGGGCCTGCGTGAACAGTGCAGCAGAATGTGTTGTAGCCACCTTACTCATTATGAGCAGCGGATCGAGCCCCAGGGCATACCGGCCGCTTTGCACCCAGTCCGCGATGGTGAGCTTGCCGTCGCCTTGCGTCGCTTGTGGTGCGCAATCGGCCCGCTGGAATTCGTCCGCAGTCGGCGTATCCAGCCCGGCAACGAAACGCCCCATCTGCACCCAATCGGAAATGCCCACAGTGCCATCGCCATTGGGCCGCATATACACATCGCCTTTGATGGAGGCCGTGATGGTGATGGTTACCGTGGCGATGTTGGAATCGTTCAAGCCATCATTCGCTTTGAAGGTGAAGGTATCAGTGCCGGTGGCACCGGTGTTCGGCTGGTAACTGTAGGCTCCGGTCGCCGTGTTGGTGATCGTTACCGTCCCGAGTTGCGCCGGTGTCACGACGTTGAACGTCATCGCATCGTTGTCCGCATCGGTCGCCGTGAGCCTGCCGCTCGCTGCACCATTTGCCTGCACGATCAGCGTGCCATCCGTCGCCACGGGCAAGGCGTTGTCACGGACCGTTGTCGCACAGATGGTGTCGGTGACGGTCGCATCCATCGTTGACTTCGCCGTCACCGTAATTGCCCGGGGCACTCCGCGGGTCACGGTGAATGTCGGGGTCACCTCGAGGCGGATGTCATAGGTATCCCCCGGGTTCAACAGCGGAGTGCTCCAACTGCCGCTGGCGATATTCTGCGTGATGTCATTGCCGTCCGTCAAGGCATCGTAGTACTCAACAGTCCAGCCGCCACCACTTGGGAGGCCGGTGAATGTGAAGCTATCCGCCATGCTGCCATCGTTCTGCACGCGCAGGTAGTAGAGCGCGGTGTCGCTGATCACGACATGCCGGTTCATCGTCTGCTGGTTGAGCTGGTTATAAATATTGTCTCCGATGTAGCCTGCGCCGGGGATCGCGCTGACCTGCAGATCGGGTTTGGCTTGCGGTGCCGCATATTCCACATACCAGCTCATCGTGGCGTTATTCACGACTTTGGGCAGATTGGTGGCGGCAAGCTCGATATTTCCATGGGCGACATCGATGATCTTATACGCCTTCACGGTAACGGTTCCGCCCGATACTGTCGTCAACTGCAGGTAATAGCGCTGCCTGGTCGTGAGGTTGCCGGCAAGATCCGAGAGGTCAAACACGAACCCGCCATCGCAGGCCGTAGTTGTCCCGTTGAACGCGTATGAGGCGTCGTATGTGCCATTGTAGAAGAGGATACTGGGAGACCAGGCGACGGTAGGGGAGGTGTGGGCTGTATCGGAGATACCCAGATCAGCCTCAAGCATGTTCCGCTGGGTGGTATTCAGGGTAAATTGGGCGACTATGGTTGGCGTATATGATGCCCGGGCGGTGATCCAGTAGGCGGTATTATCCCACCACGCGGCCTGGCGCCCGGTCGATGGCCCCCCGCTGATGGCAGAGGCGGCCTTCAGCGCATCGTAAGCCAGCCAGATAAACCCATTATTGCCATCTTTCCAATTCGTCCCCCAGGAATTGGCAATCAGAAAGGCCCCTCGTTCGCCGGTATCCACCACGCCGTTCCCATTGATATCGACCCAGAGAGTATCGTTATACCCGACCACGGTCATGGCATGTCCGCTATCCCCCGCATTCAACCAGGCGCACACATGTTGACCGAGGTAGTCGTCATTATCGTGACTTCCCGGTTCGCCTTTGATGGTCGTGAATTGCCAGGAATTGATATTTGTCGCAAAATTCAGCACATACCCATTCGCCAGCAGCGCTTTCACATTCTGCAGGCCGGCATCCGTATCCACCGCATCGACATAACCGGTCGCACTCAGCCGCGTGTTGATCGCGTTGCGCCAGACAGTGGGATCGGTGCACCACTGCCGATAATTCGAGTCGTAGGGGAATGCCGCCCAGGTGGCACAGCCGCCTTGCAGCATGAGAGCGTAGGAATCGGCGATCCATACGCCATTATCTACCCCGCCATTGAGCAAATTGTACGTCCACTTTGGCGAGAAGTGTTTCGTCTCATCCGTGCCACTGGCATCCCAGCCACGTGCGAACGCTGTCATATAGGTCATCGCATAATAGCTGGTGGCAAAAGCGACACAGGAACCGAGTGTTCCCTGATTGCGGATGGGGGGAAATGCCTTGAGTTTACTGTTGTCCACCGAGGAAGGCAGCGAGGCGGTGATCACGTCGACACGGGTATCGCTGCTGGATTCGCTGCCCAGTGGCACGGCGATTTCTGCCGGGAGCGCCGCCGCTCCCAGCGCCAGCCGGTGGGCATTGACACGCGAAAGACCAAGCGCATTCAAGCGCACGGACGCGGTATGCACCAGGTGCTGTTGCATCCAGATGCGTTCCGTCGCCGTTGGGGGGCGGCAGCCGGTGGCGTGGCGTATATCATCCTGCCCGAAACCCCTGTTGACCAACAGCAGGATCAACAGGATGTATAACGACAACAGCGCTCCCCTGGATATCCTCATGCCTCTCCCATTCCATGCAAACGGTAATTCCACTATATGTCACACGAGGGGCTGTGTCAACGTATCACTTCCCGGGAGCGCCGACATTGCGTCGACGCTCCCGGATGGCTTATGGGAGGAGATCGTCCTTCTCCGGCCCATGGAGCATGGATTTTTCCGCTTCGATGAAGTACAGGTCACCCCACAGCGCCGGTGAGAGCCGCGCCTCGGTGGGGATATCGCTGACGATATTCTGCGTTTTGCCTGCCCAGTACAAGCGGTTAGCGGTGATCATGCCGTTCTGATCGCTCTGCAATATGCCGATGTCACCGCGCAATTTCGAGCCGACGCGCGGCGCCTCCACGCCCAGCGACTTCCAGGGGATGGCGGCTTCGATGTACCAGTCATTCTTTCTCTCTTCCGTCTTCACGACGATATCCGCGGCATCGATCTTCTTCACCACATCAATCCAGATTTCGCCCACTGGTGATTTGAACGGCATGCGCTGCTCTGTCGGTGCCCCGGGAGCCACCGGGCGATAGAGCATGGCGACCGGTTCACCATTGATCCGCGTGATGAGGAGGCGCAAGTCGCCGGCGACCGGGCCTTTGCGCGTTGGGTCGGCCTTGGCATCCACGCCGAGTTGCACGTCCAGCGCGTCGCCATGCTTGAAGAGGAGCGGCAGGTCCTCCGCGCTGTTCATCATCGGGGAGTCATCGCTGGCGTGTGCGGCGATATAGAGCTTGTCCGCATCGAAAGCCAGCGCGCCGTAGGCAAAATTGGTCACCTTGCCGAGATCGTTCCGCTCCTCAAGGATGGTGAGGAAGATGGAGGGGTCCCAATCGTCCAGCGAGCCGTCAATGGCGATGCCGCCATCGATGTACGGCACTTTGCCGACCTTCGGCTCCTGGTTCAGGCGCTCTGCCGTCGCACGGTCGATCTCCCAGGATTGTGTCTTCTCCAGATCGGCTTTACTCACCGTGAGGGGACCGTTAAGGCGTTTCATCGCTTCCAACCCGTCCACGCGCACCACGCTGTTATGATTATGCCCGGCCACCGCGTAGACGTTGCCGTCATTCGCCTTGGTGACATATCCCCAGAAATGCTCCTCGCCGACGTTGAGATCAGAAAGATCGGTTTTGCCTGGCTCCCATTCCGGCATTGTCCAACTGCGTTTGCCGTAATTGCCTGGCCCGCCGAAGATGCAGGCGGCCAGCAGGCCATCACCCGTGAAGGCGAACCAGTCGCCGTGGTTGCCGTTGGTCACGAACAGCTCTTCACTTCCCACGGTGAAATGTCCGACCACCTGATGCTCGCCGACCAGCACACCGGGTGGGCGATTCCAGCCGATGCGGTGAGAGCCTTGCACGCCTGTATAGTCATCGGGATATTCCCACAATTTCGTTTTGCCATCAGCGGCGAGCAGTGCATCGCCCAGTACGAAAGTGCGGCCATCCGCAGTGCTCCAGGCGGAATCACTCATCAGCGGCAGCACTTCGAGCTTGTCCAGCGCATACTGCGGGATGCCATCGGCGCTGAATCCGGTGGGACGCAGCCGTGCGCCGGCGAAGTTAAGCGCGAGATCGTCGCCGATCTTCGACGAGAAATAGGACGCTTTGAGCGGACTTTTCGTGGTGGTCTGCACTTCGTCCACCTGCGGGATACCATCGCCGTTTTTATCTACCCAGCAAAAACCGTAGTTTTGCCGTTGCAGCGTGCCGAAGGCTTTCTTCAGATCAGGATGCAGGTCGACATCGCCCCAGGCCGCCAGGTTGCCCCCCGCCGCCAGCGGCACTGCCACGCCATCGCGCTCGCGACAGATCACGGCAACCGGATTGGTCACGTCATAATTGCCGCCGCCCGCATCGCCGACCAGGTAGCGGCGTCCATCTACGTAGACGGCGCGATCCGGTTTGCTGGCACATAACGACCCGGCCATACCCTGGCGGAAGAGACGGCTGTCCAGCTTCCATGTACGCGTTTTCCAGTCGATGACAAATTTCAGTCCATCGAAGTTCAACACCGATTTGTCGCCGCTATCCAGGTATCCCCCACCGCCATAGCCGGTCGGCCCCAGGAACCACTTCTCGATCTTCCCGTCGCGGCTCCAGCGGCTGATGCGCTTGGGTTGATAGGAGTTCTCTGCCAGCCACAATTTCCCATTGCGGTCGATGGTGATGCCGGTGGGATTGTCCATGCGCGACGGGTCCCACGGCCCGAGCTTCGGCCCCCCGGGCGTGCCGATGGTGCGCAGCAGCGCGCCGGTCTTCACGTCGAAGACCTTCACCACCTGCGAGCCCCAATCGGTGACATAGAGCGCGCCGTCTGCGTCGAACGCCAGCCCGCCGGGCTTCTCCAGCTTCTCCGCGGGGATGACCACCTTACGCTTGGCGACATCGTCGAGTGGGAGCGTCACAATGCTGCCGTCGGAGACGGCGTACAGCGTACCGGCCTTGTCGAAGACCAGGTTGCCCGGTTTGGGCACCGGGATGTGCCGCAGGATGGTGCCGGTGCCTTTCTCATCGAGCTGAATCTCGGTGATGCGTTCACTGTAAGATGGTGGCAGTTGCGGATCGGCGCCGAGATAGCTGCAGGCGACAATGGCATCGAAGCCGGCGATATGCGCCTTATTCACCGCCAGATGCGCACCGAGCGCTCCGATGGCACCCGCGGGGGCGATGGCACGGATGCGCACGGCGCGCGTCTGCACATTGCCGCTGAAATCCACCGTGCGCAGCGTCGCGGTCTGCACGAAGTAGCCGCTGTACGTTTGCTGCTCGATAACACCGGCCTCTTTCCACGCCGTCTCGTCCGCGAGCGCGGCTTTCGGGTCGCCGTCCGCGGGTCCAACCCAGTAGTCCACCGCCATGGTGGCATCGGTAGGCATCACCAGGCCGATGCCGCGCAGGCTGACCGGCTCCTTCCACAACAACGCCATCACCGCGGGGTTCGCGGTATTCATCGGCGTTTGCGGATTCCGTTTCACCTGCCAGCCGGCATGCGCGGTGGCTTCTCCTTCGACATACACGCGTTCTGCCAGCGGGGCGACATCCTTGAAGCGGCGGGACATGGCCAGCACAAAGGGTAACCGGTTGGCTTTTAAGCGCAAGGCCTGCGTCTGGATGCCGCCCTCGGGCGCCACGGCGATGGACGGCATCCCTGCCCTGCCGGTGGTCGTCAACGGCACCCAGGCATCCTCGCTGAACGGGTCCTCACCCAGCACATCATTGCCGCCTCCACCGAGTACATCCGGCCCATCGGCCTCCGCGGGTTCGGTATCGGGCAACTTCTGCCCCGGCTTTAACGCGTAGACTTTGACATTGTCCGGCAACAATAGTGAGCCGATGGCTACCGGGCTTTTGAAGGCCACCGTCAGCGTGCCGGCCAGCGTGCCTTGCGTTGGGGCATCGCCGAGGTAAGCTTGCGTCGAACTGGGGATGCCCACACGCGGGATCGACGGCGTCACTTCCGGCATCGCCTCTGTCTGCAGCGCGGCGAAAAATTTCTCCAGTTCATCATACTCCGATTCCATATAGCTGGGATTGGCCTGCGTGCTGCCGCGTTTGCCGCGTGCGAGGCGAGGCATAGGGAAGCATTTTTCGACATCCACAGTATCAGAGATGAACGACGACTGGAGCCAGGGAATGGGGGGCGCGCAGAAACTGACATAGAGCTTGTTGCCGAAAGCGGCAGCCCCACCGTTGAGCGGGCTCCACCAGCGCCCGGCGCTAGGCACGTCACGCGTATAATTGAATTTCAGCACCGTGCTGGTGGCAAATTTGTCCTTGGGGTCCACACGCTGTACCCCATTGCCGTTGCATAAGTAGGCATAGCGGCCATCGGTGGTGATGCGGTCCGCGCCGGCAAAACCTTCCAGCACAAACCATTCGCCCCAGAGCTTATTTCCTTCCAGGTCGACGGCGATGGCGGCATGTCCGCTTTCCGCACAGGTGTCACCGAGGAAGACCATGTCACCCACCGCGCAGGCGGAGATCGGTGAGCCGTGATCGCCCATCCATCCTCCCCCACCCTTGCCCGGCGCCGGCGCCCACCAGGCCGGCTGGCCGGCGTTATTGACGGTGATCTCATACGTGAGCTTGAGCGGCGGGCGGGCGATACTGTGCCAGTGATACTCGCCCGGCACGACATATTGCCCGTTGTCATCCTTCAAATCCCAGGTCTCGGTGATCGGGCCTTTGGCGCGCGGCACTTCCGCGATCAACCGGCGCACATGCTTGCCGTCTTTGTCATTGATATTAATGGCAGTGAAGCCATCCATCGGCATATTGTAGGAGAATTTAAACGGCGGAGGCGGCACGTGCAGCGAGGGCGGCGCGGCGACGTCGCCCAGGCTCACCAGTGGCAACACCAGCGGGAAATTGCCGTTCGGCCCGCCTTGCGCGGTCAGGCGAATGCCGGTGCTTGGCGCCTGCTTATCCAATCGGTAGAGCGTCGGGCCATTCCCCCCGGGAGTATCTTTCAGGCGTTTCCACTCTTCGGCGGGAGCGATGACCGGAGGCAGCGCGGCATCCGGTTTTAAGATCTCCACCTGCGCTGCCCCGGCGCGCAATGGGAGGAAGGCGATGCCGGCCAGGCTCTTCGCCTCATTCCAATATCCCACCCAGCTTTCCGGCGTTTTGTAATTGGTGCCTGGCACGTCTTTACACCCGCCGATGGCCAGCGCATTGTAATAGCGTTCTTTCAGCAACACCAGCGGGCCGAGGGTGGAGAGAATCTCCGTGCCGTTCACGTTGGCGACTCGATGGGTGAAGCGCAACGCGCGCGTCTGCGTCCCGAGCGGCAAGGCCTTTACCTCGCCGGCGGGCAAATCGACCCAGAGGTCATCCTTGCTCACGTCGCCGGGATAGGGGGCATCCGCCTTCAGGTAGCTCACGAGGGTAGTATCGGCAGCGAGGAAAAGTTTGGCATCCTGCGGCCCGGCATAACCGGTGCAGATGGTACCGATGGCGACGGGCTGGGTGAACGCGATGCGGAAGTAGCGGGCCTTGCCGGTAAGCTTTCCCGTTGACCATGTCGCTGGTTGATCGCCGGCTGGTTGCAGCCCCAACAGCGCTGCTAACTGGTCAGCCGAAGCGGCACCCAGCCCGTGCTGGCCGTCAAATGCCTGGCATTGCGCCACGTCCAGCATTTCCGGCGTTACTGCAGGGGTCAGTTCGGCCGCCAGGCCAGGAAGTGCCAGCGTTAGCACCGCGACGAGAAAGAAACATGACAGATTTCGCACCGATTTTACTCCCCGGACAGGATTTATCACGGAATTGGTTGATTAGACACAGGGCATCGGCTAAAGTTGTCGTAAGGCAGGCGCTTATTGCGAAGCAGTGCTGTGCACCGCATAGATACCTTCTGATGCATCAGACCTGTCCGACTTATCAGACGCGTCAGACCGGTCAGCCATGTCTGAAGTAATCATTAGTCAGGCTGGATGAATGTCGCTACAACTCTTAAAATTTGGGTACAATCAGTACAAGGTTGTTCTATTCCGGCTCGTGCAGCATCAAATAGGCAAACGGTCTCGAATCTTATTGGCCTGAATCCTGAATCCATCCTTACCAACGGAACCAAATATGCCAAAACGCATCTACATCAATGGCAAAGAAATCACCCCGGTGGCCGGCACGGTGCTGGCTGTCGCCGGTGTCCTGCTGGCAGTGGGCATTGTCGCTGTGGTGGCCTGCTTGCTGGTCACGCTGGTCGGCGCGGTGCTGGCTGCCGCCCTGGTATTGACCGGGATCGTGGTGATCGCCGCACTGATCGCGCTGCCGTTCCTGCTGCTGGGCGGCTCTGTGCTCGGGGTGCTCCTTGCTCCCTTCGCGCTGCTGCGCAACCTGCTCCTGCCCAGACCCCGCCGTTAGCAGGAGTCCAGCGCCCGTCCACCGTACTATAGCTTTGCGTCTTTGCGCCTTTGCGTGAAATATGATAGATCGTATTTCACGCAAAGGCGCAAAGACGCAAAGATGATATACCGGAGGACCCATCCCATGATCACCGCGCTCGCGCATGTCTGTTTCGTCGTCAGCGACCTCGACGCATCCATCGACTTCTACCAGCACAAGCTTGGCTTCGCCCCGGCATTCGATTTCCGCAATGAGCAAGGCGAGCGCGTTGGCGCCTACCTGCATATCGGCGGACGCAGCTTCATCGAACTCTTCCAGGGGACGGTTGCGCCACCAGCAGCGGGGCAATCTTATCAGCATATCTGCCTGGAAGTCGATGATATCACCGCCACGGTCGCCGAACTCCAGGCACGCGGTGTCGAGGTGACGCCGGTGATTATGGGCGGCGACCAGAGTTGGCAAGCTTGGCTCGCCGATCCAGACGGCAACCGCATCGAACTGCATGGTTACACGCCCGAGAGCTGGCAAGCACCGTCTCTCAAGTAGCGGGAAGGTGATGTTCGGGAGGGCGACGCTCCCGCGGAGCCAGATTATGCAACTGGCTCTCGCATCCGGCTCGGCGGGAGCCTCGCCCTCCCGGAACATCGCACTCCCATTTGCGTTATTTGTGCTCTTTTGCGGCTAACCAAGCATGCAATACACCTCGTATCCTTGCGATAAGGCGGAAGCGGACAAACATCCACCGGAAACAAGCGGTACAATAGCATCAGCTTTCGGACGAAGGTGGGGAGCTATGCTGCGGATTGCGATCATTGGGGCGGGGATGCCGGTGCAGGTCGGGCACGCGCCCGCGTTGCAGGCGTTGCGTGATCGGTATCAGGTGGTGGCCATTGCCGATGTATCGCCGGACGCGCTGGAGCGTGTCGGGGTGATGCTGGCCGTGCCGGCAGAACACCGGTATACCGATTACCAGGAAATGCTGCTGCGCGAAAAGGTGGACGTGGTGGATATCGCGCTGCCGAATGCCTACCACCACGAAGCGGCGATGGCGGCGTTGCTGGCCGGCGCGCATCTTATCATCGAACGCCCGCTGGCGCTCTCGGTCGCGGATGCGGAGGAGCTGCTGCGCCTCGCGGAATCACGCGGGCGCTTGATCACCGTGCTCCACTACTACCGCTTCTATCCGCCGTTCCGCGAGGCGATCCGCCTGGTGAACACGGGCGCCATTGGCCAGCCCTTCCTCATCCGCTGTGAAGGCGTCACTGGCGGGTTCGGGCCGGGCACCCCCACCTATCACCCGCAATGGCATGATAACCCGATCATCGCCGGCGGCGGGGTCTGGATGGAGAGCGGCTATCATGCCGTCTATCTCTGCACCGCGCTGATGGAATCCCCCATCGTCTCCGTTTCCGCGTCCATTGATTCCTACACCAGCGAATTCACCGTCGACGACACCGCTGTCGTCACCCTGTCGCACGAGAACAACGGCGTCTCCCATATCCAGGTGGCCTGGAGCGTCCCCGCGGGCGGACAGCGTGTGTTCGAGATCCATGGCACGGAAGGCTCCATAGCCCTCGATCATGAGGGCTACCCGCTGGGCCTCTTCGACAACGCCACGCGCACCTGGAGCCACCCGACCATCACGCCAGCCCGCGCGGAGAGCTTCATCGACATCTTCGCCGCCCTGGCGGATTGCCTAAGCTTCGGTGCCCCGCCTCCGGTGAGCCACCGCGACGCCCTGCAGACCCTGGAAGTCGTGCAAGCCGGCTATCGCGCCAGCGCGGAGAATGCGGTGGAAGGGATTGGACAGGGCGGAGGGTTGTAGGCTGAAGGCTGAGGAGGCTGCATTCGTCTCCTTCGGCCATCGGCCCTCAGTCCTCAGCCCATTAACGCCCCAACACGGGCCGGCAAATCGACCGAACAGCCGGCCCGTGTATCACGGAAGGAGGGACACCTTCAGGCAGCACGACGAAAATGCTCTATCTGTCCGGACTCAACCGCTTCTTTGAACTTCCGTAGATCCTCTACCAGACTCTGGTGAAACTTGTCGTTGAGTTGGCGTTCTGCCACAAGGTCACCGATGACCCCGTACGGCGGATCATACAGCAAATGCACGGCAATCCGGCAACTGGAACCCTGCGGAGTGAAACGCACCTCGCCGGAATTGCGCAATCCATGGGTTGAACGCCAGGAAATCACCTCGTTGGCGACAAAATCGACCGTTTCCGCCTCCCACTTATGGTGCTGGCCACCGATGGTCGCTTCCCAGTGCGAGGTCGTCGCGGACGTATTCTCCACCTTATCGATATGGCGCATAATGCGCGGGAAGAACTCGAAATTCGACCACGCGGAAAAGCAGACGTCACACGGAGCGTCGATCGTAACCGAGGCGTCCTGGACATACTGCCCACTCGCCTCATCCTTATGCCATTCATGTACGTTCGCCATGCAGATTCCTCCTCGCCGGCAATCTATGATTTATCACAGCATCGTCATTCCCGCTGCGGGAAGCCGGGGAGCAGCGTCTTTGTGTCAAAAGTCGAATGGCGTCAGAAATGTGATGGTCACCCCGGAAGATGACACGGAAATTTGTCGATATTATCGACAAAAGAGCCCGCCCCAAGGGAGATTGGAGCGGGCTGCGCTGGTAGAAGACGTTTAGATTACTTATTTCCCCTCACCCCCAGCCCCTCTCCCCGGGGAGAGGGGCTGGGGGTGAGGGGAAAATTCTATCAGTTATTTCTTCGCTGCCGGATCATGCGACAGGGAACAAATGCCGTTTTTGCAGACCACGTTCGGCTGCGCCTGCGATTTCGCCACAGGCTGCTGCTTGGTGTACGCGTTGATTTTCGCGCTGTGTGCCAGCTTAGCCACGCCGCGCTTATTATTTTTTGCGGCCATCGCCTTCATCACGATGGCCGTTTTCTCCTCTAGGGCGGCCTTCTGGCCCGGCCGCAAAAGATGTTCGGCCTTCTGCTGATGCACGGCTTTCGCCTTTTCGACCGGCTTGGTGGTGGGCGGCGTTTGGGCAAACGCCATGGAAGCGGCCAGCACGCACGCCATGGCCGTGATTGTTCCTATAGTGAATTTCATTGAGCTGTCTCCTCTTGGCACGGCGCCTTCGGGGATGAGCACCGGGAATGATAGACGGACATCAAGAGCATACCAGAATACGGATAAATCAAAACCGACGGGGAATTTCTGAATAGTGAGCAGTGGGAGTAAGCAGTGAGCAGTATTTATTGAGTGGACAGAATGATATTCCCCTGGAGCGCGAACCTCCCGGTGAGCGGATTATAGATGCGGTATCGAGACTATAATCCGCTCACCGGGAGGTTCGCGCTCCAGGGTCTCGTGCCGTGCATGTTCCAGCAACAACCGTTGCTCGACCATCGCGATCAGATGGCGGGTGTGTTCCAGGGCGTCGGGGTTCACTGAAATCGAGGTGATGCCCCAATGCACGAGGCGTTCACAGAGATCAGGGTAAACCGAGGGGGCTTGACCGCAGATGGATGAAGTTATACCCAACCGCCGGCAGGTGCAGATGATATCGTGCATGGCGCCGAGGACGGCGGCATCGCGCTCATCGAACAGGGGGGCCAGGATTTCGCTGTCGCGATCCACGCCCAGCATCAGTTGCGTGAGGTCGTTGGAGCCGATGGAGACGCCGGAGATGCCCGCCTGGCGGTAATCCTCCAGGTGATAGAGAATGGACGGTACTTCCGCCATCACCCAGAGCTCAAAGTCGCGCTCCGCGGTAAGGCCGGAGGCGTCGATGAGCGCCTTGCACTTGTCGAATTCCCATTTCGTGCGCACGAAGGGGATCATCAGGTGCAGGTTAGGCAAGCCCTGGGCGCGCACCTGCTTGATGGCGTCCAGCTCGCTGTTGAAAAGGTCCGGCTCGGAGATATTGCGGAAACAGCCGCGGTAGCCGATCATTGGGTTCGCTTCACTGCGCTCATATTTCTCCCCGCCGCGCATGCCGCGATACTCGTTGGAGCGGAAATCCAGCGAGCGGTAAATCACCGGGCGCGGGGTGAAGGCACGGGCGAAGATGCGCAGGTTCTGCGCTAGTTGATCACGCAGATCATCGCTCTTCCCCTGTTCGATCCAGGCGCGCGGATGCTCGCCGTTGGTGACGGTCTGCATGATGAACTCGGCGCGCAGCAGCCCAACGCCGTCCACGTCGCGCGCAGCGACGCGCTCCGCCATCTCCGGCTGTGCCAGGTTGACATAGAGCCGGGTGCCGGTGATGAGCCGCACAGGGGCAACAGCCGGCGCTGGTGCCGCTTTGGGCGCTGCCGCTTCCGCCTTCACCCCGGCATACACCACACCCTCCCGCGCATCGACGGTGACGAGATCGCCGGTGTGCAGGTCCTGCGTGGCCGTGCGCGTGCCGACGATGCACGGGATGCCCAGTTCGCGGGAGACGATGGCTGCGTGGCTGGTCATGCCGCCCTCATCGGTGACGATGGCACCGGCGAGCTTCATGATCGGCACCCAGTCCGGCGCGGTCATGCGCGTCACCAGAATGTCGCCTTTCGCCAATTCGCCGGCTTCCTGCGGAGAGTTCAGTACATGCACCTTCCCACTCGCCACCCCCGGCGATGCCGGCAGGCCGCGCACCAGCACCTTGCCGGCAGTCGCTTCCGCATGTGCTGCCGCATGCCCGGTGGCGGTGACCGGGCGAGATTGCACGATATACAGCTTGCCCGCCTCCAGCGCCCACTCGATATCCTGCGGCGCGCCATAATGCTGCTCGATGCGGCCCCCCAGCTTTGCCAGTTCCACCACCTGATCGTCAGTGAGGCACGGGGCATCCGCCAGCGGCGCGGTCAGCGGCTCGCGGATGGACTTGCCTTCAGCGGTGCGTACATCGCGGAAGTCCTTGTGGGCGATGGTGCGGTTAGCGATCTCGCACGTATCCTTACGCACTTCGAAATGATCGGGATTCACCTCGCCGCCAACCACCGCATCGCCCAGGCCGAACGCTCCCTCGATTACCACCAGATTGGCGTCGCCGGTGGCCGGGTGTATGGTGAACATCACCCCGGCTGCCTCCGAATTCACCATGCACTGGATGACCACCGCGATGCTCATCTTCTCCTCGGGGACGTTGTTAGTGCGCCGATAGAAGATCACCCGGGCGCCATAGAGCGAGGCATAGCAGCGGCGCAGCGCGTCGAGTAGCACCTCATCGCTGCGGATATTCAGGAACGTCTCGTTCATGCCGGCGAAGGAGGTATGCGGGGCATCCTCTGCAGTGGCAGAGGAGCGCACGGCCACGAAAGCCTCCTGCCCCAGTTGGTGGTAAGCGTCGAGGACGGCGGAAGCGATCTCCGCGGGGATCTCATATGCGAGTATTTCTTCCTGCAGTGCCTGCGCGGTCTGCTCGAGCTGTGCGGTGTCGTTGACGTTCAGCGCCTCGATCCGCTGCCGGATCTCCTCAGCAATGCCGTGCTGCCGGAGAAACTCCCGAAACGCATCCGCGGTAACCACAAACCCCGGCGGCACCGGCATCCCCGCCTTCACCAGTTCCCCAAGATTGGCCCCCTTCCCCCCGGCGACACTCACATCACCCTTCCCGAGACGATCAAACCAGCGCACCAGTTCCATGGCACCCTCCTACATCCTTCAGCATGGCGCGATTGGTGGGAAAACGGTGTTGGAAATTGGGGACGGATTACCTGGCCGGGGGTGCTACCTCTACATGCATAACAGCTTGTAGGGGATGCACCAGTTTTGGGGACTGACATCGAAACTCCAGTGATTGGGGATGCGGTCGGTTCTCAAGTCTGCAATACGGCTGATGGCAAAAGGGAGTTTCGGTGTCTGTCCCCAAAACTCTATTATAATTGCTGTCCCCATATACGACCGTATTTCGAGATAATTATCCTCACCGATCGCGATTGACAGGAATGTAAAATCGTTGTTGCATGAGAATAGCACTCTCATAGGGTATCGGGGACAGACACCGAGATACTACCGGTAAAATAACGCCGTGAGCGTCAATGCGTACGTTGAACAAGTGCACTTGCAATACCAGGATGGCGGTGGGCTTGTCGAGGTCGGTGAAGACGATATTACCCGGACTGTAGGCGATGAGCTTAGCTCCTTTAGCTGGTGCGGTGTGGGAGTATGATCAACACAACTCCCACACTCCCAAACTCCCATACCCCACACACATCTTACCGCGGTACCGGCACAGCGGCCAGTATGCTCTCGATGAGTTGATCGGTGGTCAATCCTTCCAGCTCCGCTTCGGGGCGGAGGATGATGCGGTGGCGCAGCACCGGGCGGGCGATCATTTTGATATCGTCCGGAGTGACGAAGGTACGCCCTTCCATGGCGGCCAGCGCGCGGCTGCAGCGCAACAGCGCCACCGTAGCGCGCGGGCTGGCGCCCAGCACTACCTGGTGTGAGCCGCGTGTACTGGTGACCAGCTCGACCAGGTATTTCAACACGCCGTCCTCGACAGTGATCGAGGCCACCTCCTGCCTCGCCTTCGCCAGTTGCGCGCGGTCCACCACGGGCTTGATGGCCGATTGCGCCAACTGGTGCGGGTCGAAGCCTTGCTGGTGCAGGCGGAGCATGGCCATCTCTTCGTCCGCGGCCGGGTAATCCACCTTCAGCTTCATCAGAAAGCGGTCGAGCTGGGCTTCCGGCAGCGGGTAGGTGCCTTCATATTCGATTGGGTTCTGCGTGGCGATCACCATGAACGGCGCGAGCAGCTCGTGGTCGACGCCATCGATGCTCACCCGGCGCTCTTCCATTGCCTGCAGCAATGCCGCTTGCGTTTTGGGCGGGGTGCGGTTGATCTCGTCCGCCATCAGCATCGAGGTGAAGATCGGGCCTTTCTTCACGAAGAATTCGGCGGCCTTCATATCATAGACCGTGGTGCCGATAATATCGGAGGGCATCAGGTCCGGCGTGAACTGCACGCGGTGAAATTCGCACTGCATGCTGTGTGCCAGCGCCTTGGCCATCAGCGTCTTGGCCGTCCCGGGCACGCCTTCCAGCAAGGCATGTCCATCCGCCAGCAGGCAGATCAACAAGCCCTCGATCACGGCCTCCTGCCCCTTCACCGCCTTCGCGACTTCCGTTTTTACTGTATCTACCAGGTGCTCTACGACACCGGTAATTTCCGTCGACATCTTATCCCCCTTCAGTGCAGGCAATTCATGCTCATGCTCTTACTCATACTCGTGCTCAGAAAAACGATTCCGGATACTGGATACAATCCGTAACACGTAAATTTTGTTTCACGCAAAGCCGCAAAGACGCAAAGATCAAGCAAACGACTGCGCCGCAAGGACTTGAATCCTGCATCCTGAATCCTAACGCTTATACATCAACCGCTGAATTTCCGTCGCCAGCCGCAGCAGGATGAAAGCATCCGGGCGCGGGATTTGCTCCAGCAGGCGCAACTGCCCGACGATGCGCTCCAGCAGGGCATGGTCAAAGATATGCGTGCGCGCATTGACTTGTACGAACTGGTTGAGATCGGCGTTGGGTGGCACCCCCAGGCGCCGTCCGATCTGCCGGCGGAAGAGGTTGTCCAGCCGGTCGCGCACCACGTGGGTGGCCTGCACGCGTTCCAGCAAGCCGGCCATCGAGGTAAGGTACTCCGCGCGCGTGCGGGTGAAGCGTTCCTCTACCGGCAGGCGCGGTGGGCCGAACCGCCAGGCCAGCGTGAGAAGCAACAGCAGTAGCGCGCCGACGGTATGGACGATCCCCCACTTCATCGCGCCGGGCGACAACGTCCAGAGTGTGACGCCGGCGCCGATGCCGTGGTGATACTCATCGAAGAGCACCGGCGCACCGGGATGGCGATTGGCCAGCGCCAGCACGAAATCCAGGTTATTCGCCTCCGCTAATCCCTGATTGGAGAAGGACCAGGGGCTGCAGCACCAGACGATGCCGCCGCTGCCGACCGCGGTATAGGCCACCACGACCCCGTACTGATCCTCGTAATAGGGAACAGTCTCGCCCACGCTCTCGGCGATGCGGTTCGGCAACAGGGCGTCATCCGGGAAGCGGTATGGCGATTTCACGCTGAGCTTAGCAGCCGCCGCGGACAGAAACGAGGGCGCGACCGGCGTTGCGAGCGAACTGCTCTTATCTTCCGCGCTGGCCCAGAATTCCGTGCTGAAGATCTGCGTGTGGCGATCCTTATCCTTATCTTTCTCGTTTACCTCATCCGGCTGCTGCTCTACGAACGCATCAGCGACCTCCGGGTGCTGTTCGATGACCACCAGCGCCGTGTTCCCGTGGTTCAACCATTTCATCAACTCACGTGACTCGTACGGCGTGACCTGCTGTTTATACGGATCGGCGATAATGAGCAAGCCTTGCTCAGGCAGCAGGGAATAGGGCCGCGTCTGCCGACGCACCGGGTAGCCCAGCTCCTGCAGCGTCAGATACAGCGCTTTATAGCCTTCCGGCAGCGTGCGATAACTGCTGCGCACCAGCTCCTCGGCGTTCGTCGAGGCCATGTCCTCGCGCTTAGACACCGTGGCGATGAAGATGATGCCGACAATGACCACCAGCAGTGCGATGATTTCCCCGCGCATACGCATCATGGCTCCTTCACGATCACGCCGCGGAATTGACGGCTGTTTTCCAGCACCTGCGTAAATTCCTCACTGGAAATGTTGAGGAATCCGTACCAGCTTCGATCGAAACAGCGGACGATGGGGCGCAGTTGTTCATGCACGCCGGTCAGTCCCTGCCGGCGCAGTTCGCGCAATACCTCGCCGTTCGCCCGGCTGACATCAAAGCGCAGCACGCCGCGGGTGTCCAGCAACACCAGACAGGCCAGGTACAGCGTGCGCAACGCCTGGCGCTGATCGCCGTGCTGCCAGAGCGCCTCCGCCTCCTGCAGCGCGCGCTCCCAATAGGTCGGCTCCTGCTTGCGCGTCACCGGCGCGGCGCCCGTCAAGAGATCCTCTCGCACTTCGGGTGTTTTGGCCTTCAAGTTGCCCATCACCAGCCGGTAGACCAGGAAACCCAGCAGGCTGACCACGATCACGATGGCGCCATAGAGGAGGTAACGCCACCAATCAGCCGGCAGTGCCAGCCATTTCGGCCCGGGCTTATTGTTGAAGCGCCACTTGAATGGATGGAGGATCTTGCCGATCCATTTGAAAAATTGCTGGATGCCCGAGCCAATCCAGCTAAAAAACCGCCCGAGCTGATTCCCCGCCGCCTTCATTTGCTGCTGCAGCCAGCGCAACCATGCCGGTTGCGGGGGTTGCTTGATGAACTGAAACTCACTGCGCGCCAGCACTCCATGCAACACAGCATGCGGATCCTGCTTGCCGTGGGCAGCGGTGGGCGGCACGAGGGGTTTATTGCCAAGCAGACCATGCAACGCCTGCCCCATCTGCGGCCCCGGCTGTGCGTGTGCCGGCAGGCAACAGAGCGGCAGCAACCAGCATATTCCCAGTATCAGCCACCATCTACTGGACATCCGTGACCTCCAACTCGGACGGTATCGCCTCTTCCGCCTCCGGGTGCGGGGTAGCCGGGGGTTCCGGCAGCGTCTCTTCCGCCACATCAGCAGGTGGTGGGACGGCGGGCGCTGATGGCGCAACCTCGCCGGTGAGCGGCGGGGGCGGCGCGGAATAATCCGGATAGATCGAGGTGGCTGCCCCCTGCAGGGGTGGTTGTCCGTAGGGAGGCGCCTGGTAATTGGGCGTGCCGCCATATTGCGGTTGGGGCATGGGGCGATTCCGGGGATTGCCGGGGGCGCGCACCGGTTGCACCGCGGGGCGAAAAACCTGTTCAATCTCCTCTTCCAGGCCGATTTCGCGCGCCAGCACCCGCAGGTCGAGCGTTTCCAGCCGGCACTTGCCGTCCACATACGCCACCGCACTCTGGCAGCCCAGGATGGCGGTGAAGGATAGCGAACTGACGAGAATGGCCAGCGTGCCGCCGACGACATCCACCACCGCCGGGGTCAGGTACTGCATTCCCATCGAGAGCAATAGCTGAATGACGATGGCCAGCGCCGTGAAGATGATCGGGATATGCACCAGCGCATAGAGTGCCACCACATTGGCTTTGTAGTTTGCCATGGCAAAGCGGAAGGATTTCCCGAGCGCGGCAAACGGCCCGCAATCTTCGTTGACCATGAACGCCGGCGCCGTCAGGAACAGCACGCTGACAAGGATCCAGGCGAGCATGATGGCCAGATATGTCGTAATCGCGGCCACGATGGCGATGATGACCGCAAACACCGGATTTGATGACCCGCCGGCGGCGAGTCCGATGACGCCGACCAGCATGGTGACGATGAAGATCAGAAAACTGGTGACAGACAATCCGGCGGACAGGAATATCCCGTAGATAATGCTCACCACGATGGAACTGAAAAACGGTTTCAGCAATTTGCGATATACGTCCAGCAATGACACCGACTGCCCCAGGGCATGGAGCACGGCGATGCGACATTGCACCAGCGTGCTGATGGTATAGGCGACCCCGCTGCAGACGATGAGCCCGAGGAGATACAGCAGGTAGGTGCTGTTCTGGAAGAGCTCGGAAATATCCGAGAGGTCGCGCATGAAATTCCCGGGGAGGAAGTAAAAGCGCATGAGGCCAAGGTAGGCGACGACCAGTACATAGGGGATTGCGCCGGCCAATAACAGCGTTATGGCCCGCTCTTTGAAGAGGTCGAGGCTATCATCAAGTAAATCGCGCAGGGTGTAGCGATGCACCCAGGTGGTTATTTGCGTCATCCGGCCATCCATCAGTCGGTTTGCGATTCCGTGCAATTATGATTTCGCCATCTGTGTAGACCCACCTTCCGCCTTTGTGGATTTTCTCAGTCATCCGTAAAAGCCATACGCCAGGGCCTTGCTACCCGAGCAAGCCCCCAGTTATCAACACACCCCCTGTGGAAAAAGTCAGCGCTCTTTGTGGAGAAAAGCGCACAAGCTGGGGAAAAAAGCCTTTGTTGAGCGAGCAACTCCATTGACGGGGCGGATAACCTGTGGATAATTGAAGATGGAGGTGCAACCAGTTACTAGCAGTGGAGGTTACCGTCATGCAAAGTACTATTCTTGTCATCGATGATCAGTGGTCAATGCAGGAGTATGCCCGTCTGGTGCTGCAAACCGCCGGTTATTGTGTGTTACTGGCCAACGATACTATCACCGGCCTCAGCCTCGCACGCACCGAACACCCGGATGCCATCCTGATGGATTCACGGATCGGCGCTAAGATGATCCTGCAAGCACTGCGACGGGATCTGAAGACGGCCTCGATCCCGGTCATCCTCATCACCCTGCAACCGCAGGACGAAGAGCTGACCGCCGGGGTGTGTGCGAGTACGTCCGGCTTTTTGCAGAAGCCATTCCAACCACCGGCGTTACTGACCGCAATCGAAGGCATGCTGAATCACGCACCCATGCCTATCGCCGTATAAGTCGACGCGCACCTGAGAAAACAGATCAGCACGGGTATGCCCTCCCCCCGGGAGCGCGGCTATCCCCAGCCGTGCGGGAGCGTGGCAGTTCCTTACCGTTCGAAGAGTACGATACTCTCCTCTTATCGTGCTCCCCGATGGCATCGCGGCAAGGAACTGCCGCACTCCGGAGATGAGCCAGCCGACGAATTTTCACCACAAAGACACGAAGAACACGAAGGGATTAGTTTGTGCTTTGCATTTTAGTCGGACGCGTCGGACATCTCCGACCGGCAATAGTTATAATGCCAATCGCACAAGTCCATCATTCAACAGTTATCCAATACATTCTCTTCGTGTCCTTCGTGTCTTTGTGGTGAAATTTCCTATAAAGCCGGTACCGTTTCAAACAACGCGCGGACCATCTCGAGCTGCGCCATCACCGGCAGGTGATTCGGGCATTTTGTCTCACATGCGCCACACTGGGTGCAGACCGCGGCGCGCTGGGGTTCCGGCATCCCCAGATAGGCGTTGCGCGCGTAGGCTTTCAGCCCATAGACCGCATGGAGATTATACTGCCGGAAGCAGGCGGGGATATCCACCCCCTGCGGGCACGGCATGCAATACCGGCAGCCGGTGCAGAAACGCTCCCCCAGCGCTTCGAACTGGCGAATGACGGCGTAGAACTGCGCGCGATCTGCTTCCGTCAACTCCGGGGACGCCTCGATCGTTGCGAGATTCTCCTGCACCATCTCGACAGACGACATACCGGAACAGGCGGTGGAGACCCCCGGATTAGCCAGCACAAAGCGCAATGCCAGTGCCGCCGTGGAGGTGGCGCCGGGGATGAGTTGCTGCAGTTCCGGCGACGGTTCACCGAGCACGCCACCCCCCACCGGGTTCATCGCAACCACACCGACTCCCAGTTCGTGCGCCTTCGCGATGGTCGGCTCGTAACTGCGGTTCAGCAGATTGTAGGTGACCGTCATGCTCTCGAAGATGCCCGTCTTCAGGATCTCGATAAAATTCTCCGGCGTGTCATGCCCGGTGAAGCCGAGATGTTTGACGATCCCCTCGTCCATCGCCTGATGAATCGCCTCCAGCGCGCCGCCTTTTTTCGTCAACAGCGGCATGGCTTCCAGCGAGAGCCAGCCAACCTGCAGCCATTCGACGGAATCAACCCCCAGCACGGAAAGCTGCCGGTCGAGCTCTTTGCGATAGGACTCAGCCGTGGTTTCCGGCACCACGCCCTGTTTGGCGGAGACCATCACCCGGTCAGTGAAACCGCGCACGCCCAGGGCAGTTTTCTCCTGGCAGCGGTTATTGCAGTAAAAGGTGGCTGTCTCGTAATAATTGCACCCCGCGTCAACCCCCGCATGGATCACACGAGTCGATTCTTCGTCGTCTTCCGGAAGGCGGCCACAGCCGAAGGACAATTCGGAGACCATCACGCCGGAGCGACCGAGTGGACGAAAACGCATAAAGACCCCCCTTGAAAATGCGGATTGTGGACTACGGAATGCGGAATAATGCGCTGGCACTCATGGCATCCACGGGCATTCTCGTTTGTCGCAGAGATGTGCTGCATCCGCGATTCGTTCTCACAAATGCCAGGTAGGCAAGAGAGCATGGCAACACAAATCTGTGCTCCATGTTGATTCGTTGAGCCGGCACCATCTCCTTCTATCGTGCGAAGAATGCCGAATACCGACAATATTGTGATAGAAATTACGAATAAGCGGTTAGCAGGCAGGATGGGGTTTGCCCATGGAGAAAGAAGTATCAGAGCGCTACATTTCTAGCCCGGACAATCCATCATCTCGGTTAGCGATGCATTATTCCGAAAGACTTATGAATAATGCGGGTACTGGCGCACAGGAGATAGAACGATATCATGTGGCATCCGCAATACCGCTGTCAGCGTATCAATCGCGACCTGGTCCTCTCCGGTAAAGTCGACGACCCCCTCTGGCAAACGGCAGAGGCTGTTGTATTGACCGACCCGATCACCGGCGACCCGAAACGATACCAAACCACTGCACGCTTGCTCTACAACGCACAGTACCTGTATATCGGATTTCAATGCGAAGACGAGTATGTCTGGGGCACCTACACCGAACGCGATAGCCCCATCTTCACCGAAGAATGTGTTGAGGCGTTTATCTGTCCATCCGGGAAAGTACGCCAGTATTATGAGATCAACGTCAGCCCGCGCAACACCATCTTCGATACTTTCATCCTGAACGGCAAAGAGAATGGCGGCGAGCATCAGATGATCTCGCTGATGGAATATACCTGCCCCGGATTACTCACCGCCATCCATATTGACGGAGAACTGGGCGTGCCCGGCGCCCGCGGATGGTCGGTGGAATATGCTCTCCCCTTCCGCTCACTCATTGGCCACGACCACCTGATCCCTGAGCCCGGCGATGAATGGCGCCTGAATCTCTACCGGATCGACTCTTTGCAGCGCGACAAGCTGGATCTCTATGCCTGGGCCACAGTGGGGAAGAATGATTTCCACCGGCCTGAATACTTCGGCACGCTGCTTTTCCAATAATCGACACGCTTCACCACGCATTTTCCCCCTGGTCAGGGTGCTGATGACAGCACCCTGACCGATTACCACATTACAGCATTTTCGATGGTCGCGAGAAGTGACACCTGCGTCAGACATCCTCCCGGCGAATCGTTTAAGCGCGAACATCCGGGAGCATAAACACCGTATAAGGTCGCATTCGAGCGCGGATTTACTGATGCAAGGCAATGGTCAATGTCAATGTCGCGATTACGTTATGGCTTACTGATTATAGTACTGGCACTTCTTCCTCTACGCGGTTTGGCGGATTCCGGGCCATCCAGCGTCAGCTATTGCGTGCGATGGGTATCGCACACGTGTGTCCATGTCATCACGGTTGATTTGAATGACGACACCCTGGCGGTCGTTCCCAAGCTATATCACGATACCCCGGGAGAGCGGCAAAGCTTTATCCGCTTTCTCACGGAGTACCATCCTATTGCCCAATTGACCGGCAGCTACTTTTCGCTGTCAAACGCCTTGCCCATAGGCGACATCGTCACCGATGGGACGCTTGTCTACCGCGGACCGGTGGGCTCCGCCCTGGCGATCAAGTCGGATAACAGCGCTGAGATTGTCAACGTCCCGTATGGATGGAAATATTCCTGGCCGGGCTATGAGAATGTGTTGAAAGGCGGATTGCGCCTGTTACAGCGGGGGAAATATGCCGTGTATCCACGCGACCAGGGTTTCCGTGATCCCAGCCTGTTCCGCCATGCCTCGCGCACCGCGGTGGGGCTGACAGCGGGCAATAAGCTGCTGCTGGTGGCGACCAGCAAAGGAATTCTGCTCTCGGAGCTGGCGAGGATCATGAAAGCGCTGGGGTGCCGCGACGCCATGACGCTCGACGGTGGCGCTTCGACCGGCATGGCCTTCGGGTCGAATGTCATTCTGATGCCCGGACGTACGCTCTCGAACGTGCTCATGGTCGTCCAGCGGCCGGCGCATCCTGACATTGATACTCAGGCTGCAGCCTCCTCCCGGCATGCGTTTCTCGCCGGAAATAAAAGAGCGGATTGGTCGTATTTACTATCTTCCCTTGTCAATCCCCGGCAATTTCGGTACAGTAACGTGTTGATGGATCCCCCGGACACCGCGCTGCCTGCCGAAACATGGCGGCGAAAGAAGATGCCGTTGCTGTCGGCCGGCCTCGCTATGGGCTGGTAGTCTGCACGGTGTGGGAGTTTGGGGGTGTGGGAGTTTGGGAGTATTAAGGCATCAGCATAAGTGAAACGTGAGAATTACCGTCTGTTGATCCATTCTCTTACTCAAGTACGATTATCAGCAGTGCATTCAGCATGCTGATTCCTGCTGTGAGTTGAAAATGCGTTCTGCGTAAGAGTACACGTAAGACAGCTTTGCCATATTGCCTGCAGAGGGAGTTCGAAACGATACTCCCATACCCCCAAACCCCCACACGCCCACACCAATCCGCTGACGGTTCGGCTCACGGTCACCAGGATAGGCTGCGTCCGATCAACACCACTGATATTACATAGGACCAATGTGCATGACTCGGTTGAAAACGTACCATATCGAGATTTGGGGTTGTCAAATGAATGTGGCGGATGCCGCCGCGGCGGCGCGTCGCCTGGAAGCGCTGGGAATGGTGGAGGTGCCCGACCCCGCGGAAGCGGACCTGGTGCTGCTGGAAACCTGCTGCGTTCGCGAGAAGCCGGAACACAAAATTTACAGCCGCCTGGGTGAATTGCGCCCGCTGAAAGAAGCCCGCCCGCACATGCGTCTGGGCGTCTGCGGCTGCATGGCGCAGAAGGAAGGCCGCACCATCATCCGCCAGGCGCCGTTCGTCGACCTGGTCATTGGACCGCGCAGCCTCTCTCGCCTGCCGGAGATCCTCGACGCGCTGGAAACCACTGGCGAGCGTCAGATCGATGTGGTGATGGATGAGGCGCCCACGGAAGCCGGCGCGCAGGATTTCACCCGATATCGCCGTGACGGCACCCTGAAAGCGTTCGTCAATATCATTGAAGGCTGCAATTATCGCTGTGCGTATTGCATTGTGCCCGCTGTGCGTGGGGCATTTGTCAGCCGCCAGCCGGACGCCGTGTTTCAGGAAGTACAGCAACTGGTCGATGCCGGCATCAAAGAGGTGAATCTGCTCGGGCAGAGCGTCCTGGCGTATGGGCGCGACTGCCAGCGGGCATTTGACATCGTCGACCTGTTCGAATGCCTGCATGAGATCGATGGCTTGCAGCGCATCCGCTTCACCACCAATCACCCGCTGGAAATGACTGACCGCATCATCACGGCGATCGCCGAGATGCCGAAGGTCATGGAACACGCGCATATGCCTATCCAGGCCGGCGACGACCGGCTGCTCAAGGCGATGAAGCGGGGATATACGGTGGCACGTTACGAAGAGCTGGTGGCGATGATGCGCGAACGTATTCCGGGCGTCAGCATCACTGGCGACGTCATCGTCGGCTTTCCCGGGGAGACGGACGAGATGTTCCGCACCTGCCTGGAGACGTACCGGCGCCTGCAACTGGACCAGCAGTTCCTCTTCGTCTACAGTGCCCGCCCGGGCACGCCGGCGGCCGCCTTGCCCGATCAACTGCCGCAAGCCGTGAAGGTGGCGCGGATGAATGAACTGGTGGAATTGCAGAATGCCATCAGCACCGCGCGCAACCAGCAGCAGCTTGGGACGATCTTCGAGGTAATGGTGGAGGGACCGAGCGAACGGGATGCCGCTAAATTCACCGGGCGCGCCCGCAACAACAAAGCGCTGGTCTTCACCGCCCCGGAGCAGCATGCCCTGCACCCCGGCGATCTTGTCCACGTACAGGCTGAACAGGCACATCTGTGGGGATTCAGCGGACGTCTGGTTATCTAACCCCCGCCCCCCTTCCCTTTGCAGGGAAGGGGGCGTAGGGATCAAGTGAAACTGCTTACGTCGCAGAGGCTTGCGTGGTGACATTCGCCTGGGCCAGGCGGCGGATCATCTGGCGCATCTCCGTCTGGTTGCCGGCATAGTTGACGGCGATTTCCTCATTGATATCGCCGGCGCGGTAGTGCCCGAGCAGCGAGGCGTTCATTGTCTGCATGCCCCAGTAGCCGCCCTCGGTAATCGCCGCAGGCACCGATCCTGCGCGGCCCTCTTCGATCAGTTTCGAGATCGTCGGAGTATTGATCATCACCTCAATGGCACACCGGCGCTGCTTGCCGTCGGTGGTCGGTACCAATTTCTGCGAGAGAATACCCAGCAAGGTACTGGAGAGGCGCAAACAGATCTGCGGCTTCTCGTGCGGCGGGAACATGTTCACGATGCGTTCGATGGTTTCCGAGGCGCTGTTAGTGTGAACGGTGGAGAAGACCAGGTGGCCGGTTTCCGCGGCGGTCATGGCCACGGACATCGTTTCCACGTCGCGCATCTCACCGACGAGGATGACATCCGGCGCCTGGCGCAACACAGCGCGCAGCGCGTCATGGAAGTTATTCGTATCCACCCCGATTTCGCGCTGGCTCATAATGGAGAGCTTGTCGCGATGCACATACTCGATGGGGTCCTCGATACTGATGATGTTCGTGCGCCGGTTGGTGTTCAGACAATCCAGCATGGCCGCCAGGGTGGTAGATTTACCGGACCCGGTCGGACCGGTGACCAGTACCATGCCTTGTTTATACGTGACCAATTTCGCGATCACCGTCGGCAATCCCAGCTCTTCGATGGAGGGGATGTCCAGCGTAATCAAGCGCATGACCGAGGCGAGCGCCCCGCGCTGGCGGAAGATGTTCACGCGGAAGCGGATGACGCCGGGAATTTCCATAGCCGTATCCAGCTCAGGCCGTTTCTTGAACTTCTCCCGTTGCTCTTCCGTCATCAGCCCATAGACAAAGATCTCTTCCAACTGGATCGGGGTGAGCGGCTCCATGTCCAACTGCACGATTTTACCGGCAAGACGGAAACAGGGCGGGGTGCCGGACTTCCAGAAGATGTCCGATGCCCGCTGGTCCACGGCCATCTTGCAGACGGTATCGAAGAAGTTGCGCGGGTTGGTGGCCAGCAAGTCCTGCAGTTCGATGCCGGAAAGCGCCGGCGCGGTGTATTCCTCAATCGGTTGTAATAGCTGTTCGCGGGTAAGCTCGATAGCACTCATGATTGCTCCCTTAAGCGAAAACGATGGGACGGAATATTACGTTACGTCTTCAAGCGGGCAAGCACTTTCGTGAGGATTAATCCCACCGTCGCGCCGATCAACCCCGCCAGACCGATCATCCCGAATAGTGTTAGTAGCCGTGATCGAGGCGTCCCACCTCCGGAATGTCGCGAAGAGAGAGTGCCACCCAGATCCGGGTTCTTAATAATAGCACGCAGCCCGTAAAAGGCAAGGGGTGTCCCCATGTTCGTTTGTTCCGGTGAGTCGATAGTCAGGGAGACGTCTCGACTCTTATACGGTTCATAGCCCTGACCGGCATAGGGGCCCTGAATGAAGTAGACAATTTGGAGCTCTGAGACATACGGAGCACACGCTTCGAGAAACGGCGCGAGCGGCAGATATCCGCCGGCCTGGCGCGGCACCACCGGGATGTAGCATTCCAATCCGATTCCCCTGTCCTGGATGTACTGGGGGTCGCCGGATCCGAACGTCATGCGTAGCGGGGTAAAATTGAAACGTTGCCCCAGGGTATTGGCGATGTCGGTCAACACTTGTCGATCGGTATTATCGACGATGCGAATGGTGATCTTATCCGGAGCGGCGGGAAGGGTAAGGTCGGATTGAATGCCGATTTCCGCTTTGCCGCGTTGCGGCGTTGGAGCAGATCGGGCGGCAACCGGGAAAAAGAGGAGAACCATTGTACAGCACACAAGGAGCAGGCAGAAACCCCGAGAGACTACCTGTCGTCCGGTCATGTGTTCCGTTACTTCAACAAGGCTGCTCGCCATCATTACCTTACTCTGTTCTACAGGGGCATCGTATATGGGGGGTAAAAAAGTCGATGTTTCAAAACAAAAACATCCGCACCTTCAACAGGTACGGACGATAAGAAGATGGTGGAGCCAGACGGGCTCGAACCGACGACCTCTTGCATGCCATGCAAGCGCTCTCCCAACTGAGCTATGGCCCCACGCACATGAATATAATATCCAATTCTTCTGAGTGTGTCAACCCGGATTTGCCGGCAAGAGGCCCCTCATCGGCATAAACTTCCTATTTGTGCGTATACTATTGCATTTGCGGCGTGATGTCCAACGAATCAAACATGCCGGACATCACACCGTAATACCGGCTTATCTCATAGCCCCAGCAGGCGCGTGATATTCCCGCCCATGATCGCCGCGCGCTGCTCGCCATCGAGCGGGGAATACTGCGCGGCGAGAAAGGCCGAGGAGAAGCAGCTCACCGGGAACCGCGAGGAGAAAATCAGGCGATCCGCGCCGATGGTCTGTGCGAGATACTCAATGGTATCACCACCGCAGAGCAAGCGGGTGGCCAGGTAGATATCCAATCCACCGCGCAGGGTGGACACGATCTCGCCAATGTCGACCTTCAGCGCTTGCAGGACCGGCGACTGCCGGAACTGCTGCAGCACGGACACCGCTTCCGCCAGGGTGTGCAAACTGACATCGAGCAGGATGACCGAGAGGGAGAGACCATGGGCCGCTTCCATAATCGCCGACGCATCGCCTTCTCGACCGGCTTCGATAAGCACCGGCATATTATGTTCCGCGAGGCGGCGCAAGATCAATTTGGCGGAATTATTCGAAAAGGACCATCCCTGCGATGAAGGGAACAGTGCCATCGCTCTGAACCCCTGCTGTTTGCAATAGTCCACCTGCTCCACCCCGCGGACCCGCGGGTCGGCGACACCGATCGGTATCAACCGTGTATCTTGCTTGCAGGCTGCCCAGGTTTCCTGATTGCCCGTCGCGGCATCCAGGAAAATCCCCGTGGACGACAAGGTGCAGGCGCGACCGACTTTGAACCGCTCCATCCCGCTGATGAGGTCATCAACCGGGTAGTCGCGTGTTAATCCGGGCCAATTTCCGAAGACAGTAAACGCATCAACTAACATAGATGTTCTCCTGGTCACCATGTTCATTCGACGGCCCTGGGAAAAATTCCCGCTGGAAGGCTGGTAAAGTCGATGAAAAAAAATAGACATTTACAGCATGCCCGGTCACTACCCGTATTACTCCGGGGGGTGCTGCTCTTCGTCGTCTGCTGCGCGGCAGGGCGGTTTGCGCCGGCACAGCCCCTTGACTCCCTTTCACTTGATGCTGTGACGGCTGCCTCAACCGTGGTGCTAGTCGGCACGGTTACGGCGATACACACCGTGGAGCCGGAAAATCCCTATGCCAATAGCGAAGCGAACGTTCAGGTTGAAGAGACCATGAAAGGCGCGGCCGCGGCGACCATCGCCGTGCGTTATCCCGGTCCGTTGCCCGATGTCCCGGCGCGCGGCAACGCATCCGTGGATGCGCTGCCACAATTCATCCTGCGCGCGGGCGATCGCAAAATATTTTTGCTGGAAGGGGGCGCCCCGTTCAAGCTGTCGCATCTGCGCCAGGGGATCCTGCCAGTCGAGATGCTGCCGCAAATTCACGCCACCTTGAACGCGACCCCCTTCGCCACCAGGGTCACAACCGACGCGATGGCGCTGCGACCGGCACAAAGCTTTGTGGCAACCATCCACTTTCGTAATGTGAGCGATAGAGCGCAAATCGTGCGCCTGCCCAGGGAATACAGCGAATCGACCCGCCTGGCCTGCTGGTGTAATACCAGCCTGTTCCCCGGGTCACCCGTCCGCTGGTCGCCAGTCATCGATGAGCCGTCAACCTATATCGCCATCAGCCTGCAGCCAGGAGAAGAGCGTGCCTGGAACATCGCCCTCACCACTGCCCCCACTGCCCGCCTTACCAGCCCGCAGCACGTCAATCTCGCAGCCTGGGTGTATATTTTGCCGGCGGATTCCGAGGTTCCCTGCTGCATCGCCTCCCCGCCGCTAGAGTTGATCGTGTCGCCGGGGAGGTAGCAATGCGCCGGTTTCGGGAATTGCCAGATCGCACTATCGCGTTGCCAGTGCAATAGTTTCCACATGCCAGCTCTGCGGGAACATGTCGACGGGTTGCACGACCTCCAGCCGATAGCCCAGTGCTGCCAGGTCACCGGCGTCGCGGCCGAGGGTGGAGGGGTCGCAGGAGACCAGCACCACGCGGCGCACCCCCAGGCCGGCCATCGTTTCCAGCGCCATGCGCCCGGCCCCTTTGCGCGGAGGGTCGAGCAATACGGTATCGAGTTCGCGGCCTTTGCGCTGCAAGCGGGCGAAGATGGTTTCCACGCGCCCCTCATTCAGCCGAACATCGTGCAACGCATAACGCGCCAGGTTCTCTTCGGCGTCACGCACCGCCACCGGATGCTCCTCAATGCCGAGGGAACGCGAGGCGCGCCCAGCCAGCGGGATGAGGAAAGTACCCACACCACAGTAAGCATCGCCAAAGAGCTGATCATGGAGATCACCGGCGAACTCCGCCGCCAGGTCGACCAGCTTTGCGCCTTGCTCGTTGTTCACCTGGAAGAAGGATTCCGCGGAGACGGTGTATTCCCATGTTCCCAGCCGCTGCAGCAGTTTTCCGCGCCCGCGCAGCACTTCGGCCAGCGTGCGGCGTACGATGGAATGCCCACGCACCCGCGACCAGAGCACGCCGGCGAGTTCGGGGATGCGTGCGCACAGGGCTTCCGCCGCCGCAGGGAGCCGCTCGTGCCAATCCCAGCACACCAGGATGGCCAGCGCGGCATTCTCGCTGGGACTGACACGCGTGATCAGTTGCGCCAGCGGCAGGTTCTCCGCGGTGGCCACTTCTTCCGTCGCGCGCAGAATATCGATGCTAAGCGGATGGTGAATGGGGCAATCCGGCAACGGCATGAAGCCGGCACCATGCTCGCGGTGATAGCCCAGGCGGACTTGCCCGTCCAGGTGTTCGGCGATGAACTCCCCTTTGTTGCGATAATGCCAGGGGTCAGTCATGCCGATCGTCGGGCGCACCTCGATGCCTTTGAGATGACCGATGCGCTCCAGCCCATCGACGACAAAGGTGCGCTTGGCGGCCAACTGTGTCCCATAACGCAAGTGCTGCAACTGGCATCCCCCGCACTCTTCCGCCAGCGGGCAAGGGGTGGGCACGCGGTCCGGCCCCGGCTCGCGTACCGTGAGGATGCGCGCGCGACCGAAGTTCTTCGCCACCTGCGTGACTTCCACTTCGAGCACATCACCGGGGGCGCTACTCGGGATAAACAGGGTGAATCCCCCCGGACGTGCAATGCCTTCCCCACCGCTGGCCAATGCCTCAATGGTCACGGAAAGGTGATCGCCCACCTGTGGGCGGTCCGGGTCGGGTTGTCTGGTATTGGTCATGTGATTCTCATTTCCGCCACGCCGGGTGAGCACGGCTGTAATGTTGTAATAATGTTCAGCGCACTTTAGCGCGCTTGATCAGGTAATCATACCCTCGCGGGCATGGTAATGCATAGGGAATGGCGTTTTGGTGTCTTTTGTGCCTTTTGCGGCTATTGAAACAAGCTCAGTGGCACTGCGGCACACATTCCAGCAATTCATCAACCTCACCCGCTTGCAGATCGCGGTGTTCCATCGGGATGCGGTCGGGATGTGGAATGTCTTCCGGGCGGGTTTTCCAGCGTTGCACCTGCCAGAACCAGTCGTGCGGGCGGCGGCGGATCTCATTTTCGATGATCCGTTGCCCGCGGATGGTAGTGATCAGCAGGTCATAGTTGCGGTCGCCGGTTTGTGACACGGGGATGGGCGGCCCGATGCGGCAGATGTGGGTTTTATCCGGCAGGCGCTCATCGAACATGGGCAGGATGGTGGCGCCGGTGGTGAGCGCGAGGTAAGCGGCGCCGGTGTAGGTGGCGGCGGGCCGCCCGAGGAACTGCACGAAGGCGCCGGGGATATTCGCGTTGACGTCCCCGACCACCCCCAGGCACTCGTTGCGCTTCAGCACGCGGATGCAACTGCGCACGTCGGTCATCGGCACCACGGTGAGGCCATGGGCCTCACGCGTGCGAAAGAGCAGGCTGGTCAGCGCGGTATCTTCCTGCTCGCGCGCGATGGCGGTAGTCTTGTACTGGCTCAGCCCCATCATGGCGCCACAGAGTTCCCAGTTGCCCATATGCCCGGTGAGCAGGATGACGCCTTTCCCCTTCGCGAGCGCGTCATCCAGGTACTCGGTCCCTTCCAGGCGCGCCCATTGAGAAATCTCCTCCGCGGTCATTGATGGCAGCTTGAGAAATTCGATGAGGCTCTCTCCCAGGCGCATGTAGGCCTGGCGGGCGATCGCCTCCGCATTCGCCTCGGGGAATGCCTGCTCAATATCGGTGAGCACGCGCAGGTAATGCCGCTGGGACAGGCGCGGCGCACACTGCCCCAGCGCCCGCCCCAGCCCCAACGCCGCATTCCGCGGGAGCAAGTGGACCACTCGGGCCAGCAGGAAGAGCATGAACTTGCCGGTCTTAAATTCAATGCGCCGCCGCATTTGGAAAGATCGATTTGACATGGCAGATAGTGCTCACAGTATACCCGAAAAGCCCGGCCCACGCCAATTGATCGCCGCAAAAGAGCGCAAAGAACGCGAAAGGGGGGTATGCCGTTATCAGCTTTGACTTAGCCGATCGGCTTTAATATTCTCTGCGCTCTTTTGCGACGAAAGGTTAACCTGCTACCTCACTCCGCATGAACCAGGGATGTGAGCCGTGTGCGTCGTGGGAACTGCCGGCGAGCATGATGGCACCATCGGGGGCAATCGCGATGGCAGGGTCAAGGAGCGATCCGGTGGGATAGACCGCTTTTTTCGTCCAGCTCTGCCCACGGTCCCGGCTGAAGGCGACCCAGACTTCGCTGGCGCCGCTGCCGGGTTCGTCCCAGACTTCCTGCGCGATGAGCAGCGTGTCACCTGCAGCGGCAAGGCGCAATGACCAACTGGCGCCGTAGGTGAGGGTCAGCGGTTCGACTGTGACCGGTGCGGACCAGGAGGCACCGTCATCCTCGCTGCGAATCAGCGACACCTGCTGTGGCGGCGTGTCTGGAGTGCGAGCGTGCCCGCGCCAGGCCAGGTACAGGTAACCATGCGCCACCAAACCGGCGGCATCGGTGATTCCCTGGTCCGGCCACGCGGGTGAACGCAGCCACTGCCAGCTCTCCCCGCCATCCGCGCTTCGCAGCAAATCGACGCGATCTCCCTGCACCTGCGCATATTCCACCCACGACGGGTAGGTAAGATACAGATACTGCTCGTCGCCGAAGAGACACGAGCGACCGGCACGGGGGATGCACAGGCGCGGGTGGGCGGTCCACTGTTCCAGGTCAGCGGAAGAATACAGGTCGATGCCGTTATCGTGGATGAAGCTCTGCAGGTACAGCCGTCCACGGTGCACCATCGCCTGGCACAAATGGAAGTGGTGGGCATCGGGATAAGGCACTTCCGCGAATTCCAGCCGCCGCGGTGCAGACCAGGTGTGGCCATCCGGACTTTCCGCCAGCCAATAGGTGAACTGATTGCATGCCCAGCGCTCCGGCCCCCAGCGCACTCCATCCTGCCAGACCATCACCCAGCGGTCGTGGAACCATGCCAGCGTCGTGTGGTTGCTGAGGAGGCGGCTGGTGTTGTCGATCACCACATGGTAATCCTCAGGCAACGCAAATTCCGTGAATTTTGTTTCAACCATCTCGATCAACTCCTTCCTGAGCCGCTGTCGCGCATCGTGGAGGCGTCGTTTCACCGTGCCTTCCGGCACATCCAGTAAGGAGGCACACTCCCGGATGGTATAGCCTTCCATGTAGAAGAGTGTCACCACATCCGCCTGCGTGACGGTGAGCCGCGATAAGGCCTCACGGAGACCTTCGAGCGTGTCATAGGGCGTATCCGCCGCTGCCGTCTCTTCCAACTCCGCCAACGGGATCTCATGGGCCTGACGTCGTGCCCGCTCGCGCAGGTACACGCGCGCCCGGTTGCGCGCGATGCCGCAGACCCACGCACCGAACTTTTCCGGTTCCTGCAAGGCGATGAGTTGGCGATAGGCGGCGATGAAGCTTTCCTGCAGCACATCAAGCGCCGCTTCCCGCTCTGCCGTCACCGCAAAGGCCACGGCATGTACGGCGCGCTGAAACCGCTGTATCAGCACATCGAACGCCGCAGATTCACCGACCAATGCTCGCTCGACCAATCGGGCATCACTCATTTCGGCTTGCATGCTCACTCCCAGTTTCCCTTTTTTTCGCGACAGTGCTCTGCTACCATGTTGCTTGCTGCGTGAAAAAGGTTCGCATCGTGCAAGAAAATTGCACCATATTAACCTTCCTCATGCGTGTATCGTCTCTACCCGCGAGCCTTTCCCCACCCCGCCATGCCGTGCTGCCGCTCGTACCATCCGCCGGTGCCAGGTGGCGGAGATTTCCGCGCCCAGCAACATGATGACGGCGCTGTAGTAAAACCAGAACATCAGCAGAATCAATCCGTACAGCGAGCCGTAGAAGGCGCGGAAGGGGTCGAAGAAGTTAATATACCAGCCGAAGAGGTGCAGGGAGCAGGCCCAGAGGATACCGGCGACGAGTGCGCCGGGGATAACGCTGCGGAAGGGGACGCGCTTGGTCGGCAGCACGGAGTAGATGACGGCGAAGTTGCCGGTGACCAGCAGCGTGGGGAGCAATTCGGAGATGACGAATTTGACCACCCAGGGGATCTGCTGGATAGGCAGCCCGAAGAGCGGGATGTCCAGGTGACTGAGCACGGTGAGGAGGTTGGAGAGTACGATGGCGGCGATGAGCCACAGCACGGTGAGCATCACCATGATCAGCGCCAGCCCGCGGCGCAGCCAGTAGGAGCGTTTCTTCGCCGACCGCCAGACGAGATTCATTGCCAGTTCGAGGATGAGGAAGACCTGGCTCCCCGTCCACAGCCCGAACACCACCGCCGCGCTCTGTAAGGCCACGCGCTGGTTGACGATGTCGAGCACCTGCTCTTTCAGCGCCAGCGCGAAATGCAGCCCGGCGACACTCAACGCGAGGCTTTCGAGTTTAGACAGCGTGATATACGACGGGGCAATCGTCACCGCGAAGATGAGCAGCGGGATGATGGAGAGCACGGTGAAGAAGGAGATGGCGCCGGCCGCCAATGGCAAATTGTCCGCACTGTACCGGCGGTATACCTCACCAAGGAAATGCGTCAGCGCATGCCAGCGTCCCGGCAGCGACTCCCGTATCGCTTTCCATCTCTTCAGCCCAACGAATTCCCTGTTGCATGGCATACCGGATAGTAGCATGCCAATCCGCACAGCGCAATGAGTATCCTGCGCATCGCTGGCCCAAGTTTCCCTGTGCGCTATTTGCTGGTTTCCGGCATGTTGAAGGAGTAGCGAGCGAGGTATCTTCCCGGCTCCTGTTGCTCGTCGAATTGCCCGGTCAGGATGTAGTTGGCATATTCCAAAATCGCCGGACTGACCGGGGCACTATTCGGACGCCGGGGACGGTCGCTCTCGAATTGGACGAGAATATCGCGGTATGATTGTTGGAAGGTCAGCACCAATTGGCTCGGGCGGTCTGCTTTTTTGACGGTCAGCGCACTGATCACCCATTCGTGGATCAGCAGCGCCAGCGCCAGCGCCTGCCGGTCAGGCAGTTGCACGCGCGACCCCTCGATGCGAATCGCGGGATGCGGCTCTCTGGCCAACTCCAGCCAGGATTCGCGCAGCCTGAGCACGGCGTGTTTCACATCGGCATATGTCGGATGGGCGCCGACCAGCTCGTTCTGTACGGCGGCGATTACCTCCAGCCGCTGCTTCATGCGCTCCAGCCCGCTCGCTTTCGGCTCGGTGCGCAGGGTAAGTTCGAGCAGGTCACCGGTGAACGAGAGCGTGGTCAGCGTATGGCTCATCATATCGCGGGTGAGGTAGTGGGAGACCACCTCCGGATCAACCAGCGTGATCATGCGGAGGGCAAGGGCGCCGGTAATCGCCAGCGCTTGCAACAGATACTGCTGGGTCAGGCTGAACTCATGTGTCTCGCGCGAGAGCACGGTGAGCGTGCCCAGCACCTGATCATGCTCGATCAAGGGGACGGTCAACGAGGAGGCGAATCCTTCCGCACGTGCGCAATCCTTCAAGGCCATGGCACGCCCATCCGAGGCGAGATCCCGGCTGTAGATCGGGGCTTTCCACTGCGCGACACTGCCGATGATCCCCTCACCGCCGGCAAATTCCCTCGCAGCAAAATCCGGGCCGTTGATGCCGAGGAGACCGGCGACATATTGCGTATTCGATGACGGGCGGGTGCGCGTGAGCACCGCGGCCGACACCTGCAACTCTTCGGTGGCAGTGCGCAGCAATTCCGTGTGCACCGTCGCTTCCTCCTGCGTGGAGGAGATGGTGCGGGCAAACGTGATGAGCGATTCCATCTGCTGCGATTGCCGTTCCACCATTTGCTCATATAGCAGCGAGTTGTTCATGGCCAGCGCCGCCTGGTTGGCGTAGGTGAGCAACAGCGCAATGTCGCGAGCAGAAAATTCATGGGATTGCCGATCCGCAGTGAGCATGATTCCCCGGACTTCCGACTTGACGACCATCGGCAGGCACACCCACTCTTCTACGCCCACGTCGGCCAGCACCGGAAACGGATGACGAATTTGCCCGGTAATGGAACTGCTGGTCACCGGCTGTTTCGTTTTCAGCACCTGGCGGATGACGGCGTGATTGATGGTGAGCCGGATACGGCTCTCGTCTTCTTTCGTCAACCCCACGACCGTGTCCGGGATAATCCGCAGCGAGCCATCCTCTTCCAGCCAGGCACACAGGACAATCGGCAGAGCCAACGCCTGGCTTGCGGCCTGATTGATGGTGCTGAAGATCCGCTGCGCGTCGAAGGTGTTGGCGATAGTCTCGGCGACATAGCTGATATCGGACATCTGGATCAGCATGCGGGTCACACTCTCCGATTGCTGCATGTTGTTGATGCCCACGCCCATCTGCTCGGTAATCGAGCGCAGAAATGCCAACTGGTCTTCGCTGAACGGCTCGGTATTCAGCGCATACACCATGCCGGTCGCTTTGCCGTTGAAGGGAATTTCCACCATCGCATAATAGCGAGTGCGGATTTGCTCATTGAACTCGTTCGAGGAGAATAGCGCGGCGAGCACGCCTGTCTGTGGCAAATCCTCTTTCCAAGGGCAACGGCCCAGCACCCGGGTGAGCCGCTGCAATTCATCATCGGTCGTATTTGCCAGCGACCCGGAGATGCTCGTCATTGGTCCGCGCAGCCCCTCCAGATCAACGAACGCACAGACGGCCTCCGCACGCGTGAGCCCCTCGCCGACCTGCAACAGCGATTGGAGTAATTCCTCATAGCGCGGGAGATCATCGGAGGTTACCTGCACCACCTGACGAATTGAACTCTGCAGTAATCCCACCGTATGGCGCTCACTGGAAAACAATTGTGCGTTGACCAATGCGGTGGCGACCAGGTTGCCCAGCGAGGAGAGCAGCAGCAGATCATCCTGAGTAAACCGGTCACCGCGATGCTGGTGCACGGTGAGCATACCCAGACACCCCTGTTGTGAGAGCAGCGGGATCAGGACAAACGGCTGTATGATGAGTTCAGGCGGCCATGGCTGCTCAAACGCTTCCGGATCGACCATGCGGGCGTACCCGGCAGCACTGGCGTCGCGGAACAGGGTGAGCAGCGCTTCGGAAAACGGGAAGGAGATTGTGCGAATCTGCGATCCGACCATCATCGTCGGTGCTTGTTGATCCGCATCCCACGGCCAGAGCATGCAGGATTCCGCGTCAACCAGCAACGGCGCCTCGGTCAGGGTGCGCTCGATGATCGCATCCCGATCATGCATACCGCTCAATTGCATCGAAAAGTGATTTAACCGCGCCAGTCGTTCAGACAACGACACCGCACTCATCGGTGCAATGCTGCTCGCGGCGAACCCCTCGTTAATTGCGGAGAGGAATGGCTCGGAATCTATATCGTCGGCGCCAAACTGCCGCCGGTATTGCCCAGCAAAAACTGCCGCCAGCGCGCGCAGCATCGCCGGGGTATAGATCAGCGGAAAGTCATGCCGAAGGGCGATTTCGCGGTCGCGGGAGAGCGGTGCGGCTGGCGGCTTCTCCTGCTGTACTCCTTCAGCCAGGAGCAGCAACAACCGCTTTGCCTGGATAATATAAAACGTGTGCCGGGTCGGCGCTTCCGCATCCCACCCCGCGACAGCCGAGGGCAACCAGAGGTCGATGATGGGCGTTAAATCATCGACCAGATATTCTGACAGATATTCTCGTACGTCATGTGCACTGATCATTACGTTGTTAAGTCACTGGCGGCTTCCGCTACCCGGAGTAGGCCATCCATTGGGAATCGAACTACCATTCAGACCGTGAGGGAATCTTCACTTGCATTATCGTTCAGTATAGAAGCTCTTACAAGGTGATCGTGTGCGTTCATATGCACATATTCCGTATATACGCTGGGCAACGACTCGGGTTGCACCCACGAAAAGCGGGGATGACATCCTGGCGACGTCATCCCCGTGCATCACTGACGAATTGAACGGATGATCAGGCTTCTGATGATCCTTCCCCGGTCGGTTTCATTGGGCCACGCTTGAGCACTTCGGAGAACTGGCTCTTCCCCTGCTCAAGCAGATCACGGCTGCTGTCCAGCAACTGCTGGCTGCCATCCTTCACCTTGCCACTGATATCCCGCGCCCGTTCTTTGATGACTTCGCGCGTCTCTTCGCCGGATTGTGGTGCGAGCAGCAATCCCACGGCAGCGCCGACAATAGCGCCAATCAAAATGCCCCCCAGAAATTCTTTGCCTTTCATGGCCGTTGGCCTCCCCTCTGTAGCGAATGTTAGCTCAGCTTACCTTTGGCACTGTATCACGGTCAATGGCTTCCGTCAAGAATTTCAGCACAACGATTCAAGGATTATTTGGCGGATTGCGCCTCCACTCACCTGAATTCCCTCTTCCTTCCCAGGGAAGGGGGCTGGGGGATTAGGCAAACGGTGGCTGACACACCCCTCGATCCGTGATGAACGCGCTCACCAGCGTTCCCGGTGTCACGTCGAATGCGGGATTCCAGACGCGGGTGTGTTGCGGCGCAATGACCCGATCACCGCAACGGCAGATCTCGTCACCATTACGTTGCTCCACCGGGATTTCTGCGCCTGCGGCAAGCTGGCGGTCGATGGTTGACCAGGGGGCGGCGACATAAAACGGGATGCCGTGGGCATGGGCGAGCACCGCCAGCCCGTAGGTGCCGATCTTATTGGCGAAATCGCCGGAGCGCGTGATGCGGTCGGCGCCGACGATCACCGCGTCCACCTGCCCCGCTGCCATCAGCGACGCGGCCATGTTATCGCAGATCAACTGATGCGGGATGCCGTCGCGCTGCAATTCCCACGCCGTCAACCGCGCGCCTTGCAGCAGCGGGCGCGTCTCATCCACCCACACCGAAGCCAGGCGTCCGGCGGCATGCACTGCGCGGATCACGCCCAGCGCTGTGCCGATCCCGCTGGTGGCCAGCGCGCCGGCGTTGCAGTGAGTGAGTACGCGTGCACCGGCCGGGAATAACGTGACGCCGGCTTCCGCGATGGCGGCACAGGAGGCAGCGTCTTCCGCCTCGATGGCCTGCGCCTCCGCCAGCAAGGCATCGCGGAGATTGACCATCGGCGTTGCTGCCGGCAGGTCATCCACCACGCGCCGGCAGCGGTCGAGCGCCCAGAAGAGGTTCACCGCGGTCGGGCGCGTACCGGCGAGCAGCTCACGCTGTGCGTGTAATTGTTCACGGTCTGCTGCCGTCTGTGCCGCGATTACCATCCCGTAGGCCGCCGCGGTGCCGATGAGCGGCGCCCCGCGCACCGCCAACGTGCGAATCGCCATCGCCACGTCATCAACCGTGGTGCATGTCAGGTATTCCTCACATGCCGGCAGCGCGCGCTGGTCGAGCAGGTATAGTGTGTTATCCTGCCAGCGCAACGGGGTGAAGTTGGAACGTAGCGTTATCATTAGTACTCACCTAGCGTAATTTGGATACGATATCATCACCCGTCTATGCTGATGACATATTTGCTAAGATTACTGATCCGGTCATATTGATTTCAATCGAGTCAGTCGTGTCAATCGAGTCGGACGTGATAGATTGAATGGAGTGAAATTCGTTTTGACCGGCTCAATAGTATAGCAGAATCCCACAAATCTGCGTCTGCGCAGACGGTGAGCATCCGCTACTCCGGCGGTGTATACCCACGCAAGCGCAGCGAATTGCTCACCACGAAGACCGAGCTGAAGGCCATGGCCAGCGCGGCGAGCATGGGGGAGAGTTGGACACCGAGCGGGGTGAGCACGCCGGCGGCGATGGGGATACCGAGCACGTTGTAGAAGAACGCCCAGAAGAGGTTCTGGCGAATGGTACCCAGGGTGCGGCGGCTCAGGTCGATGCCCACCACCACGCCGGTGAGGTCGTCCCCGATGAGCGTGATGTCAGAGGCTTCCAGCGCCACGTCGGTGCCGCTGCCGACCGCGATGCCGATATCCGCCTGTGCCAGCGCGGGGGCATCGTTGATCCCATCGCCGACCATCGCCGTCACCGCGCCTTCGCCCTGCAGGCGTTGCACCTCTTCGGCCTTGTGCTGCGGCAGTACCTGAGCGATGACGCGGTCGATGCCGACTTGCTGGGCGATGGCTTCCGCGACGCGCTGGTGGTCGCCGGTAAGCATCACCGTCTGCAGGCCCAACTCCTTCAATCGCCGCACCGCCTCCCGTGCATTCGGGCGCACCGTATCGGCCACGGCGATGATCCCCCGCATCTGCCCGTCAACGGCGACGAGCAACGGGGTCTCCCCACCCCGCGTAGTCGCCTCCAACTCCTCGGTGAACTCGGCGAGGTCGATACCGCGTTCGCGGAAAAGTCGTTCATTTCCCAGCAACAGTCGATGGCCTTCCACCACGGCGTCTACGCCTTGCCCGGGCACGGCGGCGAATTCGCCGGCGACCGGCAGAGACAGCCCCCGTGCCTGCGCTTCGCGCACCACCGCTTCACCGAGGGGATGTTCCGAGCCCAGTTCAGCCGCCGCGGCAAGGCGCAGTAGTTCCCGCACATTGCCGTCGAGTGCGACCACCTCGGTAACCACCGGTTTGCCGTGCGTGATGGTGCCGGTCTTGTCGAACACCACAGTGGTCAATGCTTGTGCGCGCTCCAGCACCTCGCCGCCTTTGATGAGAATCCCCATCTCCGCGGCGCGCCCGGTGCCAACCATGATGGCGGTAGGGGTGGCCAACCCGAGTGCACAGGGGCAGGCGATGATGAGTACCGCCACGAAATGCAGCAGCGCCTGCGAGAGCGGTGCCTGCAGGATGAGCGCCCAGGCGATGAAGGTGACGGCGGCGATGCCCAGCACCGCGGGCACGAAGATGCCGGCAACGCGGTCTGCCAGCCGCTGGATGGGCGCCTTGCCTCCCTGCGCCTGCTCCACCAACCGGATGATCTGCGCCAGCACGGTGTCCTTCCCCACGCGCACCGCGCGGAAGGTGAAGGCGCCGGTGCGGTTGAGCGTGGCGCCGATGACTGCATCGCCCGGGCCTTTCTCCACGGGGATGGACTCGCCGGTGAGCATGGACTCATCCACCGTGGAGCGCCCTTCGAGGATCTCGCCGTCCACCGGCACCTTCTCCCCCGGGCGCACCTGCACGCGGTCGCCGGGCTGCACCTGCTCAATGGGGATCTCCACCAGTTCGCCATTGCGCACCACGCGGGCGGTCTTCGCCTGCAGCCCCATCAGCTTGCGAATGGCATCGGAGGTGCGGCTGCGCGCCCGCGCTTCGAAATAGCGCCCGAGCAGGATGAGCGCGATGATCACCACCGAGGTATCGAAATAGAGCAGGTGGAGCATCGACAGGGCATGGTGGTGGTCGACGGTGGCGCGGAAGGCAGGGGAGAGCACGATGGCCGCACTATAGGCCCAGGCCGCCGAGGTGCCCAGCGCGATGAGCGTATTCATCTCCGCCGTGCGATGCCGCAGGCTCTTCCAGGCGCCGACGTAAAACCGCCACCCCGGCCCGAATTGCACGATGGTCGCCAGCACCAGCAGGAACCAGGAAGTCAGCACGGGCGGCAGGTGGGTGATGCCGAACAGGTCCAGATGACTGATGAGCATCACCGCTGCTCCCAGTCCACCGGCAATCCACAGGTCACGGCGCAGGCGCGCGAGTTCTTCCTCGCTGCGCCGCCGCTGGAGGTCCACCACGTCTTCCGGCACCCCCACCGTCTGCGGCTGCGCTTCGACGGGCACCGGGTAGCCGAGATCCCGCACCGCGGCATGCAGGTCCTGCGGGGTGGTCACGCCCGGCAGATAGGTGACCGTCACGATATTGGTGGCGAAATTCACCGAGGCGTTGATGACGCCGGGGGTGCGGCGCAGTATCTTTTCGATCCGCGCCACGCACGACGCGCAGGTGATGCCTTCCACGGGAAACGCCGTTGTCAGCACGGAGACATCATACCCGACATCGCGAACAGCGGCGATCAGCTTCGGGAGATCGGTCTGGTCGGCTTCATATTCAACGGTGGCCACCTGTGTGGCGAAATTCACCGCGGCGCTCTCCACCCCCGGTTCACGCTGCAGACGACGTTCAATATTGGCGGCGCAACTGGCACAGTGCATCCCCTCGACCGGCAAATCTACTCTCACCGCAACTCCGCTCTACCTTGCATGCTTCATCATCCAAGCTACATTATATTGTTATGAACTATGAGCAAATAATACAACGCTTATTGCCATGATTCATGCGCATACTCAGAACTGGTTATTGAGCATGAGCATGAGAAAGAGCATGAAGTTCATCTCACAGGATGGTACCAGGGTCTACTCACGTCCCATGCTGTATACCACATCAAATCCCAATGACTCGATCACCTTCTCCAGCGAGTTGGCATTCGTCGTCTGCTCATTAAATGTGATATTCGCGGTGGCCGATACCAGGTCCACCGAGGCCGATTGCACTCCCGGCGTCGACATCAACCGCCGCTCCACACTCTGCGCACACCCTGAACAACTCATCCCCTGGACATTAAACGAGACAGAGGTCATAAGCCTACCTCCTTCATTGCATTTCTCTTCTCTACCCGGGCTATTGTACCCCGGATCAGGCGGAAGCATACATTGGTCTGTGCCTACCGTTCCGACGGTTTTTCATGCTCATGCTCTTACTCATGCTCAAAAGAAGCCGGAGCCAGTGTTGATCGAGAATGAATATGTGCATGCATGGGGGTGTTCCTATACTATTCGAACCTTTATGCTATACTGTACCCGTGCGCGTATTCCTGTTACTACTATATCTGTGCTGCGCGCTGCCGGTAATGGCGGCGGGGTGGAGTGCTGTCCAGGTACCCGGGGCGGTGATCTATGTGCGACCGGGGCAGACGACGCTGGCTGGGCACATGCGCGAGATGGTGCAGAGCGAACTGCCGCGCGTGGCGCAATACTTCGGCGTTCAGTCGCCGGGGCCGTTCGCCATTTACGCCTATGACAGTTATGCGGAATTCCTCGAAGCCACCGGCATCAACCCCGACTTGCGCGGGGAAAGCCGGGGGCCGACCGGAGAGATTCGCCTGTATGCCCGCGGGGATGTCGACTCGGTGCGGCGTATCCTGGCGCATGAGCTGACGCACAGCGTGCTCGACCAGCGGCTTGGGCTGCATATCGGCGCACTGCCAACCTGGGTGAATGAAGGGCTGGCCGGTCACCTGTCCGAACCGATCTCCCCCGGGGAATTGCCGGGGGCTTCCCGCCAGGTGCACCGCAACGGCGTGTTGAGCCTGGATGAGCTGGATGTCGCGTTTTCCTCTACTGGTTCACACGATGCCGCATACTTGCAGAGCCGCTCGATGGTCGCCTGGCTGGAGTATCGCCACCCTGGTGCATTGCGACGGCTGGTCGATGGTCTGGCGAATCGCAAGTCATTTGAGGACGCGCTGGGCGATGCCGCACAGCTCACCCCGAGTGAATGGTGGAAGCAGTGGGAAACCAACATCCCGGCGTATATCTACTGGCTGAACTACCTGTCTTCCCCGGTGATCTACGCCCCTGCAGCCTTTCTGGTCATCTTTGTCGCCATCCTGCGCGCACTGCGCAAACGTCGTGAAGCAGAAGAAGAGGACGAGGTTGAAGAACCGCAAAGCGGGAACAATGAGATGGCGCATCTGGATGAGGAATTGCTGGAAGATCAGTGAGCGGTCGCATGTTCCCTCACCCTAAGCATAGCAGAAACCAGCATCGAATTTCAGCGCTGTTACTCCCCTCTACCCCTGGGAGAGGGGCGGGGGGTGAGGGAAAACGCAAATTGACGGGATTGCTTAGCAAAGAAGTAGCAGGTACACTGGCCGGACATGCCGAAAAAGTATGGTGCCGGAATATTCCTGAAAGGCATACGTGAGTGGCATCCTTACTGGAAGACATCAATTCACCTGAAGACCTCAAACGCATCCCTCGCGATCAATTGCCGCTGCTTGCCCAGGAAATTCGTCAATACCTGCTGGAGACGCTGGCGAAGACCGGCGGCCACCTTGGCGCCAACCTTGGCGTGGTGGAGCTCTCCATCGCGCTGCACTATGTCTTCGAAAGCCCCTGCGACCGTTTCATTTGGGACGTCAGCCACCAGGCCTACACGCACAAATTGCTGACCGGGCGGCGAGAGCAGTTCGCGACGCTGCGCCAACTGGACGGGTTGTCCGGCTTTGCCAAGCGCGCGGAAAGTGAACACGATGCCTTCGATGCGGGGCACGGCGGCACCTCTATCTCCGCCGCACTCGGGATCATACGCGCGCGCACTCTGCAGGGTTTGCCCGGCAGAGTGGTTGCGATCATCGGCGACGGCTCGCTGACATCCGGCATGGCATTAGAAGCGTTGAACGATGCCGGCCATGCGAATATGAACCTGCTGGTGGTGTTGAACGACAACGCCATGGCGATCTCGCCCAACGTTGGCGCGCTGGCGCGCTACTTGAACCGCTTCCGCAGCGATCCGGGCTATTTGCGCGCGAAGGAACACTTTGGCACCCTGATGCACCGCCTCCCCGGTGGCGGCACGGTGGTCGATATGGTGGAGCGCTTGAAGGCGAGCGTGAAGCAGCTCGTCTATCCCGGCATGCTTTTCGAGGACCTGGGCTTCACCTATCTGGGGCCTGTGGATGGCCACGATATCCCCACCCTGTTGCAGTCCATGCAACTTGCCCAGCGTATCGAAGGTCCCGTACTGCTGCACGTATTGACCACCAAGGGGCGCGGGTATTCGCCGGCGGAAACGAACAGCACACGCCTGCATGGGGTGCCGGCCTTCGATATTGAATCCGGTGAACCGGTGGTGTGTGACCGCCATGACAGCTTCACCGATGCCTTCAGCACCGCTATCTGCCGCCTGGCTCAAGAGGATCAACGCGTAGTCGCAATCAGCGCCGCCATGTGCGACGGCACCGGTCTGCTCGATTTTCATGACCGATTCCCCGGGCGCTTTTTCGATGTCGGCATGGCTGAAGAGCATGCCGTGACGTTGGCAGCCGGCATGGCCTGCGAGGGTCTGCGCCCTGTCACCGCTATTTACTCGACGTTCCTGCAGCGCGCATTCGACCAGATCCTGCATGATGTCTGCCTGCAGCGTCTCCCGGTCGTCCTGGCGGTGGACCGCGCCGGCATCGTCGGCGAGGATGGCCCCACCCACCATGGCGTGTATGATTTATCGTACCTGCGTATGATGCCGAACATGACGGTGATGGCGCCGGCGACACTGGAGGAACTGGAGCGAATGCTGGCCGTGGCCATGCGCTATGACGGGCCATGCGCCATTCGCTATCCGAAGGGCTGTCCCGGCCTGCATGAGGCAGGCGACCTGGCGGGGATCGATGACCGGCGTGCGGCGGTCCTGTGCGACGGAAAGGATGTGGCGCTCTTCGCCATCGGCTCAATGGTCGCCATGGCGGTGTCCGCGGCCCGTGCGCTGGAACGTGTCGGCATTCACGCCACGGTGGTGAATGCACGCTTCGTGAAACCGCTGGATGCCGAGTGCCTCTGCCGCATTGCACGGCGCGTCGGCCTGGTGGTGACCATCGAAGAGAACGCCGTCATGGGCGGATTCGGATCGGCGGTGGCTGAGATGCTCGCCGAAGAGGGGATCACCACGCCGTTTCATGCGCTGGGTATTCCAGACACCTTCATCGGCCAGGGGCCGCGCATGGTGCTGCTCGCCCGCCTGGGCCTGTCCCCGGAACGCATCGCCGATGCTGTGATGGCCCATCTCCCGATGGCGGTGCCCACCGAGCAAAACCCATTATCCAGGCTTACCTGACCTCTGGGGATGAAAGGAATCACCGGGAGGGCGACGCTCCCGCGGAGCCAGATTATGTAGCTGGTTCTCATTTCCGACTCGGCAGGAGCCTCGCTCTCCCTGGTACCCAAAGCGGTTAGATGAATTATTTTTCCGCCCACGCATGCGCGCCATGAAACTTAGCGATTGCCGGCGCGTTATTTATGGTATATCTCTGTGTAAGTTTTAAGAAAGCTAAGGAGTGGCCCATGCGTCCGATCGTATTCCTATCCCTGCTCTTCGCCTTCGCGGTGCCGGTCTTCTGTGCCGAGGCTGTGGATACCCCGGTATCTGCAGCGCCGGCGGCTGTGCCGGCCCCGGCAGCGGCCACGACACCGGCGGCTCCGGCGGCAGCACCGGCGGCTCACGCGCCCCTCAGCCCCACCGCCACGACACCCGCGGAAATTGAACTGGGGAAAAAAGTCTCCGAGCAGATGGAAAAACAATTCAAGCTGGTCAAGGACGATCCGAAGTCTGTCGAGCGCTGCAACACCATTGCCAATTATCTCGCGCCATATACCCAGCGGCCCGATGTCGTCTATACCTGCAAAATCCTGGACACCGGCATCCTCAACGCCATGTCCATTCCCGGCGGCACGATTTACGTCACCAAGGGCTTGTTGAAGGCGGTGGAGAGCGATGATGAACTGGCGGGCGTGCTCGCGCATGAGATCGCACACAACTCCCTGTATCATGTCAAACGCATGGCACAGAAGGAAGGGAAAGCCAATCTCGAACAGATCGCCCTCATTCTCGCCTCGATCTACATGAACCGGCATGACGAGGTGACTTCCGGGCAGTTCTACTATATGAGCGAACTGGTGAAAGAGGCGTTGTTGAACGGCTACACGATGGATTGTGAGCGAGAAGCGGACCGCAATGGCATGATCTACCTTTCGAAACAGAAGCGCTATGATCCGGCAGGGCTCTATTCGGTGATGCTCGGGTTCAAGAAAGATGAAGATGCGCACCCGAAAGTCAACTGGGGCTACCTGCAGACCCACCCGTATTCCGATGAGCGCAAAACCAATCTCGAGCAAGCCATGAAGGAGCTGGGCATCACGCCAAACCTGTGGCATGTCATCAATTTCCATGCCGAGGTGGTGCCGGTTGACGAGGGGAAAAAGGGGTATAAAGTCACCCTCGGCGGTGTGGATATCATCACACTCACCGCGGCTGACGGCACCCAGGATGCCAAAGCGCGCGCCACTGCCGCGGCGAACGCCATCAACCGCCGGTTCGCGAAATCCTATCTCCAGCAGTTCGAGGTCGTCATGGATTGCGACGACAACACCGCGGTCATCAGCATGCCCACCATCCCGGTCCTCACCCTCACCAAGGATGATGCCAAGGCCGCCGGCGTCTCGGTGGAATACCTGGGCACGCTGGCGAAAGCCAACATCCAGAACGCCATCATGCGGGCGAAGATGGCGCGTGGCTGGTGAGACTGGCGTGATTCAGGATGCAGGATGCAAGTGATCAACTACGCAGCCATTGCTGTGTGTTAGAGGAACTGACACTGATCATGTCGGCGTAAGTTGCGCCGGTTTCGGTGTCTGTCCCCGAGACCCTATTTACCCTCCGGTACCACTCACGCCTCACATGCCCCACCCTCAATCCCGCGCTTCGCATTATATTGCTGGTGGTACTCCTCCGCCCGGTAGAACGTCGGCGCGGGGAGGATCTCGGTGACGATAGGGCGCGGGAAGGCGCCGGAGCGCTGTTGCTGATCTTTCGAGGCTTCCGCGGCGGCGTGCTGCTCCGGGGTGTGGTAGAAGATGACGGATTTATACTGCGCCTTGTGCTTTGTGGTGGGGTCGTGGATGTGCCAGAAGATGTTGAGCAGATCGTCGTAACTGACCCGCGCGGGATCGTACGTCACTTCCACCGTTTCCGTATGCCCCGTGTTGCCCGCGCAGACTTGCTCGTAGGTCGGATCGGGCACCGTCCCGCCGGCATACCCCACCGCGGTGGAGACCACCCCCGGCACTTTGCGAAATGCCTCTTCCACTCCCCAGAAACACCCGGCCCCGAACGTCGCTTTCTCCATCTCGCCACCCCCATGGGAATGTTGAGTTTTAAGTGTTGAGTTTTGAAGTGGACTTTCGCTCTTTGCCATCTCGTTTCCTGCTGAGAAAGGGGTTCATCGGCCCTCCCGCGTTCACGCAACCCGGGACACCTGGTCGATCAGCAAGTCGACGTCCTCGGCATTTTTCGCAAGA
>Ga0272448_1000516_pt1 | contig 60244 bp, 54 predicted proteins | sample YNPCB0191_FD_202220 | JGI IMG/M metagenome (GOLD analysis project Ga0272448, IMG submission 202220) | Hot spring sediment microbial communities from Yellowstone National Park, WY, United States - YNP-CB-019-1 | ecosystem: Environmental > Aquatic > Thermal springs > Hot (42-90C) > Sediment... | reverse complement strand
GCAGAAACAAAAGAGCTAACTTTAAAAACAAGGGAAATAAAAAAGCTTTATGAAGAAAAGGAAATCATTGGGTGGAAAAAAGAAGGAAAACTAACTGAAAAAGATGTTTTAGCTGAATATCAAGCTGGAAGATGGGTTAATGCAGCCAATTTCTCTCCAGAAGGAGATAAGGTAGTGATAGGAAGTGATAATGGTAAAATGATAGTCCTCTCCTTAATAGAAAAAGATAAAAAAGGAAAACCTAAGGTTTTAGCTGAATATCAAGCTGGAAGATGGGTTTTAGCAGCCAATTTCTCTCCAGAAGGAGATAAGGTAGTGATAGGAAGTAGTGATGGTAAAATGAGAGTCATTGGTTAATCATCTTAAATTTGAGAAAGTAAACTTGCCGAGCGCTTTTTATTTCTATTTGATTGAATCTTTTAACTTAAAAAGAAGGAAATAAAAGAAATTAAAGAAAGAATGAAAAAAGAAGGAAAATACTATTGTTTAGTTAAAGAAATGTAAGTAGTTAAAGAAGTATAATATTTTATTTTTCTATGCCTGAATCTTTTAAACAACATTATTACCTATAATAACCTATTAGAGTGAACACTAAAGAAACTGAACTGTCTACAATGGAGTTATTTGCCGTTATGGATATGAAGGCCTATTTTCAGAAACAAAAACTAATATGTCTAAAAGCGCTTTTAATAATTTGAAAAACAAAAAATAGTTATAAAGCCAAGCTATATATTATTTTTATATAATGGATATTTTATTTTATTTGTTAATTATTTTTGCCGGATTTGCGATCGGTCGCATCGGACATATATATGCTGGACATCTAAAAGTACCCCACCACTGGATTTATGGATTAATAATGACTATCACAGGAGAGATTATATGGGATAATTTTTTAGGACTATTAATAGTTTTATTCGGATTAGGATTATTTATCAGCGATTTTAATGATTTTAAAAAATTAAAATTTGATTTAAAGCCTGATGAAATAAAAAAGAAGAAATTCTGGGACATAGATTAATCTAATAAAAAATCACCGGTTCAAATTCGGCGACAACCAATAAACCTTTTAAAAATCCAAAAATTGATTAAATGTTAGCCATTTAACCTTACTAAATTTTCTAAAACGCAGGCAACGGTTAAGGGACCCACGCCCCCAGGCACCGGACTAATATATTTTGCCCTTAAAGAAACGCTTTTAAAATCAACATCTTCACCCACATCTATTATTGTTACTCCCCTTTTTACCATCTCTTTTTTAATTAAATTCTTCTTTCCCACCCCAGAAATAATGATATCGGCGTCAATAAAAGTTTTTTTATTTTTGATAAATAATTTTTGAAAATTTATTTTTTTACTTTCTAACCATCTCGCCACCGGTTCTCCCACTAACCGACCCCCTCCTATTAAAACTACCTTCTTTTTCTTTAAAGAGATTTTATACTCTTTCAAAAAATACTCTATCGCCCGTACCACCGGCGAAATCTTTTCAACATCTTTTTGAGAAGAAATAAGGTCTAAAATATTATCTACATTAAATTTATTAGGCAAAGGAAGTTGAACAATTATTCCAGAAATAGAAGGATTATTATTAATTTCTTTTATTTTTTCTTTTAATCTTGACTCGCTAATTCTAGAAGAAAATTTAAATAATTGAAAATCTATGCCAATTCTTTTACACGCCTTTTCTTTCTGTTTTACAAAAATCAAAGAATTTAAATCGTTATTTATTAAAACCACCGCCAATTTTAGTTTCAAATTCTTTTTTTCAATCTCCTTTTTTAATCTCTTTAAAATTTTATCGGCCAATCTACGGCCGTCTAAAATTATCATGGTAAGGGAAATTTTTTACAAAGTTTTTTAACTTCTTTTCTAATTTCAAAACATAAAGAAGGATAAGATATTACTTTATTTATCCAAAAAGCGATTTTCTTCATTTCTTTTTCTTTCATTCCTCGAGTTGTTACGGCCGGCGTTCCTAAACGAATTCCCGAAGGATTAAAGGGTTTATTAGGATCAAAAGGAATAGTATTTTTATTAACAATGATTCCGGCTTTTTCAAGCTGTTCTTGAGCATAAAGACCTGAAATTCCTTTATTTCTTAAATCAATTAAAATTAAATGAGTGTCCGTGCCGCCAGTAACAAGATTAAATTTGTACTTTAAAAGTTCTTGGGCCAATGTTTTGCTGTTTTTAACAATTTGTTTTGCATATTTTTTAAAACGCGAACTTGAGGCATCTTTTAAACATACGGCAATTGCCGCAATGTTATTTTCGTGAGGCCCGCCCTGAATACCAGGAAAAACAGCTCTATCAATCTTTTGGCCAAGTTCAGAATCTTTTTTTAATCCTTTACTGGTTACCATTATTAAAGCGCCTCTTGGCCCCCGCAATGTTTTATGAGTGGTGGTGGTAATAATATGAACGTCTGAAACTGGACTTGAATAAACACCACCCACAATCAAACCAGCTATATGAGAAATATCCGCTACTAAATAAGCGCCTACCGAATCGGCAACTTGACCAAACTTTTTCCAGTCAAAAAACCGAGGATAAGCAGTGGCGCCCACCCAGATAATTTTTGGCTTTGTTTTTTGGGCCAATTTATTTATTTCGTGGTAATTTAAAAGATTTGTCTTTTCATCTACTCCATATTGAACAGAATTATAATACCTCCCGGAAATATTTACCTTAGAACCGTGGCTTAAATGTCCGCCGCAAAACAAAGACATTCCCATTATTGTCTCACCCGGCTTACATAGGGAAAAATAAACAGCCTGATTTGCTATTGAACCGGAATAAGACTGAACATTAACATAGGGCACTTTAAATAATTTTTTTGCCCTTTCTTGGCAAATCAATTCAATTTTATCGTAAAATTTTAAACCAGCATAATATCTTTTGTTGGGATATCCCTCGGCATATTTATCAGTTAAAACCGAAGCCAATGCCTCTCTGATAAATGAAAAACTATGGTTTTCAGAAGGAATCATTTCTAAAGTGGTTTCCTGTCTTTTTCTTTCTTTTTCAATAAGTTTTGCAATTTGAGGATCAATTTTTTTAATTTTCATTATTATTTAATATCACTTTTATTATTTATATTATCATATCACAACTTATAAATAAAAAAAGCCGAACAACAAGTATTCGGCTTTAAATGAGGTTATTTATAAAACTAAAACTCGGGCGCCAATAAACCCAAAGTCTGAATCTATTGTATCGTCTATGGGATGATACAAATTAATAATTTTCCTGACTTGGCCAGTTTGAAGATTTTCCTGCCCATCCAGATAGGGAACAAAAAAATCTCCTTTTTTTTCAAAAAAGTCAAGAGCCACAATAGGAAATTGCAAGCATAAGTCTGAACTTGCAGCTAAACTAGCTAAACTAACCAAATCCCAAAAATTTCCGGGATCATAATTCATCGCTCCCATTGAGGCAAAAATCATTGAAATAGAAATAGAAGACATTGATGAAGAACCATTAACAGGTCTTAAAACAACAATTTCTTTTTCCTGGCAAACATCGTTATCTCTGAAAGCCCTATAATTAATATCAGGACAAATCCAAAAATTTTTTTTCTTTAGAATCAATAATGCTTCCTTTAATGCTTCCTTTCTCTTATCCACCATTAAACTTTTCCTAAAAACAGGTGTAAGAATAATTTTCACCCTTACTGGGTACTCTTCTTTTTCCACTGTTGTCCATCCAACATCCAATATGTTTTTTTTCATTTTCTAACTCCTTTCTCTTTTTTTCTCTTATTTAAAATAAGAGAACTGACTTCATATTTAAAGAACTAATTAACAAATAACATATTAAAATTTTTTTGTCAACTTTTTTCCTTTAAAAAATGAGAGAGTTTTACAATATCTATTGGATTACCAAAATCAAACCAATAATCTTTAATTTCTTTTACTTTTACCTTTTTTTCTTTTGCTAAAAGGTTAATAGCGTCGGTAATCTCATACTCTCCTCTTTTTGATTTCTTTATTTTAAAAACTTTATCAAAAATTGCCGGAGTAAACTTATAAAGCCCGCTGTTGATTATGCTTCCTATGTATTTCTTCGGTTTTTCTACTATTTCTTTTAAAAACCCTTTTTCGCTTAATATAACGCCATACTTTTCGGGATGTTTATGGGAAAAACCAGCCACATAACTATAACCATCGTTAATATTCATTTTTTTTAAAGTATTTACCGAATAAAGATTATCACCGCAAATAAACAAAAAATTTTCTTTCCCAACAAATTCTTTCGCGCACTTTAAGGGACAGGCAGTACCATACTCTTTTTCTTTCGGCCCCAAAATTTCGTATTGGTTAATAATTGTTATTTTGTATTTAGTTTTTTTTGTTTTAAGTGGTGGACGATATTTATCTATAAATTCCTTTATTAATAAACTGCCATAACCAACAACCAAAATAAGTTCCCGATAGCCAGCCAAAAAGAGATTATCTAAAACATATTTTAAAAAGGGGTACTGATTAACCCTAATTAAGTGTTTTGATTTATTTTTTGTGAGATGAAGCATTCGGGTCCCTTGCCCAGCTGCTGCAATAACTACCTTTTTTATCATTTCTTTGTTAATTCAAAGGCTTTTTGATTTAATTCAAGATATTTTTGGGGAATAACTTTAACCATAGCGTTTAAAATAGAATTTGGCTTTAAAGGAATTAATTTTTTATAAACAGCGTAACCCAAAAGATAAACTCCGCTTACCACTTCTGCGTCTAATTTGTCTGCACAAATTTTAGAAGCAGAAACAAGATATTTGGGATTTTTAATACTTTTTATTTTTTCCTTTATTTCTTTTTCGTTTAAAGAGCCGTAAAAAGAAATAAAGTTCTCATTAATTAAAAAAACTGTTTCATTATTAGAATAAGGAAAAACTTTTAATGCCTCTGAAATTTCCAAAGCCAAAATTAAATCAGCCCTTCCCAACATTACCAGCGGCGAGTAAATTTTTTTGCCAAATCTTATATGAACCTCAACGCTCCCGGCTCGTTGGGACAAACCATGAAGCTCTGAGGTTTTGACTTCAAAATTTTCCATTAGCGCCGCTTCTGATATTATTTGAAGCAAAGTAATTAACCCCTGTCCGCCAATGCCGGAAATAATAATGTTAAAATCTTTTTTCATAACCATAATAAAAAATACTTTATTTTTATTTTTTTTATGTATTATTCTTTTTTTCTCTTTTTTTCTAATAAAGCGCACAATCTCCGGCTGATAATAACCGAAACCTCTTCTTTTTGTAAAAATTCTTTTATTGTTTGTTCCATTTCTTCAATATTTATCGGATCAATAACTTTTATGTTTTTAATCCCGCAGGCTTTTATAATTTCTTCAATTTTTACTTCCTCTCCTGGATTTGGTTGATGACCGGTCATAGCAGTTATCCCATTATCCATCACAATAATTAAAGGATTTGATTTATTAAACACAACATTAATTAAAGCCGGAAGGCCGGCATGAAAAAAGGTTGAGTCGCCGATAAAAGCAATAACTTTTTGGTTTGTGGCTTTTTTAATTCCGTGGGCAACGCCCAATGAACTACCCATTGCCAAAAGATAATCCTGAAGGCTATAAGGAGGAAATCCCGCTATCATATAGCAACCGATATCTCCTCCAAAAATTGTTTCTTTGGGAACAATTTTTTTTACTGCTGCCAAAACCATCGCGTGGGGACAACCAGGACAAAAACGAGGAAAACGGTTAGGAATTTCAAATTTTAAATTTTGATTTTTAAGTAATTTTTGAACTTTAATTTTTTTATCAAGTAATTTATTAATTGCCAAAATAACCATTTCTGTTTTTAATTCTCCCACCACCGGAAGAACATCTTTACCAAAAATATTAATTTCTGGATTAACTTCTTTGGCTAAAATTTTAATTTCTTTTTCTAAAAATGGCTCTAATTCTTCAATAACTAAAACCCTTTTTAAATTTTTTATAAAGCTTTTAATTTTATTTTCCGGCAAGGGGTAAAAAAATCCAAGTTTCAAAATTGGCAATTCTATTTTCAATTCTTCTAACGCTTCTTTTAAGTATAAATAAGAAACACTGCTGGTAATCACGCCCACCTTATTATAATTTTTCTTACCGCCCTCCTTTTTTAAATAAAAAACTTTATTTAAAGAAGATTTTTCGGCAAATTTTCTTATTCTTTCTATCTTTTCCAAAAGTTTTTCTTTCATCTCTAAAACATAAAAAGATGTTGCCGCAAATCTTTTTGGATCCTTAACAAATTCTCCTGTTTTCTTTAATTTTTTGCTTATTCTTTCCGGTTCAATAATAACCGGCATTCGTTGATGCGCCACTCTTGTAGTGGTTCTAACGATTACGGGTATTTTAAATTTCTCCGAAATTTCAAAAGCCAATTTCGTAAACTCCTTTGCCTCACAAGGATCTGAAGGTTCAAGTATAGGAATATGAGCCAAATAAGCATATCCTCTGGTATTTTCTTCCGATTGGGCTGAACTCCAACAAGAAGGATCATCTCCCACTACTATCACCATAGGACCTTTTGTACCGGTATAACATAGAGGCAATAAAGAATCAGAACAAACATTTAATCCAAAACTTTTCATTGCTACTAAACATTTTAAATCAGAAAAACTCGCGCCAATTGCCGCTTCTAAGGCAACTTTTTCATTAGCTGAAAACTCAAAATAAACACCGTAGTTTTTAGAAATTTTATAAAAAAGATTACCAATTTCTGAGGCAGGGGTGCCGGGATAGGTAGAAACAAAATTTACGCCTGCCTCCAAAGCGGCCCAAACAATTGCTTCATTGCCTAATAATATTTGCTTTTTCATATTTTAAATAACTCTTTAGCGTTTTTAAAAGTAATTTTTTTTACTATTTCAAAATTTAAGTTTTTTATTTTTGCAATCTCTTCAATAATATATTTTACAAAAACCGGTTCGTTGCGTTCCTTTTTTAAAAAGGGAGGAGTTAAATATGGACAATCTGTTTCTGGTAAAATCTTTTCAAGTGGTACTTCTTTAATTATATCCTTTAAATTTAGTTTGTAAATTATGCCATTAAATCCTAAGTAAAATCCTTTTTTTAAATATTCTTTTGCTTCTTTTTTGGTACCGGTAAAACAATGAATAACTCCCTTTAATTTTGAATTTTTTAAATTTAATAACTCAATAAGATCTAAATGGGCCATCCGACAATGAAAAATCACGGGTAGTTTTAATTCTTTTGCCAAAATAAGCTGTCTTAACAAAACTTCTTTTTGCTTTTCCTTAAACAAACCGTATTCTTTATAATAATCAAGGCCTATCTCGCCAATGGCTATCACTTTTTTTGATCTTGATAGTTTTTGATATTCTTTTTTATTAAATTTTTCTTTTTCGCTATGAATCGGATGCAAACCAATAGCAGCAAAAACTCCTTTTTTGTATTTCTCTGCAATTTCTACTGCTTTTACACTGGTTTCATAGTTTGAACCAACATTTATTAACCAAACACCTTTTTTCAAACAAGAATTTATTGTTTTATCAAAATCTTTTTCAAAGGCTTTAAAATTAAGATGGCTATGGGTATCAATTAACATAACTAAATTCTTGGAAAAAGTAAATCTTGTTTTTTTCCTTCTTCTATTTGTTCTTTTATCCTTTCCGATGTTTCTGGCAAAAAAGGACCCAATAAATCGGCTATTTCTTTTAACATAACAATAAGGTTATTTATAATCTGAGAAAATTTTTCTTTGTTTTCTTTTTTTTCCCAAGGCTTTTCTCTCTCAATGTATTTATCGCAAAAACTAATTAACTCCCATACACTTTTTAAGGCTTCGCTAAAGTTAAAATTATCCAAAGATTTCTTATATCTCTCCCTTGCCTTTAAAACAATTTCTCCAAAATTTGAATCCAAGACCTGTTTTTTGGGTTTCGCTTCTTTTGCCAAAGTTAAAATTCGCTTAACCAGGTTTCCAACTCCTGAAGCCAAATCAGAATTATAACGTTGTTTAAACTTATCATTGGTAAAATCGCCATCTTCGGTAGAAGGAATTTCGCGCAAAAGAAAATATCTAACCGCGTCGGCCCCATATTTTTGGGCTAATTCAAGGGGGTTTATAACATTTCCCAATGATTTTGACATTTTTTGGCCATCTACACTAATAAAACCGTGAACAAAAATAGTTTTTGGCAACGGCAATTTTAAAGATAATAAAATGGTTCCCCAAATTACACTGTGATGCCAAAGAATGTCTTTTCCAATAACATTAACATCTGTGGGCCAAAATTCTTCAAACCTTTTGTTCGGATAGTTTATGGTTGTTAGATAGTTAATTAGAGCATCTACCCAAACAAATAAAGTTAATTTTTTGTCAAAGGGCAAAGGAATCCCCCATTTTACCGTTTCCCGAGAAATGCTTAAATCGTAAAGAGGTTCTTTTAACCGGCTTAAAATCTCGTTTTTTCTACTTTCTGGAATGATAAAGTTATCATTTTTTTTAATATGTTCTAAAAGTTTTTTTTGATACTTACTCGTTTTAAAAAAGTAAGTATCCTCTTCAATCATTTCTACTGGCTTATGGTGAATAGGACATTTATTTTCTTGTAAATCCTTGGGCAAATAATATGTTTCGCAATCAACGCAATATAATCCTTTATATTTTCCCTTATAAATATCGCCATTTTCATACATTTTTTTAATAATTTTTTGAACAACCTCTTCATGTCTCTTTTCGCTGGTTCTAATAAAATCATTATTTGAAATATTTAAAACCCTCCATAAATCCTTAAAACGACTGCTCATCTCGTTTACAAATTCCTGTGGAGTTTTTCCTGCTTTTTCCGCCCTCCTTTGTATTTTAAGCCCATGTTCATCTGTCCCAATACTAAAATGAACGTTAAAACCCTCACTCCTTTTATATCTAGCTATTACATCGGCCTGAATCTTTTCCAAAGCATGACCCAAATGACCCGGTTCAGAAGGATAATCTATGGCAGTAGAAATTAAAAAAGTGTTTTTTTTCATATTTATATCTTTTTACTTTTTGCTTTTATATCTTAAATTACATTAATACAATAAATCTCACCAGACTACAAATTGGATCTAATTTCATCTTTTTTCCTTTTCTGCTCCAAAAATTCTTTCAAAAAAATAAATATTATTCCGAATAAGGGAATGGCTAAAATTGAACCCAAAAATCCCCACAATTGAGCGCCCACCATTACTGAAAACAAAACCAAAACCGGCGACAAATCCATAAATTTTTTCATTAAAACAGGAAATAAAATGTGATTTTCTATTTGTTGAATCAAAACAAAAACAATTAAAACCAAAATTCCCTTTAAGGGTTCTAATGGAAAAACCATAAAAAACAGAAGAATTCCCACTAAAAGAGGTCCCAAAAAGGGGATAAAATCAAAAACGCCAACTAAAAGAGCCAAAACAAAAGAATATTTCACCTTAAAAATAAGAAAAGAAACATAAGAAGCCAGTCCCACAAATAAACAACCCAAAATTCTAACGCCAAACCAACTAATTACTCCTTTTTGACACCTAGTCCAAATATTAAAAACCTGAACTTCGTATTTTTTTGGGAAAAAAAGAATTAAAGATTTTTCAATCGCCTTTTTTTCTAAAGAAAGGAAAATAGCGGTAATTACAACAAAAAGGGTTGCCAAAACTCCGCCAAAAATGGCAAATAAGATATTAAAAATATTATCTGCCATTTCTTCTAGTGTCGTGTTTAAAAACTTAAGAAAACTCTCAACATTTTCAAATGCCTTAAAACCCAAATCCCGCAAAATAGGAGAAATTCTTGAAAAATATTCTGGAAATGATTCTAAAAATCCTTTAATTTCAGCGGTAAATAATGGTATTGTTAAATAAATAACAAAACTTATTAAACCAAAAACCAAAAAGTAGACCAAAATCACAGCCATAATTCGGGGTATGGCTTTTCTTTCTAAAAAATCAATAAGGGGATTAAACAAAACTGAAATGACCAAAGCAAAAACAAACCACATTAAAATTCCTTTAATTAAAAAGAGAAAATAAAAAATAATTACTGCCAAGAAAATTTTAAAAATGGTTCCCCAAGAAATATCTAAAATTTTTTCCTCTTTCATAATAAAAGTTTTAATTTATTGTTTAATTCTGCTTTTTTTAAGTATCCCCTTTTTATAATTTTTATAACTATAATTTCAATATCTTTTCAAAATCCTTCTTATCTTTAAAGGGTCCCAAAACAGCCAGGTTTAATCTTTGGGGTTGAAAAATTTCTTTAGCAACTTTTAAAATATCCTCTGCTTTTACACTGTCTATTTTATAATAAATTTCCTCTGGTGTAAAAATCTTTTCTTCTAAAATTTCTTGAAAACCATAAAAAGAAGAGAGATTGTCAGAGGTCTCAAAACTTAAAGCCATTTTTCCTTCAATATACTCTTTGGCTTTTTTTAACTCTTGTTCCGGCACTTTCTTTTGTGAAATTTCTTTATACTCTTTTAAAATGGTGGTAATGGCTTTTAAAACATTTTTATTATCCACCCCGGCTTGAGTAACCAAAAAACCAGTATCCGGATCGCTTGAAACCTCAGTGCTAATATAATAAGCCAACCCCAACCTCTCTCTTACCTTAATAAATAATCGCGAACTCATCATTCCGCCCAAAATCACCCCTAAAATTTCTTGGGCGTATCTTTGAGAACAAAAAAGATTATAACCCCTAACTCCCAAACAAATATTTGTTTGGTCTGTTTTTTTTTCTTTTAAAATAAGTCCGGGACTTTTTTGATTTTCTACAACCTTTTCTTTGTTTTTGGGATTTTTATTTTTTATTTTTGAAAAACTTTTTTCAACTTTTTTAACAATAGTGTTAAAATCTTTGAAATTTCCAGCTATTGAAACAACTGTGTTTTGAGAAACATATTGACTTTTTAAATAATCAAACAGTTTTTCTTGGGTAATCGCTCTAACGGTTTCTTTGGTGCCAGCAATATTCCATCCGGCTGGTTGATCTTTATATAAAAGTTCTTTCCATAAAAGCTGAATGTAAGACATTGGGTTATCAAAAATCATATTAATTTCTTCAACAATAACCCCTTTTTCTTTTTCGATTTCACATTTTTCCAGTTTAGAGTTCAAAAAAATATCTGAAACCCAATCAAGAGCCAAATCAAAGTGTTTAGAAGAAACCTTGGCAAAATAACCTGTATAATCCTCACCGGTAAAAGCATTATAAATTCCTCCCACCCTGTCTAATGTTTCAGCAATTATTGTTGTATTGGGCCGTTTTTTTGTCCCTTTAAAAAACATATGCTCTAAAAAATGAGAAATACCATTTATCTCTTTCGTCTCATACTTTGACCCGGTCTTTACCAAAACCAAAATAGTTACTGATTGGGTATTTTTTTGAAAAGCAGAAATTATTCTTAATCCGTTTTTTAACGTTATTTTCTTAAACATTTTACTTTTAAATTAATTTGTTATTTTTTCTTTTAAAAATGAAAGCAGGTCTTTTGTTTTTATCCTTTCTTGCTTCATTGTATCGCGATCGCGCACGGTTAAATCGTCATTTTTTAAACTTTCAAAATCTACTGTTAAGCAAAAAAATGTCCCAATCTCGTCTTGACGTCGATAACGACGACCTATTGAACCCACCTCATCATACTGACAAACAAAATGCAATTTTAAGTCTTGGTAAATTGATTCTGCTTTTTTAACTAATTCTGGTTTATTTTTTACCAATGGCAAAACAGCAATTTTTACCGGCGCTACTTTTTTATTTAATCTTAACAAAATTTCAACTTCTCTTGTTGAAGCAGTGGTTTTTGTTCTTCCTTCTTTAATTTCTTCAAAAGCATCGCAAAGTAAAGCCAAAAATAATCTATCAACTCCAATTGAGGTTTCAATAATAAAAGGAAAATAACTTTCTTTGGTTTGATTGTCAAAATATCGCAGGTCCTTTCCCGAATGCTTTGAATGATTAGATAAATCCCAATCTCCGCGATTATGCACCCCTTCAATCTCTTTCCAACCAAAGGGAAATTTATACTCAATGTCAACCTGGCGCCTCGCGTAATGAGCTCTTTCTTTTTCTGGAACTTCAAAAATTCTTAAATTTTCTTTTTTTAATCCAATCGATTCCAACCATTTCAATCTCTCTTTTAACCAAAAATCAAAAAACTTATTGGCATCTTTTGGCTGGCAAAACCATTGAAATTCCATTTGCTCAAACTCTCTCATTCGGTATAAAAAATCCCGCGGTGTAATTTCATTTCTAAAAGATTTTCCGATTTGACAAATTCCAAAAGGAATTTTCATTCTCATTGAATTTAAAACGTTTTCAAAGTTTAAGTAAATTCCCTGACAAGTTTCCGCCCTTAAATAAGTAATTGATGCTTCATTTTCAACTGGACCAACAAAGGTTTTCATCATTAAATTAAATTTCCTTGGAGAAGTCAGTTCTCCATTACAATCAGGGCAAACATTTTCTTTTAAAAAATCCTTCCTGAATCGGTGATGACACTTTTTACACTCAACCAATTCATCAGCAAATCCAGCTGTTAAATGACCCGAAGCTTGCCAAACCTTAGGAGACATTAAAATTGACGCATCTAACCCAACAACATTTTCGTGATTTTTTGTCATTTCGTCCCACCAAAGCCTTTTAATATTATTTTTCATTTCCACCCCCAATGGTCCATAATCATAACAAGAACCAAACCCGCCATAAATTTCTGAAGACGAAAAAATAAAACCTCGTCTTTTAGTTAAAGAAATAATCTTTTGCAATAAACCGTTCATAATTTGATTTTGTTTCTTTTATTTGTAAAATTTTAAGGGTGAAATAGAAAATAAAATTATTTTTCTTTTTAAATACTAATAATTATTCGTCGGCTGAAATGGCCTTACTGATAATAAACGAACCTGTCCATTGATCCTCACCGCTAACTATTGTATTGTTAATAACATTTAAAGATTCGCCCAAAGAAGAAAGTTGAAAAGAAATAGTAGGTGGTTCATTAAAAATTCCTGTGTTCGCTTCTTTGTCTCCCACCATCCAGACAATTTCTCTGCTTTGATTGTCAAAAGAAAATTTTGAGGTTTCCTCGGTTGGATAAATTTTACCAGTAAGTTGAACATTGGGCGATAAAACTGTTTTTACCTTTATATTTTTAACATCGTTAAAATAATTTTTCACCTTCCAATTAACAGTATAAATGCCGTTTTCAAAAACTATTCCTTCTTCTAATACCAATTTTGAATTTACCTTTGTTTCAAATTCTTCTTTTGCTTGAGAAAGTAAAACCGTATTTTTTAAAATAGGATTTTTGTCTTGAGGATTTAACGGTTCCCAATCGTTTTTCAAATTAATCCAAAATTCAACCTTCCCCTCCTCCCCTTGATCTAAAAAACCTAATTTCGGCACGCTTCTCCAATCCCAAACAATAGAATTATCTCCCGGTTTAAATTGACCATTATCTGTTTTTATGGTTTGTAAATCAAACATATTTCCTTCTAGTTTTACCACCAAAAAAAGATTATTAAATGACTCCTCTCCTATGTTTCTAAAATAAATCTCGTAATGAAGCAAGTCGCCAGAAGAAGCAATGTATTGCGAATTACCGTTTATTGTTTGAAAAATAGAAAGATGAGGTTTAACAATTTCAACTTCTTTGTTTATTTGTTTTAGTAAAATGAAATTATTTTCCCGCCAAATTCCTAATTGGGCGCTAAAAGTCTTCCGTTCTTGTAATTGCCCGGACAACTTCCCTTTAATTTCTATTCTTCCTCCTTCTGCTTTATTCAATAAAGGAATCTCCCAATCTGCCCCGGTTAAACTTGAAGGTTTGCTTTCTTTAAACTCAAAACCAGAAGGATAATTAATTTTTATTGCTAAATCCGAAATTGAATCTTCTAAACTAGAATAATAATTCATTGAAAAACTAAACTCTTTCTCTGGTTCTATTTTTGATGGTAAATCAAAATTAAAACTTAAAGGAACAGATTGAATTTTGGTTGTAAAAGTTGTCGCTACTTCGTAGCGCGCGTTAAGATTTTTGGGCCTAAAATTTAACCACGCTTTAAATGTTTTTAAGTCGCCTTCTTTGCCAAAAAGCCGGCATTTAAATTTTAACAGCTTTTCCTCGCCCGGATAAATATCTCCTAATTCTTCAGACTTTATCTCTTGCCTTTTTAAGTTTCCGCTTAATGGCAAACTATATTCTGGAAATTCAAAAATAAGGCGAGGTTCTTCTAATTTAATATTGCCATTGTTTTTATATTTTACCGCATATTCAACCTCCTCTGAAATTCCCGCTTCATTTGGTCCTAAAATTTCTATTTTCAAAATATCTTTTGAATAAGAATTTTTCTGCCAATACCAAAAACCCGCTGCGGCTAAAACAATTCCTAAAATAAAAATAATAAGAATAAACTTTTTCATTTTTACTTTTTTGTTTTTATTCCTTATTTTATTTATTCAACCATTTCCTTTTTATTTTAATAATCATCTTTTATTTTTATTATAATGCCATTTCGCGCAAAATAAAATCTAAATAGGATTGCGAAATTTTTTCTAACTCTTTCTTTTGTTTTTTTTCAAATTTTAATTTTAATAAGATTTCCCAATTCCGATCGAGAAAAAAACGAACAATTTTTATGGTTTCCGAAGAAATTAAAATTTTGTCTTTTATAGTATCATCAGAACATTTCAAGCAAATTATTCCGTTGCTTTCTGAAGAAAAATTCATTATGCCCGAAACCAACCTTTCTTGACACTTAACGCAATAGTACAAATCAATCTGGTAACCTAAAATCGCCAATAAGTTCCAAATGAAATAATAATAAATAATTTCCAATTTAGAATTTTCAACTTTAAACGAATCTTCAATTTCTAATTTATCAAATGTTTCAATTAATAAATTCCAAATACCTTCATCTTGTTCTTGCCCGGCAATTAAGTTATCAACTGCCTCGGCGATCTGACTGGAAATTTTTAATTTTTCTAAAGAATTGCTTATATTTCTAAATTTCTTAATTAATATCGCATCGGTTAAGGTTTTATAGGTTTTCCCCTGAATAAACTCAATTTCTGAAAGATAAAAAAGATTAATACCAGCTCTCAATTTTGATTTAATCTTGCGAATCGCTTTTCCTAAAATCTTTAATTTTCCAAAATCCTTTGTGTAAATAATAAAATTTTGATCTGCCTCTCCCCGATCTTCTATTTTTAAAACTAACCCTTGCGTTCTATACCGAACATTCATGGTGATTTTTTAACTCTTTAAAAGTTTATATTTTAATTTTATGGTTTTATTCCCCCTCTGTCTTTTAAATACCTAATTTTTTCATCTAAATTTATCCTTTTTAAAGGATCTTTTATTTCTTTTTTAGCATTTTCTAATTCTTGAATAATACTTTTAAAATCTTTTTCTGATATCTCGCTGCCATATTTTGATTTTAAGGCAGGATTAAACAATTCATGGCTCATTTTTTTTCTTTCATCGCTTGAAAATTTCTTACCGCCGCTTCTCGGAATAATTCCTCCTCCGCTTTTATCTTGTTCTATTACTTCTCTTAATTTTTCAAAGGGAATAGATTTTTTATTATTGTTTTTATCATTAAAAATGCCCATAATAACAAAACACAAAATTAAAATTATTAAAAATTAACGGATTTTTTCTATTTTAATTTTTAATATTTTATCGTCGACCTTTATTTCTTTAAATAATTTTAATTTTACATTTTCTAAATTTTCTAATATTAAGAAATCTTTGGATAAAGTTTCTTTTTTAATCAAATCTTTGTTTTTATTGATAACTTCGTTAATCTCTTTTAATCCGCCACCCTTAATTAAAATTTTATCTTTTGGCTTTAAACCCATTTCTTTTCTCATTTCCTGAATATGACGAATAACCTCTCTAATTATTCCTTCTTCTTTAAGTTCTAAAGTAATATTGGTGTCTATTTCCACTTCTTTTTCAATATGGGGAGAAAAAATTATTTCTTTAACATTGACCTCTTCTTTGATCAACTCCAGCAACTCTTTTTCATTTTTAATTTTTGAGTTTTCTTTTTTGATTCTAAGCAAGGCGATTGGTTGACGCACCTTTATCTTTGCCAATGACCTTTCGGCCAAAGCCAAATTTACAATATTTCTTGCCTCTGACATTTTTTCTTCCAATTGAGAATCAATTAATCTTTTATTTGCTTTGGGCCAATCACTTAAATGAATAGAAGTGGGCATTCCCTTAACCCTTAACTTTTGATAAATATCTTCTGCCAAAAATGGCATAAAAGCCGCAATTAATTTTGTTAAACTTAAAAGAATATAATATAGACACGCGATGGCTCTTTCTTTTTCTTTTGGTGGCGTCTGGGGATGGAAATTTTTACGAGAACGACGAATATACCAGCGAGACAAATCATTAATTACAAACTCTTCTATTAATCTGGCAGCTGGAGTAATATTATAATTATCTAAAAGGTTTTCTGTTGATAAAATTAAGTTATTCAACCTTGAAATAATCCATTTATCCAACAAACTCATTCTATTTACTTGTGTTTTTGATTTCTTGGTTTTTGTTTTTAAGTTTCCTTCATATAACTTAAAAAAAGTAAAACAATTCCACAACACCATACCAAACCTTTTCAAAACATTCTCTATGTCTTTTTCGTTAAATAATTTCGGCTCGCTAGACTGATTAATGGTGTAAAAATACCATCTTATACTGTCTGCGCCGTACTTTTCAATCATTTTCCAAGGATCAACAACATTGCCTTTTGATTTAGACATTTTCTCCCCCTTTTCATCTAATACATGGCCTACCACCACCACATTTTTATAAGGCGCTCCTTTATCAATTAAAACCGAAATTGCCAATAAGGTATAAAACCATCCCCTTGTTTGATCTATTCCCTCACAAATATAATCAGCCGGAAATTGTTCTTTATTTTCAATTAGATTTTTGTTTTCAAATGGATAGTGGTACTGAGCAAATGGCATAGAACCAGAATCAAACCAACAATCAATGACATCCAAAACTCGCTTCATTTTTCCGTTACATTTTTCGCACTTTAAAATAATTTTATCTATAAAGGGCCGGTGCAGGTCTTTAATTTTATTTTTAATTTTTGATTTCTGTTGCATTTCTTTTATACTTCCAATACAAATTTCCTCTTTGCATTTTTCACATTTCCAAATTGGCAAGGGAGTTCCCCAATACCTTTCTCTGGATATTGCCCAATCCTTAACTTCTTCTAACCACTCGCCGAATCTTCCATTTTTTAAATGATCCGGAACCCAATTAATCTTTTGATTACTTTTAATTAGTTCCTCTTTTATATTGGTCATTTTTATAAACCAACTCTTTTTTGCATAGTACAAAAGAGGAGTTTTACACCTCCAGCAAAATGGATAATCGTGTTCGTAAATTTCCTCTTTAAACAAAACTCCTCTTTCCTTTAAATCTTGAATTATTAAAGAATCTGCGTCTTTTACAAAAAGCCCTGTAAGTTTTTTAACCTCTAACTTAAATTTTCCTTCCTCGTTGACATTTAAAATTATCGGGAATTCTCTATTGTAATTTTGAGATTTGAGATTTGAATTTTGAGATTTAATTACTTCCATATCCTCCTCGCCAAAAGCCGGAGCAATATGAACCAGTCCCGTTCCTTCTTTTAATGAAACAAAATCTGCTGGTACAACCTCCCAAATTCTTTCCCTTTCCAGACTTGGCTCATAAAAATCAAAAACTGGCTGATATTTTAAACCAATTAAATCTTTTCCTTTTATTTCTTTTAAAATCTTTCCTTCAATATTTAAAACATTTATTCTTTCTTTTGCTAAAATTAAAATTTCGCCATTTTTTTCCAAAAAGGCATAATCAAATTCAGGATTTACTGCTACTGCCACATTTGCTGGAAGCGTCCAAGGAGTAGTTGTCCAAACCAAAAGAAAACAATTTTTATGCTCAGGATTTAAAACTTTAATTTTTACATATATGGCCGGTTCTTTTACTCTTTTATATCCCTGAGCAACCTCGTGAGAAGACAAAACCGTTTGGCAACGCGGACAATAAGGAGAAACCCTATAATCTTGGTACAAAAGCCCCTTTTTATAAATTTCTTTTAGAATCCACCAAACAGATTCAATGTAATTATTATTGTAAGTAATGTAAGGATTTTTAAGGTCTAACCAAAAACCAATTCTCTCGGTCAAATTTTCAAACTCCTCTTTATATTGCCAAACAGACTTTTTGCATTTTTTATTAAATTTGCCAATTCCGTATTTTTCAATATCTTTTTTTGATTTTAATCCTAATTTTTTCTCTACCTCTAATTCAACCGGCAGTCCATGGGTGTCCCAACCGGATTTTCTTTCCACTTTAAAACCCTGCATCGTTTTATACCGACAAATTATATCTTTAAAAACCCTGCTTAAAACATGATGAATACCCGGTCGTCCATTGGCAGTAGGGGGTCCCTCAAAAAAAACAAATTTTTTGCCTTTTTGATTCTTTTTTAAGCTTTTCTCAAAAATATTATTCCTTTTCCAAAACCTCAATACCCTTTCCTCGTCTTTTAAAAATTCAATTTCTTTAGTAAAACCCATAAAATTTAAAATAAAAAATAATTTTTATTACCTTTATTTTATATTATAAAGTCTCTAAAAGGTTAAAAATCTGGTTTAAAATATTATCTTTAATCTTAACTAAAAAAGTTTCTTTTTTCAAGTTTATTTACGTTTTGCTTTATGGTTTTATAGTTTTTATAAATAATACTTATTAATTAATTTATAATCTAAAAAGCCGCAGATAGTTTTATCTTGCGGCTTTTTCAAAAAGAACTGTGGACAGTTAACAAGTTGTCTTTGACAGCCATGCAGAGCACGTACTGCCAGTTGCAATGAAGTTTCCCGCAAACTTCACTCTTCTGGATGGGCACACACCTATTCCAAAGACTTCTCGTCAACTGTCCAAAAAATTATTTATTATTACCTTTTGATTTTATTGTTAAATTAATTAATCTAATCTTAAAAAATAATAAACAATTTATTGGAAGGTTGAACAAATTTTAAGTGTAAATTTAAACTTTTAATTTTCTATTTATTAATTTTTTCTTTTAAATATTTTAACTTAATCTCGTTTCTTGTCAATATAACGTAAAATTACACCATTAAAAATTCGCCCGGGCCGGGATAAAATCCTTTTACAGAAAAAGAAAGATTGTCAAAATTCCTTACTTCCAAAATTTTCTTCTCGCTTATCCCCTTTAAAAATCCATTTGCCAGCCAAATAGGGTCGCCATGACTTACAATTAAAATTGTTTTGTTTTTATATTTATTTTCTAACTCTTTAATAAAATCCTTCATTCTTTTCTTTACATCTCTCCAATTTTCACCTTTTGGTGGCCGGCGAAAAAATCTTTGCCTTACAGAAGAAAAAAAACGACGATATTTCTCTGAAGGTCCTCCTTCAAAAATTCCCCAATTAGTATCCCTTAACCGCTTATCTAAATTTACCTTTTTTAATCCCAATTCTTTAGCCACAATGCCGGCTGTTTGAAAGGTCCTTAAAAAATCAGAAGAGTAGATAAAATCAATCTTTTCTTTTTTAAGTTCCTTGGCTGCTTTTTCTGCTTGTTTTATTCCTTTTTTGGTTAAGCCGGTTTTAAAGTCGGGCCAAGGATACAAAAAATCCCTCTTTTTGGGGGTTTGATAAATGGTTTGACCATGTCTTAATAAAATGTATTTGTTTTTCATCTCATTAGTCTCGTTTTTATCTTTTAATTATCTTTAATTATTTACCTTATCACATTTTTTCTGGAGCGGAAATTCCCATTAAACCTAAAACATTTTTCATTACAATCTTAGTGGCCAAGACCAATCCCAAACGAGCAGTGGTTAAATCTTTATTTTCACTAATCACTTGGCATTTTTCATAAAATCGATGAAAAGCAGTTGATAATTCAATCGCATATTGACAGAGTCGATGAACTTGATAGTTTAAAGAAATATCTTCAACCATTTCTGGCAATCTAATTAATTCCTTGATTAATGATAGTTCTTCAGGATGGTTTAATAATAAAAAATTATGGGCTGGAAATTTTTTGGGGAAATTACGCCCGCATTTGCGCAATATCGCGCAAATGCGGGCGTAGGCGTACTGGATATAATAAACAGGATTATTTTCTGATTTATCTTTAGCCAAATTCAAATCAAAATTCAAGTGGGTATCAGCTGATTTCTCAAGAAAGAAAAACTTCACCACGTCAACAGGGATTTCATCTAAAAGTTCATCCATGGTTAAATAAACTCCTCTCCTCTTTGACATTTTTACTTTCTTTCCTTTTTCCCAAAGAGTAACAAATTGTAAAAGCAAAAAATCAAGCTTAGCCCTAATCCCCAATGCCCTAACGCCAGCTCTTAAACCAAAAGTATCTCCATAATGATCAGCGCCCCAAACATTTATTACTTTATTAAACTTCTTTTTTTTGAACTTGTATTCGTGATAACTAATATCGCTAGCCAAATATGTTTTTGTGCCATCTTGTTTTATTAAAACCCTATCTCTTGTATCCTTGAATTTACTTGATTTAAACCATAAAGCGCCATCTTTTTTGTATGTTAACCCCTTTTTTGTTAAAAAATTGATAACCCTATCAACTGCTTTTGACTTATGAAGACTTTTTTCTGAAAACCATTCATCATATCTAATACCCATTCTTTCAATTGTTTTTTTTATCATCTCGTTTAAAATAATTTTTGCCGCTTCTTCTCCTGCCCGAAAAGGCTCTTTTTCTTTTATTCTTTTTCTTAAATAATCAATATACTCTCCTTTATATTCTGCTTTTTCATCATTTAAAACAGAATGACCCAATGCTAAAATTTGTTTTCCAAAATCATTAATATAATAAGCCCGTTTAGTTTTAAAACCTGCTTTCTCTAAAACATTTGCCAAGGCACTGCCTACCGGACCCCCGCGGCCGTTGCCCACTGTTAATGGACCAGTAGGATTGGCAGAAATAAATTCAACCTGAATCTTCTTATTTTTGCCAATTTTTAAATTTCCAAATTTTTCTTTTTGTTTTAAAATATTATTTAAACTTTCTTGAAGGTATCTTTTAGAAAGAAAAAAATTAATAAAACCAGGTTCTTTCACTTCTATTTTTTCAAATAATAAACTCCTCAATTTTAACTCTTTTAATTTAGAAATTATTAAAGACGCCAACTCTTTTGGATTTTTTCTATTTTTGTTGGCAATAAGCATCGCCACATTGGTGGCGTAATCCCCATAAATCCTTTCCTTTGGTCTTTCAACAAAAAATTTAAAGTCGTTTAAATTAAGTAATTTTAGGCTTATTTTTATTAGTTTTTTTATTTTTTTTCTAATCATTATTTTAGTTTACCCTATTTTTTGTTAAAATAAAAGAATGATAAAAATTTTAAGCGAAAACAAAAAAGCAAGTTTTAATTACCAAATCCTTGAAAGATTTGAGGCAGGGCTCGTTTTGTTTGGTACAGAAGTAAAATCAATAAAATTGAAGAGAGTGAATTTAACGGGTTCTTATATTATTTTTAAAGGTAAAGAATTATATCTTATTGGTATAAATATTCCTCCTTATCAACCCAAAAACGCTCCTTCTAATTATGATCCCGAAAGACCAAGAAAGCTTCTTTTAAGAAAAAAAGAAATTACGTATTTAATAGGAAAAATAAAACAAAAAAGAGGCTTAACTATAATACCCTTGAAAGTTTATATTAAAAATGCTAAAATAAAAATGGAGTTTGGATTAAGCCAAGCGAAAAAGAAATTTGACAAAAGAGAATTGATAAAAAAAAGAGAAACAGAAAAATACTTAAAAGAAGAATTGAAAACGCGGGGGTGAAAAGTATCGACAAAAATTATGCTAAAATAGGGCAAGTCCGAAAGAAGAACGGTTAGATCTTCAAAAAAATAAGTGCCAACTTATTTAAAAAACCTGCATTAGCATTTGCCTAGTGCCATCTTTTTGTCAATTCTCGATAGACAAAAAAGGTGTCATTTATCGAGATAGATAGCTATTTTTGTCTCAAAATAGCTATTGAAAAAAAGGAGACTAGGGTTTTAAAATTTTTTCTGTTTTTAATTTAAAACCTTAAAACGAAAACAGAATAAACTTGTAGAACTATTTTAGTAAAATTTTTGGACAAGGGTTCAAATCCCTTCACCTCCACAAAAACTTGCAAGAAAAAATATTAATAAACAACCAAATAAAATCTGAAAGGGTAAGAATAATTGACGAAACGGGCAAACAGTTAGGAATTTTAGAAACAGAAAAAGCGATTCAAATGGCTAAGGACCGTGGTCTTGATTTAATTCAAGTTACTGAAAAAGTAGAGCCGCCAATTTGTAAGTTTTTGGATTACGGCAAATATCTTTATCATCTAAAAAAAAGAGAGAAAGAAAGTAAACATAAAAAAGGAGGAGAAATTAAAGAAATAAGATTAACTTTTAAAATATCAGAGCATGATTTGGAAATAAAAGCAAGACAAGCGGAAAAGTTTCTAAAAAGAGGAGATAAGGTAAAAATTGAAATGAAATTAAGGGGAAGAGAAAAAACGCTTCAGGGTTTTGCCGAAGAAAAACTAAAAAAGTTTTTAGAGGTTTTAGAAAAATTAATACCTATAAAAATTGAAAAAGAATTAAAAAAAGAAATAGGCGGATTAACAATGATTATTATAAAAAAATGAAAACACGTAAATCTATAAAAAAACGTTTTAAAATTACTAAAACTGGTAAAATTTTAAGAAGACCAATAGGGCAGAATCACTTTCAGGCAAAAAAATCAGGAAAAGAAAAAAGAATGAAAAAAAAATGGGTAATAGTTTCAAAAGCAGAAGTAAAAAAAATAAAGCAATTTCTTAATCAATAGTTAAAATTGATATTGGTTAGTACTGATAAAAATTATTAAAATTAACTTTTTATTTATTTATGGTTAGAGTTAAACGAGGAAAATCAGCCCACAAACGAAGAAAAAAAATTCTAAAATATACAAAAGGTTTTCGTTGGGGGAGAAAATCAAAATTTCGCCGCGCCAAAGAAGCCATACTTCACGCCTTCAAATACAGTTATCGCGACAGAAAAACAAAAAAAAGAGAATTCAGAAAACTTTGGCAAATACAAATTAATAGCGCCTCTCGCCAATTAGGCCTTCCTTATAATCGTCTTATTTACGGCCTAAAAAAAGAAAAAATCCAAATAGATAGAAAAAATTTAGCAGAACTAGCAAAAAACCATCCTGAAATTTTTAAAAAAATTGTTGAAAGGGCCAAAAAAGATTAACCACTTAAAAGACTATTTGCCTTTTTGAGCAACTCTTTTGCGTTTTTATAAGTTACCTTCTTTAGGGCTTTGTCAAAGGATAACCATTGATATCCTTGATGTTCAAAAGAAATTTTTATTTCTTTGTTTTTTGTTTCAGCCAAATAAAAAACAACGGTTTTAAAAATATTTTTTCCTTCAAATTTAAAAAAATACTTAATCACCTCTCTATATCCTTTAATAAACCTTATATCTTTTAGTCCTGTTTCTTCTTTTATTTCTCTTTTTATCGTTTCTACCTCTTTTTCTCCTTTCTCAATATGTCCTTTGGGAAAATCCCAATAATCTTTTTTCCCCCGATGAGAAAAACCGGGGTAATGTAATAGCAAATAATAAATTTTACCCTTATCTCTTGTAAAAATAATTGCCCCGGCTGATTTTTCTGTAGGCATAAAAATAAACAGTGAGAAAAAGTTTTAATTTTTAAAAAACAAATTTATTCCTTTTAGGTTTTAGTTCTTATTTCTTAATTTCTATTCTTTAAACTTTTTTCCTTTCAATTTACTTCTTTAAAGAGTTTAATACTTTTTCTAATGGCAAACAATTTATAATATCTTGCTTCTCTGCCCAACCGCGTCGCGCTTGGGCAATTCCATATTCAATAAAACGCATTTGATCTATGTGGTGACTATCAGTATTGATTACCATTTTCACCCCCATTTCTTTTGCTTTTTTAATTTTAATGTCGTTAAGATCTAATCTCTCGGGATAGGAATTTATTTCTAAAACCGTTCCTGTTTCTTTGGCAACCTTTAGAATCCTTTCAAAATCAATCTCGTATTCATCACGACGTTTTAAAATGCGGCCGGTGGGATGGGAAATAATATCAACATTTGGATTTCTCATTGCCCGAATAATTCTTTTTGTCATTTCTTCTTTTGACATTTTAAAATGAGAATGGACGCCAGCAATAACAAAATCTTGCTCTTTTAAACATTTATCAGAAATATCAATCCCTCCATTTGACAAAATATTTGCCTCACAGCCTTTGAGAATTTTAAATTTTTTGGATTTATATTTTAAGTTTATCTTATCTATCTTTTTATTTCTTTCTTTTATTTGTTTTTCGTTTAAACCATGTTCAATCCTTAAAAATTTTGTATGATCGGCAATTCCCACATATTCATAACCCATTTTTAAAGCGCAATCAGCAATTTCTTCAACTGAATTTTCTCCTCCGTCCCAATTTGAATGACAATGAAAATCCCCTTTTATATCGTTATAACCAATAATTTTGGGAAGTTCTCCCTTATAAGCCGCCTCTATCTCTCCTTGGTTTTCCCTTAATTCCGGCTCAATCCAGATTAATCCCAATTTCTGATAAACATCTTCTTCTTTTTCGCCGGCAATCATTTTTGATTTGTTAAATAAGCCATACTCTGAAAGTTTTAATCCTTTGTTAATAGCAATCCTTCTTAAAACAATATTATGTTCTTTAGAACCAGTAAAGTATTGTAGAGCTGCACCATAAGATTTTTTAGGCACAACCCTAACATCTATATCAAAACCTTCTTTCATTCTTATTGATGACTTTGTTTTTCCTTTCCCCCATATTTTTAAAATGCCGGATAAATTTGTAAAAAAGTCCATTACCCTTTCCGCTTTTTGAGAAACCACCAAAAAATCAACATCGCCAATTGTTTCTTTCATTCGCCGAATAGAACCGCAAGTAGAAACCCTTTCTACTCCTTCTAGATTTTGTAATCTTTCATAAATTTCTTTTATTTTGGGTAAAATATCTCCCAACAAAAATCTTCCTTTTGTTTTTTTTACAAAACTGATTCCTTCTAAAATATTTTTTTCTGTTTTTTCGCCAAAGCCAAATAGATTTGAGATTTTGTGAAGTTTAACGGCTCTTTCTAAATCTTTTAAATTTCTTATGCCCAACTTCTGGTAAAGAATTTTTGCTTTTTTGGGCCCAATACCCTCTACCGCGGTTAACCCCTCAAAATCTATTGGTGTTTTCTTTCTTAACTCCTGATAGTATTTTATTTTTCCGGTTTTTAAATATTCCTCAATTTTTAAAGCGATATTTTTCCCAACGCCAGGAATTTCTTCTAATGCTTTTGCCCCCCCTTTTTTATAAATTTCTTTTACGTCTTCTTGTAATGTTTCCAAAATAATCGCCGCTTTTCTATAAGCGTATGGTTTGAAAGCAATACCTTCCATTTCAAGGTAATCAGCAATCTCATAAAAAATCTTAGCCAATTCTTGGTTTCTCATATAAAATTATATTATAAAAAATAAATAAAAAGAAAAAAATTGAAAGTATAAAGACTATTTTTTTTCTTTTTCTTCTTTTTTGGGTTGGCTGTTTAAAAAGTAAATCTCTTTGCGAATTAAAAAAAGAAGAAACAAAGAACCCATTGTTAAAAGCCCCGTTAAAATAAAAATAATTTTAAAACCAAAATAAGCAGCTACCAATCCGCCAAACGCACCAGTAATCCCCATCCCCACCCCCAATACAGTGCTATCAAGGCTCCACTCAAATGCTTCTTTTCCCCTATCAATATGTCTTGTAAAAATAGCATAACTGGAAGGAACTACCATTGCCATTCCAATAGCGTGAATCACCTGAAAAAAATAAATATGCCACGGCAAATAAGAAATCAAATAACCAAAAGGAACTAAACCAGTTAAAAATGTTCCTATTACCATAAATAAAAAATCATCCCTCTCTCCATGATTTTTATCAAGGTATTTCCCAATAGGAATCTGAAGAATTGATTTTATGCCCCAATAAAAAAGAGCGGCAAAGCCCGCAACCTTAGCTCCTTTTTCTGCCGCGCCCACTGTAATGTCTTGAACAATAAATATGGCAAAAACAGGACCCAAAAAACCCCAGGCAGAATTTATCAAAAAATCCCAATAAATTATAATTCTAATAATTTTATTAATAGATTTAAACATAAAAGAATTTGTATTTTTGTATTTATGGAATTGATTTTTTATCTTATCAAATTTTTTAAGAAATGTTAAGTGAAAAGAGTTTAAATTTACTTTATTTTATAGTATTATTGTATTATGATACTATAAATATGATAAAAAATAATTAAAAATGAGAAAAACAAAATACCAAAAAATAAGTAAAAAAGAAATTAAAAGGTGGAAAAAGGATAAACAAAAAGAATGGAAAGAAAACGCTGATTTTTGGATTAAAATTATCCAAAAAAATCTTGATCCTTACCGTTTAAAAATTACCAATAAGGCAATTTTGGAAAGAGTAAAAAAAGAAAAAAACTTAAAAATTCTTGATGCGGGTTGCGGTGAGGGTTATCTTTCCAGAATGTTGGCTAAATCTGATCATAAGGTTTTTGGAATAGATACCTGTAAAAAACTTATTGTTGCAGCAAAAAGAAAACAAGTAAAAGAAACCAAATATTTTGTTAAGGATTTCCGGAACACCGGCTTTCCTTCTTGTTTTTTTGATATAATAATATGCCATCAAACCATTATTGAAATTCAAAACCCGGAAAGGGCCTTTAAAGAGTTTTCTCGGATTTTAAAAAAGAATGGGAAACTAATTTTACTATTCTCTCATCCCTGTTTTGAACTTAATATGTCTCAAATAAAAAAGGTGCCCTTTCCTTTAATTTACTTTCAAAAAATTAAGGTAAAAAAAGATTATTACCTGGTAAGCGGAATTAAATCGCCTTCTTGTTATTTTTATCTTCATTTGCCGCTCTCTAAATGGTCGGAATTATTAGAAAAAAACGGCTTTGTGATAAAAAGCATTGAAGAACCACACCCTCCCTTAAACGCTTTAAAAAGAAACAAAATGTGGCAAAAGAAATTTAAAAAGCCTTTATTTATACTTATTGAGGCTGTTAAGTTTTTTAATTAATTCCCAAAATTTTCCTCTTTTTAGTGGGCAAAAATTTTTCTTCCATTTCGTTTTTTAATTCCAAAAGATCTAAAATTGTAATAATTCCCTTACCCTCTTTAAACCAGTCTAAAATCGGAAAATTAGGATTTTCCTTAAAATATTGAAGAGCCTGTAAATAACCTATTAACCAATGAGCCTCTTTAATAAATTTGCCTTCAAAAGAACTTAATTTTTTAACCTGATCCCACAAATTAATAGTTTCATCTTTAAAATTAGAATCTAAAACAAAATCAAAATTTCCCTTTTTTGAAAAAATTTCTTCGTATACATTATAAACAAAAACCATTTTAATGGCACTGCCCATTTTTAATCCTGCCTTTTCACCTAAAACCCAAGTTAATAACGCGGTTAAAAAACTACGTTCGGCAACTGTTTCATATCTTCTTAATTTTTGATCTTTCCACTCTTTCTGAGGTCTTGCTTTCATTTTTCCCAATTCTAGAAAAAAATCCAATTCGCCATTAACATTTCCTTTATGGTAAAATCTTTTTTCTATTTTTTTTAAAAATTCTCTTAATACCGGCTGGTCAACCAAATCCTCAACCTCCTCCCACCACCCAATCACTGGAGAATCAGGACTATCTCCCCAATACTCCAATGCTTGGAGTAGTGTTTCTACTTTATCTCCCTGTTTTGAAAATCTCCCCTCTCTTGAAATCATTCTTTCGTATTCCAGCCAATAACTTTCTATTTCTTTTCTAATTTTAAAGGGAAGGTCTTTAATTAATCTTTGAAGCGATTTTTCTTCTTTTTTAAATTTTATTTTATCTCTTCTTTCTTTCACCTCCTTTGGTAATCTTACCCATCTTTTCAACATTTCTATTTTCTTTTTTTCGTCTTTTGGCAAAAGACCCCAATAAGGAGTCATATCTCCGGCGTATACCTCGCAAAGATCATGAACAAGACTTATCTTTATTACATGTTCAAGATTAATTTTTGGCGTTACCCTCGTGCCCAAAACCCAATTTAAAAACACTACTCTAAAAATGTGTTGGGCAATTGTCTCTGGATTTTTAATGCCCAACCAAACAAAACCAGTTCTTGGAATTTCTTTTAATTTCCCCGCATTAAGTAAAAATTCTAAAACATTTTTCATTTTTTGCGATTTTGCTTTTACAAATTACAAAGAATCGTACTTAACTTTTTTTATTCTATAAACAATTTTAATGGGCGAAGAAATAATTACCTCATCTCCCACCTTATGGCCCAAAAGCGCCTTTCCCACCGGCGATTCGCTGCTAATTTTTCCTAAAGAAGGATTAGATTCTAATGGATCAACAATCATAAATTCGTCTTCCTGTCCGTCTATTCCCACTACCACCGTGGCTCCAAAGTCAATAATGTTTTGTTTTTCCAAAGAGGGTTTTTTAATTATTTCTGTATTTTCTAAAATATTTTTTAATTCAAATAATTTTGAATCTAAAAGATTTATATCTTCACTATAAGACAAATACTCCGGATTTAAATCTTCGGATTCTAAAATTTCCGGCACCCCTCCTTGAATTTTAATTCTTCTGAGCTCCTTTAAAATTTCGTAGTTCTTCTTTAGGTTTTCTAATCCTTGTTTTGTCAAATAAAACTTTTTCATTTTCGCCTTTAACTTATTTTTTGGTATTTTGTTTTTTACTAATATTGATATAATTTTTAAAAAATATGTTATAGTTAAAAAGCAAGGTCTTTATTTAATTTATTTGTTGCCAAAGTTTAGATATCCAATATTTTTACTTTACTCCTGAAAAATGTTCTGTCAAGTTTAATATATTTTTTTCGGCTAGGTGTTGATTTTTAAAAAAAGAAATGATATTATTATTTTATTAAAATAATGATTTTTGGTAAATTATTCTTTCACATAATTTCCGGTATTTTGGGAATTTATTTATCGTCGTTGATTTTTTCTAATGTAATATTTACTGGAACATATAAAGACCTTTTAATGGTGGGCACAACCCTTGGTTTAATTAACTTCTTTTTTAAACCAATTTTAAGAATAATTTCTTTACCCATTAGAATTTTAACCTTGGGTTTATTTACCTTAATAATAAATATGGGCTTGATTTGGGTAGTAGAAATTATTTTTTCAAAAAATTTAGAAATTAAAGGAATTTTATATCTCTTTCTTACCAGCTTATTAATTTCTTGTTTTAATTTCTTGTTTGGACTTTATAATAAAAGGTAAGACTTATTTAAAAATTAATCTATATGAAAACATTTTTACCAATTGCTCAAATTATAATATCTATTCTTTTAATTGCCTCTATTATTCTTCAACAAAGAGGCACAGCCTTAGGTTCTGCCTTTGGAACTGAAGGTGGTAGTTTTTACGCTACCCGACGCGGACTCCAAAAAAAACTTTTTTGGTCAACTGTTGTCTTGGGATCTCTCTTTATTATTTTTGCCTTATTAAGTCTTATTTCTTAATTCATGTTTAATAAATGGCCAAGCTGGCCCAAATGGAAATGTTTTTTTAAGGTTTTAACCAAAAGGGAAAAAATCGCTTTTTGTTTTTTTTCTTTTTTAGTTCTCTTGTCTTGTACTTTACTTTTAACCAGTTTTTACCTTAAAAATACAAAAATAGCTCCAAAAAATGGAGGAATTTATATTGAAGGAGTTATTGGTCAACCTCGATTTATTAATCCTATTTACGCCAATTCTGACGTTGATCGTGATTTGGTCCAGCTTATATTTTCTGGTTTAATGAAATACGGAAAAAATTTTCAAATTGAAACAGATTTAGCCAATAACTACACCATTGAAGAAGAGGGAAAATCTTATACCTTTTATCTTAAAAAAAATCTCCTTTGGCAAGACAAAGTCCCCCTTACCGCCGATGATGTGATTTTTACCATTAAAACAATCCAAAATCCGGATTTTAAAAGTCCGTATAGAGCAAACTGGATTGGGGTAGAAATTGAAAAAATTGACGATTTAACAGTAAAATTTAAGCTAAAAAAAGCATATAACGCCTTTTTAGAAAATTGCACAATAAAAATTTTACCAAAACACATTTGGGAAAATGTTTTACCAGAAAGTTTCCCTTTTCAAACCCAAAATCTAGAAGCTATCGGTTCCGGCCCATATAAAGTAAAGAAAATAGAAAGAAAAAAAGATAATCAAATTAATTCTTTAACATTAATTAAAAATCCCTATTATTTTGGAAAACCTGCTTATATCTCTGAAATTGAGTTTATTTTTGTAAATGATGAAGAGGAACTAATAAGACAAGCCAAACAAAACAAAATTAATGGTCTGGGGTTAAACTCTATGGTAGAATTAAATGAAGAATGGGAAGATTATTCTTTCCTTTTACCGCGATATTTTGCTGTTTTTTTTAATCAGGAAAAATCAAAGACTCTCTCTTTTAAAGAGGTTAGATTGGCATTAAATTATCAAACCAATAAAAATGATTTTTCGCCAAATATTGTTCATTCCCCCATTTTACCGGAAATATACGGATTTAAACCACCAACCAAAATTTATGATTTTAATCCCCAAAAGGCCGAAGAAATTTTAGATAAGGCGGATTTTAAGGACGAAAATAAAGATGGAGTAAGGGAAAAAATTATTGAAAAAAAACCTCCTTTTGAATTCCAAAGCCGCCTTTTAGAAGGTTCTAAAGGAAAAGAAGTAATAGAACTTCAAAAATGCCTCAAAGTGGAAACCACTGGCTTTTTTGGATCAAAAACAAAAGAAGCGCTTATTGAATTCCAGAAAAATAATTCTCTTTCCAGTAAAACAGGAATTGTAGATAAAGAAACAAGACAAAAGCTAAATGAAATATGTTTTGGAGAAAGAAAGGAAATTTTAACCTTAAGCTTTTCTTTAATAACGGTAGATCAACCCCAAATGATAAAAATAGCAGAAACTTTAAAAAACCAATGGAAGCAGTTAGGGGTAGAAATAAAAATTGAAAAATATCCCCTTATTCAACTTGAACAAGATTTTATTAAACCAAGAAATTACGATATGTTGCTTTTTGGAGAGGTCTTGGGAGCCATTCCCGATCCCTTTCCCTTTTGGCATTCTACCCAAAAAAGAGATCCAGGCTTAAATCTTGCTCTTTATGATAATAAAAAAGCTGATGATCTTTTAGAAGAAAATAGAAGTTCTTTAAGTTTTGAAGATACCAATGAAAAGTTAAGCCTTTTTCAAGATGTTTTAATTGAAGATGTCCCAGTATTATTTTTATATAATCCGTCTTATTTTTATTTTGTCTCTAAAGAAATAAAAGGAATTGAAAAAGTAAACAAAATTAGCGATCCTTCAAAAAGGTTTATAAACATTGAAAACTGGTATATTAAAACAAAAAGAGTATGGTATTAAATCTTTTAAAAAATAAAAAACCGGATATTCGTTATCTTTATGATATGAAAGAAGTAATTTTTGACAAGGAATGGTTAAAAAACGCTCCTAATTTTGAACTTTATTATATGTATAGAGGCCTTAAAGAAAAAAACGGCTTGCGATATGATATCACCATTATTCCTCCAAAATTATTAGGAAAGGAGTTTGTAAAAACCAAGGGTCATGAACATATTGGAAATTATGGTGAAATCTACATTGTTTTAAAAGGCGAAGCAATTTATTTAATGCAAAAAAGAAAAAAATCAATCATTGAAGATGTTTATTATGTAAAAGCCAAAAAAGGAAATGTTGTTATTATTCCACCCGGCTATGGACACATAACCATTAATCCTTCGTTAAATGAAAAATTAAAAATGGCAAATTGGGTTTTTTCCAATCTTAAAAGTGATTATACTCCTTTTTTAAATTTTAATGGCGGTTGTTATTTCTATACAAAAAACGGTTGGATAAAAAATAAAAAATATGCTAAAGTACCAAAATTACATTTTAAAAAATCTTTAAGTTCAATGCCTGCCTTAGAATCAATTTCCTTTTTAAAATAAAGCGGGTATGGCGGAAAAGAAGACGCGCTAGCTTCAGGAGCTAGTGGGATAAGTCCTGTGGAGGTGCAAATCCTCCTACCCGCACACAATAAAATAAATTATATGACAAAACAATCAAATCTGAAAATTATTGCCCTGGGAGGATTAGGCGAAGTGGGAAGAAATATGACTCTTTTAGAATATGAAGGGAAAATTTTAATTATTGATATAGGTTTACGATTTCCCGAAGAAGATATGCCGGGAATAGACTATATTATCCCCAACATAGAGTACTTAAGAAATAAGACAAAGAACATTTTGGGAGTGTTTGTTGGCCACGGCCATTACGATCATATCGGAGCCATTCCTTATCTTATTGAAAAATTGGGAAATCCCACTATTTATACAGCGAGTCTCACCAGAGGAATTATTTTAAGAAGACAAGAAGATTTCCCCAACCAACCAAAATTAGATATTGTCACAGTAAAAGACGGCGACCAAATAAAATTGGGTTGTTTTGACATTGAGTTCTTCAGGCAAAATCATAACATCCCTGATACCTTAGGTGTTTTTGTTAAAACACCGGTAGGAAATGTCGTCCACACTTCTGATTTTAAATTTGATAAAAACCCGGTAAATGATTTGCCAACTGATTTTGAGAAACTTAAAAGAATCGGAAAAAGAGGAATCTTATTATTAATGTCAGATTCGACCGGCGCCGAAGAAGAAGGTCATTCTCTAAGTGAAAAAACTATTGAAGAAAACCTAAACGAAATTTTTAAAAAAGCGAAGGGCAGAATTATCGCCGCCACCTTTGCTTCTCTTTTAAATAGAATACAACAACTCATTTCACTTTCCGAAAAATATGAAAGAAAGGTTATTATTGAAGGATACTCTATGAAAACCAATGTGGAAATTGCCAGACATTTAAACTATCTTAAAATTAAAAAAGGGACATTAATAAAAGCAGAAGAAGCATTTAATTATCCTGATTCAAAAATTACTATCCTTTGTACCGGCGCCCAAGGAGAAGAAAGCGCCATTTTAATGAAAATTGCCAATCGGGAACACCGTTTTCTTCGCCTTAAAAAGGGTGATGAAATAATTTTTTCTTCTTCGGTAATTCCCGGAAATGAAAGAACGGTCCAAAACCTAAAAGACGAACTATACCGACAAGGCGCAAAAATCTATCATTATAAAATGATGGACATTCACGCTGGCGGCCATGCCCAAAAAGAAGAATTAAAACAAATGATTAAAATAATGAAACCCGATTTCTTTATGCCAATTCACGGACAAATCTCAATGCTTGTTAGTCATGGAGAAATTGCTGAATCAGTTGGTATACCCCAAAAAAATATAATTATCGCGGAAAATGGCCAAGTAATTAATCTAAACAAAAAAAGATTCTTTATTGAAAAGAAAGAGGTTCCTTCAAATTATATAATGGTGGATGGTTTAGGGGTTGGAGATGTAGGCGAAGTGGTGTTAAGAGACAGACAAATGCTCTCAAAAGACGGGATGTTTGTTATTGTGGCAGTGGTAGATAGGGTTACTGGCCGCGTAAGGGGTTCTCCTGATATAATCTCAAGAGGATTCATTTATTTGCGGGAATCAAAAGAATTATTAGCGGAAACCAGAAGAAAAGTAATAAAAATTGTCAATCAAGCCACTGGAAGCGGAAGAGCGGTAAATTGGGTTTATGTAAAAGACGAAATTAAAAATAAAATTGGAGACTTTCTTTTTTCTAAAACAGAGAGAAGGCCAATTGTTTTACCAGTAGTTATTGAGGTTTAAATTTTAAATTATAAAATAAATAATATAAAATTATATGCGCATTTTTTCTGGTATTAGGCCAACGGGCGATATTCATATTGGAAATTATTTTGGGGCAATCAAACAATGGGTTGCGCTTCAGGAAAAAAATGAATGTTTTTTTTGTATTGTAGATCTTCACGCGATTACTACTCCCTATGAAGTAAAAAAAATACAAAAAAATATTTTGGAAACAGCCATTGTTTATTTGGGGGCAGGAATAAAACTTGAAAAATCTACTATTTTTGTCCAATCGCAAGTAAAAGAACATACTGAATTGGCATGGCTTTTAAATACAATCACTCCTTTGGGAGAACTCCAAAGAATGACCCAATTTAAAGAAAAAGCAAAAAAACATCCGGAAAACATCAATGCCGGTCTTTTGGATTATCCTGTTTTAATGGCTGCTGATATATTGCTTTACAAAACCGAAGGGGTGCCAGTGGGAAAAGATCAGGCTCAACATGTAGAGTTAACAAGAACAATTGCCAGAAAATTTAATAATAAGTTTGGAAAAACATTTATTGAACCAAAAACGATTTTACCTAAAATGGGCGAAAAAATTATGAGTCTAACTGAGCCAAGAAAAAAAATGTCAAAAACCGATAATCCCCAAAGCTATATCTGTTTACTTGATTCGCCGGAGATAATTACTAAAAAAATAATGAACGCCACCACCGACTCGGGTAAAGAAATAAAGTATAACCCGCAACGAAAACCGGGAATTTCTAATCTCTTAACAATTTTTTCGCTTTTAACTAATACGTCAATCAAAAAATTAGAAAATGATTTTAAAGGGAAAGGTTACGCCTATTTTAAAAAGTCTTTAGCAAAAACTTTAATAAATTATTTAACGCCGTTTCGGCAAAAACAAAAAGAGTTTCTTTTAAGAGAGGTTTATTTAAAAGAAATTCTTAATCAGGGCGCAAAAAGATCCAGTAGTATTGCTCAATCCACCATCCAAGAGGTCCGCCAAAAAATGGGACTTCTTTAATCTTTTATAATATTACCTTTTATAACATTTACAGCAGTTTAAACTCTAGCACAAAAGATTAGTAAGCTCTTTTTTCTTTTCTTTTAATATTTCTTGATTTTCTGCCTCTAAATTAAGTCTTAAAAGGGGTTCGGTGTTTGAGGCGCGCAAATTAAATCTCCATTTAGGATACTCAATAGATAAACCGTCTAAAATTGAAATCTTTCCATCCTTATATTTTTCTTTAAGCAGGTTAATCTTTTTTTCTACTTCTTCTCTTTCTTTTAATTCAAAATTTATTTCTCCCGATTCAATGCTTTTAACTAATGGTTTTAAAATTTTTGATATTGGTTTATCTTCTCTGGAAATAATATTTAAAACCATAATAATAACCATTAGCGCCGATTCGGCAAAACCGGTCTCTTTAAAAAAATAGTGGCCCGATGATTCACCGCCAAAAATAGCGTTTTCTCTTTCCATTGCTTCTGTTATTAAAGCATGACCTACTTTGGTAATAACGGGAATGCCTTTATTTTCAATAATAACCCCTTTAACCGTTTTGCTATAACGTACATCAAAAGCTATTTTTTCGCCGGGAAATTTATTCAAAAACTCCTTAGCTAAAAGAGCAGTAATGTGAGAAGCCGGTATTACCTTCCCTTTTTCGTCAATAAAAAACACCCTATCGCCGTCACCGTCCGGAGCAACTCCTAAATCCGCCCTTTCGTCTTTTACTTTTTTTTGGAGATCTTTTAATGTTTCAAACTTCATTGGATCGGGTTGATGACTGGGAAAGGTTCCGTCAAGTTTAAAGTTCATTTTTATTAAACGACAAGGCAACTTTTTAAACAGTTCTTCAAGATACAACGCCCCAGCCGCATTACCGGGATCAGCGACTATTTTTATGTTTTTAATTTTATTTCCCTTCTCAATCCCAACTTTTAACAACTTTTCTACTTCCTTTTTCAAAACTGCTTTGTTTTTTATTACTTTTCCCTTTTTACCGGTTTCAATAAACTTTTCAGATAAAACAATATCCTTTAATTCTTCCATCCCTGTGTTTTTTCCAATTTTAATTAATCCCACCGGCACTCTTTTAACGATTTTAAAGCCATTATAATCCTTAGGATTATGAGAAGCGCTTATTTGAATTCCACCGTCATAATTAAAATGAAGCACTGAAAAATAAAGAGTGGGAGTAGAAGCAAGCCCAATATCAACCACTGTAATACCCGATTCAACAAGGGCTTTTTTTATGCTTTTTTTTAAGGTTGGCGAAGAAAGGCGCATATCGTGGCCCAGAGCTATCTTTATATTCCCTTCTTTTTCGTTTTCCTTTTTAAAAGAATTAATAAAAAGAGTAGCTATACCTTTACCAACCTTATAAGATGTTTTCTCATTAATCTCTATTGGATAAATACCCCTAATATCGTATGATCTAAAAATAGAGGGATTAATAAAATTACTATAATTATTATTTATACTATTAACTTTATTTTTCATAATAAATTATTTATTTTTATATTACTATTAATTATATTATCTAGTATAATTAAAAATAACACCTTTTCAATGTTTACATATATTTCTTTTTAAATAAATCTTAATAAAAAAACCAAAAACCAAAACCATAAAAACCTTGACCGATTAGTTTTTGCTTGTTATAATACATCTAAATTAAAAATTCCTAATTTTTTATAAAAAATAACAAAATATTGTAAATCAGATATGAAAGAATATAACTTAAATTTTCTTATATCCTCTGAATTAGAAGAAAAAGAAATAAACGAAATAATAGAAAAAATAAAAACCCTTATAGAACAAACAGGGGGTATTTTTGTAAATATAAAAGAGTCAAAAAAGGTAAGTTTTGGGGTGCCTATTAAGAAAAAAACCGAAGGATTTTTAATTAGTTTGGATTTTTCTCTTTCGCCTGAAAAAATAGAAGACCTTAGTAAAAAAATAAAGGTCGAACATCAAATTCTTCGTTATTTAATTTTAACAAAAAAACCCAAAAAAGAAAAAATTTACTTTACCAAAAAAAGACATTCTTTAATTCAGCCACGCAAAGAAAAAAAGGTGGAATTAAAAGAAATTGATAAAAAAATTGAAGAAATATTAACTAACAACAACACAAACTTGTAAATTATATAATAATACTGGCGACAAAATTATAAAAATTATAAAAAAACATAATTTATGAATTTAAATAAGGTTATTTTAGTGGGTCGCTTAACGCAAAATCCAGAAATAAGAACAACGCCATCAGGTCAAACCATTTGTAATTTTGGCTTGGCAACCAATAGAGTATGGATTGATCGCGAAACAAATCAAAAACAAGAAAAAACCGAATTTCATAATATTGTTTTATGGAGAAGATTGGCTGATATTGCTTCCCAATATTTAAAAAAAGGAGATTTGGTTTTAATTGAAGGAAGAATAGAGACAAGATCTTGGCAAGACACAACAGGAAGTAAAAAGTATAGAACAGAAATTATCGCTGAAAATATCCAACTAGGACCAAAAAATACCAATAGTGCTAAATTAAGTCCCCAAAAACCTCCTTTAAGAGAACAAAACGAAAAAGAAGATATTCCAATTATTGAAGAAAATAATAGTTTACCCCCTGAAAATGTACCAATAAATGTACCAATAACAGAAACTCACATTAAAGAAGAAAAAGAAGAAGAAGAAGAAGAAATTGATGTAAAAGATATACCTTTTTAAAAAAGCGAAAAATTAAAATTAATTAAAAAATTAAATAAAAAGAATAAACCCCTATTTATTATGATAGAATGTTTTCTTTGTCAAAAAGATATAAAAGAAATTGACTTTAAAAATACTGAATTTCTCAAACGTTTTATTTCCGGTTTGGGAAAAATCAGATCAAGAAAAAAAACTGGTCTTTGTGCCAAACACCAACGAGAAATTAGCCGCGCAATAAAAAAGGCGCGACATTTTGGTTTATTATCAGCAACAGAAAAGTAAAAAATCTTTATTATTATTTTATTCAGATTTCTCTCTAACGGCTTTTTCTATTTCTTTTGCCAACTCGGCATTTTCTTTTAAAAATAGTTTTGCTCCTTCCATTCCCTGTCCTAATTTTATCTGTTGATATTGGTACCAACTACCTGATCTGATAATTACCCCGCATTTTAAACCGGCGTTTATAAGATCTGCCAATTTAGATATGCCTTCGTTATAATAAATATCAAATTCAGTTGTTTTAAATGGTGGAGCAACCTTGCTTTTTACAACTTTTGCTCTTATCCTGCTTCCTATAATTTCTTCTCCTTGTTTTATTTGAGCCACTCTTTTTAATTCTATTCTTACAGAAGAATAAAATTTTAGCGCTAATCCGCCAGTGGTTGTCTCGGGATTACCATAAACACCAATCTTCATCCTCGTTTGATTTAAAAATATCACTGATGTTTTTGTTTTAGCGACAATTGCCGAAAGTTTTCTCAAGGCGCCCGACATTAAACGAGCTTGTAATCCTATTTGAAACTCACCCATCTCTCCGGCAATTTCTGCTTTTGGTGCCAAAGCCGCCACTGAATCAACAACAATAACATCAACCTCTCCTGATCTTACCAATGTTTCAACAATCTGCAATGCCTCTTCTCCGGAATCTGGCTGAGAAATTAAAATTTCTTCCATTTTCACTCCAATTCTTCTGGCGTAATCCGGATCCAAAGCGTGTTCAGCGTCAACAAAAGCAGCCACGCCATTTCTTTTTTGCGCTTCAGCGCAAATATGTAAAGCCACGGTTGTTTTTCCGCTGGATTCAGGACCATAAATTTCAATTACCCTGCCCCGCGGAATGCCGCCTATTCCCAAAACCTTATCCAAAGAAATAGAACCGGTTGAAATAGCGTCCACATCAACCGCTCTTACTTCTTTAAGTTTCATAATCGCCCCTTCCCCAAAACGTTGTTTTATTTCCATTACCGCTTCCTCTAAATTTTTTCTTGTTGATTTTTTTTCTGTTTCCTTCTTTTTTATCATATTTTTAGAATAAATTTACATTTTAAAGTTATTTTGTGTAAACTCATTCTTAATTTATTTATTAATTAAAAAATCTCATTAAACCTTTTACTAAACCTTTTGCCATTGATTATTATTACTATTATCATTATTATCTTGATTCTCTAAATCTTCTCCTTTTTCTATTTCTTCTTCTTCTTTTATATAAACCTCTCTTGGTTTTGCTCCATCTGCTGGTCCAACAACGCCCTTTGCTTCTAAAATATCAATTAAACGGGCCGCCCGCGCGTAACCTATTTTCAACTTCCGTTGAAGCAAAGAGGCAGATGCCCGCCTCATTTCAATTACCGTTCTTTTTGCTTCTTCATATAAAGGATCTTCATCGTCTTCATAAAAACCTTCTCTTGTTTCTTTCTCAATAACACTACTATCCAAAAATCTCACCAATTCTTCTTCAAAACCGCTTTCTTTGTCTTTAATTAAAGACCTGGATTCTAAATCTTCAACCACTCTTTTAACTTCTTTTTCTGAAACATAGGCGCCCTGAATTCTTTTTGGTTTGGAGGTTAAAGCAGAAATATAAAGCATATCGCCCGAACCCAAAAGTTTCTCTGCTCCGGCTGAATCAAAAATTGTTCTTGAATCAATTTGAGAAGCAACACGAAAAGCAATTCTTGCAGTTATGTTTGCCTTTATCAAACCGGTAATTACCTCAACCGAGGGTCTTTGGGTAGCAACAACCAAATGAATCCCCACTGCTCTTGCCATTTGGGCTAATCGAACAATCCCTGCTTCTATTTCTTTTCCTCTGGCTGCCATTAAATCGGCCAGTTCATCAATAACAACCACAATATAAGGTAAAAGAGGAACCCCTTCTGTTATTTTGCTCCCTTTTAATAATTTTTCATTATAAGATTCAATATTTCGCGCATGAATATCAAACAATAAAGCAAATCTTCTTTCCATCTCTGCTGTTAACCATTTTAATACCCCAATTGTTTGTTCAGCAGTATAAACAACCGGACATAAAAGATGAGGTAATTCACTATAAACTGAAAATTCAACTCTTTTAGGATCAACCAAAATAAATCGTAAGTTTTCAGGGCTAGCGCTTTTAACAGGACTCGTTGGTTGATAAAGTAAACTTAAGATCAAAGAATTTAAAAAAATAGTCTTTCCTGTGCCCGTACTCCCCGCCACTAAAAGATGAGGCATCTTTACCAAATCAACGTAAACAGGAAAACCAGAAACATCTCTTCCTAAAGCAATTATTAGCCCCTCGGAAGACTTTTGAAAATTAGGATCTTCAATTAAATTTCTTAAACGAACCTGCGCTCTTTTTTTATTAGGAACTTCAATTCCAGCCAGCGACCGTCCGGGTATCGGCGCCTCAATCCTAATAGGATGGCTTGCCAAAGCTAATGATAAGTCATTGGCAAGAGATGTTATTTTAGCCAATTTTACCCCTTCTGCCGGTTTTAAGGTATATTGAGTCACGGTTGGACCAATATTTACCTCTGACATTGTTACCTCTATTCCAAAATCCTGAAGGGTTTTTTTTATGATAGCCGAATTAACCTTAATGTCGCCACTTGTTGGCCTGTCCTGATCGGCCTCTAAAAGTTTAATAGATGGCGGCTGATAATTAGATTTAGAAGGTGATAAAACCCCTGAACCTAAAGATTTAGAGTCTGATTTTAAAACCTTCTTTGTAAAAGCAGTTTCTTTTTCCGGGAAGTTTTTATTTTCTTCTAAATCCGAAATCTCTTTTACCTTAAATTTTGGGGTAAAAATTCTTTTTATAATAGATGGCTTTTTTTCTCCTGTTTTAACCTTTTCTTTAATTTCTAAAGATTTTTCTTTTTTCTGGCACTTTCCAAAAAGATACCAAAAGATTAAAAAACTCACAATAATTAATCCCCAAAAGATAACCTGGGTTGCCCAAAATCCTAAAAATTTTAAAAATGGCCAACTTATCAAATAACCCAACCACCCTCCTCTTTTAAGAGCCGGACTAATGCTGCCCAAAATGCCATCAACCCCTAAAACTGAAATCAAAACAGCCAAAATTACTGGCCAAGAAATTTTTTTTTCTTTTCCGGTAAGTTCTTCTTTTTTAAAAATTAAAAAGATTATTCCGGCTAAAACAAAAATCAAAGGAATTAAAAAAACTGTGTTGCCAATCAAAAAAAGAGAACCCTCTACAAAGTACTCGCCCAGTATTCCCGCTTTTTTAAAGAAACTTAACCCCATCAATACGGCCAGTAAAATCAAAATTACCCCAAAAATCATTTGTTTTATTTCTTCGGGCAGGGCAAACCTTTTCTTTTCTTCTTCGTAGAATTTCTTAAATTTTCGCTTTTTCTTTTTAAACACAGTGTATACAAATTTAAAATGTAAATATCAAATATTAAAATGACAATTTAAAATATTAAATTATCTCTCTAAAATTTTAATATGCCATTTTAAAAGTTTTGATTTTTGAATTTTGAATTTTGACTTTACTTTTTAAATCCTGTACCTGCTGGTATCAATTTACCTATAATAACATTTTCTTTAAGCCCTCGCAATTTGTCCTCTTTGCCCTCTAAAGAGGCCTTGATTAAAACCCGCGAGGTTTCTTGAAAAGAAGCGGCTGATAAGAAAGAACTGGTACTTAAAGCAACGCGAGAAATCCCCAACAAAACAGGCGATGCTTTAGCTAAATTTTTCTTCTCTTTTTTTAGTTCTGTATTTTTCTCAATAAAATCAGCTTTTTCTACAATCTCTCCCATTAAAAAATCGCTGTCCCCGGCGTCTTCAATTTTAACCCGGGAAAACATTTGACGAATTATTATTTCAATGTGTTTATCGTGAATAGTAGCGCCTTGAGAAACATAAATCCTTTGAATTTCTCTAATAATATATTTTTGGGTTTCTTCTTTACCTTTTACCTTAAAAACCTCTTTTAGATCTAAATTTCCTTCCCAAAGCTGCTGTCCCTTTTTAATGATATCGCCCCTTTTAACATAAATAGCTGTGTTAAGAGGAGCTTGATATTCAATAATTTTATCTTCTACTCCCTTTTTCTTCTTTTTACCCTTGGTTAAACCCTCGTCTTCTGAACCTTCAATTTTAATTTTTATCAATTTTTCCGGTGTCACATCTATTATCCTTCCGTTCACTTTGGAAATCTCCGCCTTACCACCCGGTAGCCGCGCCTCAAAAATTTCCTGAATTCTCGGTAAACCGGAGGTAATGTCTCCGCCGCCAGCCACGCCACCGGCGTGAAAGGTCCTTAGGGTTAATTGCGTTCCCGGTTCACCAATTGCCTGAGCAGCTACAATTCCCACTGCTTCCCCTTGTTTTACTATCTCATTTCTACCAAGGTCCCAACCATAACACTTTTGACAAACCCCTCTGATAGTTTTACAGGTTAAAGGTGAACGCACCTTAACGCTTTCTACTCCTTCATTTATTATTTCTAAGGCCTTTTCCCAATCAATAATCTCTCCTTTTGAAACAATTACTCTTCCATTTTTCCCTCTAATATCTTCTAATGTTATTCTTCCTGCTATTTTATAACTAAAATCCTGGTCTAATTCATCAGCTTCTGATTTAGAAATTACAAAACCTTCTTTATCCCCGCAATCCTCTTCAGTAATTATCACCTCGTGACTTACATCAACCAACCGCCTCGTAAGATACCCGGCGCTAGATGTACGTAAAGCAGTATCAGCGGTCCCTTTTCTTGCTCCATGGGTTGAAATAAAATACTCCAAGACATCTAAACCCTCTTTATAAGAACTTCTCACGGGCAATTCAATAATTTTTCCTGCCGGATTAACTACCAAACCCTTCATTCCTGTCATTTGAACGGGTTGCGTCCAAGAACCTCGAGCGCCCGAACTAATAATAAGAGAAACCGATTTATCTTCTGACAATGTTTTGGGAACTAATTTTTCAATCTCTGATTTTACTTTTGTCCAAATCTCAATAATTTTATCGGTTTTCTCTTCTTTAGAAAGCAAACCTCTTTTATAATGCCCTTCAATTTGTTCTATTTCCTTTTCCGCTTTCTCTATTAATTTTTCTTTCTCTGCTGGCACCACCAAATCGTCCATTCCCCAACTTACACCGGAAATCGTGGCTGCTTCAAATCCTAAATTTTTAATTTTGTCCAGTGTCTCTTCTACAACTTTTCTATCATAATTTCTAATAATTCCACTCACTATTCTTTCCAATTTCTTTGAGTTTATGAGTTCGTTTACAAAAGGATGACCCTCAGGCAAGGTCTCATTAAACAAAATTCTGCCTACCGATGTTTCAATTAAATTTTCATTTTTATCAGAAAAAACCAATTCCTTTTTTGAATTGTCTTTAAGCTCTTTGTTTTTTTCTTTTGGTGAAAATTTATAATTTTGATTAGGTCTTACTTTTACTTTAGCTTTTAAATCCACGTATTGGAATTCATAAGCCATAATTGCTTCCTCAAAACTAGAAAAGACTTTACCTTCACCCTTTGCCTTCTCTTTAATTTTTGTCAACCAATAACAACCAAGGGTAATATCTTGTGTTGGAGAAACCACTGGTATGCCGGTGGCTGGTTTTAACAAATTAACAGAGGAAAGCATCAATTCTTTTGCTTCTCTTTGGGCTTCCTCGCTTAAAGGAACATGAACTGCCATCTGATCTCCGTCAAAATCAGCATTAAAGGCTTTACAAACCATAGGATGAACTTCAATTGCCTTCCCTTCAATTAAAATTGGTTGAAAGGCCTGGATACCCAAACGGTGAAGTGTTGGTGCCCTATTTAATAAAACTAGTTTATCTTTTACTACTTCCTCCAAAATAACCCATACCTCGTCAATTTGTTGTTCAATTAATCTAGAGGCGCTTCGTACATTATAAGCAAGCTCTCGTTCTAAAATTTTTTGAATAATAAACGGCTTAAAAAGTTCTAGGGCCATTTCTTTTGGCAAACCCACCTGATGAAGTTTTAATTTCGGGCCGACCACAATTACTGAACGACCGGAATAATCCACTCTTTTTCCCAAAAGATTCTGTCTAAAACGACCCTGCTTTCCCCTTAAAATATCCGCCAAAGACTTTAATAAACGTCGGCCGCCGGTACTCGCCGCTGTTAAAATCCCTTTTCTCATTCCATTATCAATTAAAGCGTCCACTGCTTCTTGTAACATTCTTTTTTCGTTTCTAACAATAACCTCAGGAGCAGAAATTTCTAACAAATATTTTAAGCGATTATTTCTATTAATAACCCGGCGGTATAAATCGTTTAAATCAGAAGAAACATACCTGCCGCCGTCTAATTGAACCATAGGTCTAAGATCGGCGGGTAAAACAGGAATAACTGTTAAAAAAAACCACTCCGGCCTAATACCAGCCCTTATCAGACCTTGAAAAAACCTTAATCTTGCTAAAACTTTTTTCCGATCCAGCGAAACCGCTTTTTCCAATCCCTTTTTTAATTTTTCAACTTCTTCTTTTAAATTAATTTTCTCACAAATTTTTCTTAATATCTCGGCGCCCGTTCCTGCTTCAAAGATTTCGCCGTATTTTAAAGAATAATCATAATATTCCACTTCTGAAAGAACCCTTAATGGTTTTATTCCTAAAATTTCTTCTTTTGTTTTGTCTTTTGCTTTTTTTAGTTCTTCTTTTTTAGATTTTTCTGTGTCATTTTTTAATTTGTTTTTATATTCTTTTTCCAATTCTTCCAAAACTTTCTTTTTGGCTTCTTCATTTACTGAAGTAATAATATAGGCGGCAAAATAAATTACTTTTTCTAGTTGCGCCATAGGCAAATCTAAAACCATGCCTATTCGCGAAGGCACTCCTCGTAAAAACCAAATATGAGAAACAGGACATGCCAATTTAATATGGCCCATTCTCTCTCTACGAACAGAAGATTTTGTAACCTCTACCCCGCAACGGTCGCAAACAACTCCTTTATAACGAATCCTTTTATACTTGCCGCAATAACATTCGTAATCCTTTTCCGGACCAAAAATTCTTTCGCAAAATAAACCGTCTTTCTCTGCTTTCTGTGTTCGATAATTAATTGTTTCAGGTTTTGTCACTTCGCCATGTGACCAACTCAAGATTTCTTCCGGCGAAGCAAGTTTTATTCTAAGTGCTTTTAAATCAGTTACTCGCATAATGTTTTTAAAAATTTTAACTTTTAACTTAATTTAAGTTTTAAATTTTGAATTTTTATCAAAATATTTATGGCTTAAACTTTTACCTCCACGCTTATTCCCAAAGACTTAAGTTCAGATACCAATAAATTAAATGAAGCAGGTAAATTTGGGGTTTTTATCTTTTCGCCTTTTAATATTGCTTCATATGTTGCTGCTCTACCTAATACATCGTCTGATTTAATTGTTAACATTTCTTGTAAGGTATAAGCTGCTCCATAACCCTCTAATGCCCATACCTCCATTTCGCCAAATCTTTGGCCGCCAAATTGCGCCCTCCCTCCCAATGGTTGCTGGGTAATTAAAGAATACGGTCCGATTGCCCGCATATGAATCTTATCATCAACCATATGAACAAGTTTCATCATAAAAATATAACCAACTGTAATTTTATCCGAAAAAGGAAGGCCAGTCCTACCATCATATAAAACCACCTTTCCATCTTCGGGTAAACCGGCCTTTTTTAGCTCTTCTTTAATTTCTTTTTCTGTGGCGCTAGTCATTGGAGGTGAAATAGCAATGTAACCCAATTTTTTTGCTGCCGCTCCTAAGTGGGTTTCCAAAATCTGACCAATGTTCATTCTTGAAGCAACGCCTAATGGATTTAAAATAATTTCTATTGGTGTTCCATCTTCTAAAAACGGCATTTCCTCTTCTCTTACTACTCTGGAAACAACTCCTTTATTTCCGTGACGACCGGCCAATTTATCGCCAGCCTGAATTTTTCTTACTGTTGCCACTTCAACCTCAATTCTTTTAATAATTCCCGGTTCCAACTTATCTCCTTTTTCCCGAGAAAATATTTTTACGCCAACCACCCGGCCCTTTCTTCCGTGTTTCATAAGCAAAGATGTATCTTTTACATCTTTGGCTTTTTCTCCAAAAATCGCTCGTAATAATCTTTCTTCAGCGGTCAAGGTGGTTTCTCCTTTGGGTGATATTTTGCCAACTAAAATATCATTTGGTCCCACCTCGGCTCCAATTCTCACAATTCCTTCTTCGTCTAAATCTTTTAATTTTTCCTCCGAAACATTGGGAATATCGCAGGTAGTAATTTCGGGCCCTAATTTTGTTTCCCTAACATCACAAATAAAACTTTCAATATGAATTGAACTATAATAGTCGTTCTTCACCAAACGTTCCGAAATTATCACCGCGTCTTCAAAGTTTGATCCCTGCCAAGACATAAAGGCAACCAACACGTTTCTGCCCAATGCCAATCTTCCCTGACAAATTCCGCCCCCATCTGCTAAAATATCTCCTTTTTTCACTTTTTGTCCCTTTTTAACCACTGGTCTTTGATGAAAACAGGTATATTGATTTGTTTTGATAAAGGTTTTTAATTCATAACCTTTAACTTCGCCCTTTAATGTTTTTACTTTTATGTTTTTTCCATCCACTTCTATTACCACACCATCATCTGAAGCAATTAGCTCCTGACCAGAATCGCGCGCCACTTTTTTTTCCAAACCAGAACAAACAAGAGGTACCTCCGGATTTAAAAGCGGCACCGCTTGTCTTTGCATATTAGAACCCATTAAAGCGCGGTTGGCGTCGTCATTTTGCAAAAAGGGAATCAAAGAAGCAGCGATAGAAAAGCATTGTTCGGTGGAAACATCAATAAAATCTACTTTTTCTCTATCAATTAATCCCGGCTCTGATTTTACTCTTGCTTCAACCTTTTTTTGCAAAATATTTCCGTTTTTATCAATTTCCACTCCTCCATGGGCAATATTATATCTTTCTTCCTCAAAAGCAGAAAGATAATGAACCTCATTTGCTATTACCTTTCCATTTTTTACCTTTAAATACGGTGTTTCCAAAAATCCGTAGGGATTAACCCTAGCAAAAGAAGCCAAATGATTCACCAATCCAATATTAGGACCTTCCGGCGTTTGAATAGGGCAAATTCTTCCATAATGAGATGGTTGAATATCTCGCACCTCAAACCCTGCCCTTTCCCGCGTTAAACCGCCGGGACCCGTGGCTGACAACCGCCTTTTGTGTTCCAATTCAGCCAAAGGATTAACCCCGTCCATAAATTGACAAAACTGCGAAGAAGAAAAAAATTCTTTTACCGCTGTCATTACTGGCCGGGGATTAATTAACTGAGAGGGAGTTAAATTATAAACATCTAATGTGGACATTTTATCTTTTACAATCCGACCCATTCTTGTTAAACCCATCCAAATTCTATTTTGAAGAATTTCCGCTCCGCTCCTTACTCTTCTATTTCCCAAATGGTCAATTTCATCCGGTCTTGCCTCCGGATCATTATTTAAGCGAATAATTTCTTTAATTACCTCTATAATATCTTCCGGCTTTAATACCCTGTCTTTAGAATCAATTTCTTTTATTGTTTTTGGTTTTAAATTTGGTAATCTTTGCCATATCCTCCATCTTCCCACCCTTAACAAATCATATCGGGAAAAATTGAAAAACATATTTTCTATTAATTCCCGAGCCGTATCAGGCGTTACCAAATCGCCGGGTCGTAATCTTTTATAAATTTCAACGAAGGCTTCTTCTGGGGTTTTGGTTAAATCCCGCTTCAATGTTTCTTCAATATCTTCTTTAAATACTTCTTTTATTTTTTCAGTATCCCAACCCACCAAAGCCCTTAAAAGAACAGTTGCGGCAATTTTTCTTTTTCTATCAATTTTAACCCCAATAACTCCCAAGTTATCTGTTTCAAACTCTAACCACGATCCGCGATTTGGAATAATTTTTGCCCCAAATCTTTTTCTTCCCTGAATTATGTCCATAGTAAAAAAAACACCGGGCGACCGGATAAGTTGTGAAATTGCTACCCTTTCAATCCCATTAACAATAAAAGTTCCTCTTTCTGTTAAAAGAGGAAAATCAGCCAAAAATACCTCTTCTTCTTTTGCCTCTTTGGTTTTAAGGTTTACAAGTTTTGTTTTAATTCTTAACGGTGCCTCGTAAGAATCATTATTAATCTTTGCTTCCAAATCCGTTTTATATTTTGGCTTGCCCAATTTATAATCTATAAACTGAAGCTCTAATTCTTTGTTTGTATAGTCCCGGATTGGAAAGTTTTCTAAAAATAATTCCTTTAATCCCTTTTCCCAAAACCACTCCCAACTATCTTTTTGTAAAGAAAGCAAATACGGAAGGGGGAAAGAAACTTTTGATTTTGAAAAATTTTTCTCTATAATTTTTGGAAAAAACAACATAGACAAAAAGACCCAAGGGTCTCTGCTATATTAGTATTAAAAATTAATATTATTAAAAATTAAAAATAAGTAAAAAGGGAAAAATGGTATTTTAAACCGTTGACTTTTATTTTAATCAAACAATAAAAAATGTCAAGCAAAATCAGCTTTTATTTTTTTGATTTTTTGTTTGTTTCTTGAGAATTATTATTTTTTACTTCTTTTTGTTTTTCAGGCTCTTCTTTGATTGGAATTTCTGGTGGCTGCTCTTCAACTGTTCCTTTTAACGCCGGTTCTCCTGTTTTAAGGTTATTTAAAACAGTTGTTGCCAAAGAACTATTTGGATTTAAAGCCACTACTCTTTCCATCACTCTAATAGCATCGTCTCTTCTGTTTAATTTGTCATATGTTAAACCCAAAAAGTATAAAGCATTGGCATAATTAGGATTTAAAGAAACCGCTCTTTCAAGCTCTGCTTTTGCCTTTTCAAAGTCGTTTTTTTGATAATAAACCAATCCCAATTGAAAAGCAATGCCCACATCAGAAAAAGCAATGGTTTTGGCTTTTTCTAATTCTTCAATCATTTTTTCCTCCTCGCCCCTTAATTGATAAACCATTGCTAACTGAAAAAGAGCGGGAGCGTAGTCTGTCTTTAATTCAATTGCTTTTTTAAAATTTTCCTCAGCTTCGGAAATTAATTTTTCCTGCTCTTGTTTCTTGTCTTGAGTTAAATTTACCGCTTCTTTCAAAAGGGAGATTCCTCTTTGGGTTAAAAAATAAGGATTAAATGGCTCAAGCTCGCTTGCTCTTTCATAGCACGTTAATGCCCAATCTTTACTATTATTAACGAGCCCAATTAAGCTTTGATAAACAAATCCCCGGTTCGCCCAATTGTTTACATTAAAAGAGTTAAGATCTGTGGCTGTTTTGGCTGTACCCACCGCGTTGTTAATATAAAATTGGACCTTCTGTCTCAATTCTTCTTGGGACAAATCTCCTTTTTGGCTTAATTCATTTATATTTTGGATATAAAGCGAAGACAATTCCCTCAAATAAAAATCATTTTTGGAATCTATCGCTACTGCTTTTTCCAGTCTTTTTAGCGATTCGTCGGTTTTACCTTCCTGCCATAATTTAGCAGCTTGTAAGTAGTTTACCGAAGCCACATATCTCTGAATCTCTAAAATAGAAACTCCTAAAACAAAAACAAAAATCAAGGTAAAAATCAGAGTTATACTAAGGGTTGAAAAAGAAGACGGTTTTAAGATAAATCCTTTTTTATTGGAAACAAAATTAACTGTTAAAACAGAGAGCATTAAAAAGTAATAAAAATCTAAAACAAGATTTGAACTATAAAGGAAAAAACTAACGGTTAGCGTTAAAAAACTCACGAAAGCGCCAATTGAAATTAACCAAAAGCGATCTCCTGTTTGTTTGTAATTTATCAAAAATTTAAAACCATAAAAGATAAAAAACCCTATTAAAAACAAAAACGCCAAAATCCCAAAAATTCCAACCGTTGCTGCTATGGTTAAAAATTTGGAACCAGCCCAATCAAATCTTATCATCCAAAAGGGATCTTGATTAAAACTAATATCTTTATATTTAGAAAAATCATAAACAAAAGTGCCGGGTCCCGTGCCTAAAAGCAAATGTGTTTTTAGGGTCTGCCAAACAATTTCAAGACTGGGTTTATATTTCAGAAAAAACTCGCTTGACGGTGACGAAATTCCCGGAATTTGAAAACGAAAAAAGGTAAACAGTAAAGCTAATGTAAGAAAAAATATTGGCAAAATAAGCCAACGACCATCAAAAGAATCTCTTCTTTGAATGCCCAAAACAATAATTAAAATGCCAACTATAATAACAAGCCACCAGGCAATCCAAATATTTGTTAAAATTAATAATAAGGTGCAAACGGCTAAATAAAGAGTGAATAAAACGCGCTGATATTTTTTTTCACTTGAAACCAAAGAAAAAAGGAATAAAGGTAAAGAAACAACCGCAAAAATAGCCAAACTGGTGACCCCGCCAACCGTGTTAAAGCCGGAATTTTTTGTAAATTCAATGGGAAAAATAAATTTTCCCCAAAGCTGAAAAATTCCAAATAACATTGCCAAAAACAAGGAAAGGGAAAATACAAACAAAAGATTAAAAATCTCTTTCTTTTCAAAAATATTTACTACTAAAAAGTAAAACAAAACCAAACCCAACAAGCTAAACAAACTTTCAGAAACAGGCTGAGGCCAACCCCAAAAGCTTCCATATGGCCACAAAGAAAAAATAGCTGAAAGAAGGTAAACTAAAAATAAAAAAATAACAGGTAGGTGAATTAAACTTATTTTAAAGTTAATCCTTCCGGAAATTAAAACCTTAAACATCCAAGCGGAAAAAGAAATAAACACTGTTATTATAAGAAGGGCTTGTTTATTAAAATCTAAAACATTTGCTGTCCATGGTAAAAATAAGATTGGTAATAAAAATGTTAAAAAATAAAGGCCGAACTTTGCTATCTTATCGTAGGTTTTATTAAAAGAAGAAACCTTCCTTCCCAATTCTTTTACTTCTGCTTTTGTTTCTTTTTCCAAATCGCTTTCTAATTCTTTTTTTGGCTCTTTTTCTGCTTGTTCTATTAAATCTGTTTTTAATTCTTCTTTAGGTTCTGTTTGATTTTGTTGGTTTAAATTATTTTGATTATTTTTTTCAACTTTCTTATTCATATTTTTTAATTTTTATAGTAAACCTTAATTTATAGACCTTTATTTTGGTTTTAATGCTATTTGGATGACTAAAAAATAAATTAAGTTGCCGTGATATTTTCATAATGACTAATCCTTTTCAACTTTTCATCTTTGTCTAAAACAATACATATGGCATCTATTCTGGATTTTAGCATAACTTTACTTTTTTTAAAATACCCTTGAGCATTTTTAATCAAACGTTTAATTTTTTCTTTTTTAAAAGCGTCCTCTGGTGTTCCAAATTCTTCCCCTTTTCTTGTTTTAACTTCCACAAAAACCAAAATATCGTCTTTTTGGCAAACCAAATCAATCTCTCCGTATTTATTCCGATAATTTTTTTCAATAATTTTATATCTTTTATTTTCCAAAAATTTTTGAGCAATCGATTCTCCCAAGGCGCCCATTTTTAAATTATATTTTTCCATTTATTAATTTTAACTTTTCACTTTTAATTTTACTTAATGTGTATTTTTAATATTTGAAATTTGATTTTTGAATTCTTATTATAATTTATCCCTCCTGTGTATTTTTTAGTCTATATTGCAACGCCTCAGCCATATGTTCAGCTTTTATTTCCCCTTCTCCTTCTAAATCAGCAATGGTTCTGGATATTTTTATCATTTTAAAATAAGCACGGGCAGATAAATCAAAACTTGAAACTGCCTGATTTAAAATTCTTCTTGCTTCTAAAGAAAGCGCGCAATACTTTTTAATATGATTATTTTTCATTTCCGCGTTGGTAAAAATCTTTTCTTTTTTAAATCTTTCTCTTTGGATTTCTCTAGCTTTTATAACCCTTTGTTTTATCTTTTCCGAGGGCTCCAAAAAATCTTCTGCTTTTTGGTGTTGGGAAAGATCCTTAACATCCACTACCGGCACCTCTACCTGCAAATCAATTCTGTCTAAAATCGGCCCGGAAATTTTCTTTTGGTATTTTTTAATTTCTCTCTCGGTGCAAACGCATCTTTTTTTCGGGTGATACAAATAACCGCAAGGACAGGGATTTGAAGAAGCCACCAAGATAAAACGCGCCGGATAAGTAATCCGATTTCTGCTGCGAGAAATAGTTAGATAACCCTCTTCTAAAGGTTGACGCAATGCCTCCAAAACCGAACGAGGAAATTCGCTAAACTCGTCTAAAAATAAAACGCCGCGGTGCGCCAAACTTATTTCCCCGGGCTTTGGAATAACGCCGCCGCCTATCAAACCAACTTGTGAAATACTATGATGAGGAGCGCGGAAGGGACAAAAATCTAACAAAGATCCTTCTGCCGGTATTTGTCCGGCAGCAGAATAAATTTTTGTCACTTCCAAGGCTTCTTTTTCGCTTAAAGGAGGCAAAATGTCCGGCAATGCCCGGGCGAGCATTGTTTTTCCCGAACCCGGACTACCAACCATAAAAATATTATGACCACCGCTTGCTGCAATCTCTATTGCTCTCTTTGCCTGTTCTTGACCCAAAATTTCTTTCATATCAAATTCCGGTTCTGTTGTCTTTTTATCTTGAAAATTGGGTTGATATTTAAACGGCTTTAACTCGCTTTTCTTTAATAAGTGGTTAAACAACTGACAAAGATTGTCTACGGGATAAACATTTATATCTTTTATAATCGCTGCTTCATTTGCCGATTGTCTGGGCACAAAAACATTTTTAAATCCCCGCTCTTTGGCAAACATTGCCAAAAGCAAAGCACCCTTGGTATGACGCAGGTTTCCGTCAAGGGACAACTCGCCAAAAAATAAACTATCTTTTGGTAAGCCAACATTTAAAACCTGCGAAATTATGCCGGTGGCAATTGGCAAATCGTAAAAAGAACCTTCTTTGGGCAAATCAGCCGGCGCTAAATTAACAATAATTCTTCTTGCCGGAAAATCAAAGCCGGAATTAACAATCGCTGTTTTTACCCTTTCGCGGCTCTCACCTATGGCTTTGCCCGGCAAACCAACAATTTCAAAAACAGGCAAACCCCGACTAGCAATATTTACCTCTACATCTACTCCTATTGTTTCAAGGCCTAAATTTGTGGCAGATGGAATTTTGATAAACATAATCTACAGGTTAAATTTTGAATTTTGAATTGTATTTTTCAAATTTGAGATTTAAATTTTGAAATGTATTTATTTTTTACTTAGCATAGAATTTCCCTTTCTCCTCAAACACCAGCCCTTTTATCTGCATTAAAGAAAGAGTGATGCCAACGCGGCTTATTGGAATTTTTAACGTCCGACAAATATCATCAACCTTCATTGGCTCTTTTTTTAATTCCTCAATAATTATTTTTTCCATCTCTGACAAATCTGAATTATTTTTATGGTTATGATAATCACTTTTTGAATCTTTTCTTAAATTATTATCAAAATCAATTTCTTTTGGTTTATAAAAACGAATTATATCGCCAGCGCCGGTTATCACCTCAGCGCCTTGTTTTATTAATTGACATATACCAGTAGACAAACTGCTTGTTAAAGGAACAGGCACAACAAAAACTTTTCTTTTGTATTTTTTGGCAAAATTGGCAGTTATCAAAGACCCGCTTTTTTCTCCTGCTTCCACCACCAAAACCGCTTTTGATAAACCAGCAACAATCCTATTTCTTTGGGGATAACTCCATAAGGTAGGCAAAAAATCACCTTCGTATTCAGAAATAATTAAGCCATCGTTTTCTAAAATTTGTTGGTACAAATCTTTCTGATACGCCGGATGAATTATTTCAATTCCACAAGGCATTACAGCAATGGTTTTCCCTCCGACCTCCAAAGTTGCTTTGTGGGCTGTAGCGTCTACTCCATACATAAAACCGGAAACAATGGTAATTCCTCTTGAAGCAATTTCTGAAACCAATTTTTCAGTAATCTGTCTACCATAACTAGTCATTTTGCGCGAACCAACAACTGCCAAACAATTTTCAAAAATACTCTCATTATAATTTCCTTTATAATAAAGTTGTTTAGGCGCGTCTTTATTAATTGCTTTTAACAATCTTGGATAATTAGAACTTTCTATTTTAATTACATTTGGCATTGTTATAAAATTGTAAAAATCCAAAATTAAAATCAGGGTTCAGGCGCGGGCGTCGGCGCAGGCGTCGGCGCGGGCGTCGGCTCGGGCTCGGGCGTCGGTTCGGGCGCGGGCGTCGGTTCGGGCGCAGGCGCGGGTGTCGGCGCGGGCGTCGGTTCAGGCGCGGGTGCAAGATCTCCTGGATTTTCCTGTTTTGTTTTTTCTTCTGCTCCTATCGCTCCTTCTTCTTTTGACGCTTCTCCTTCTAATACTCCCTCTTGTTTAGATCTTAACGAATCAGAAAAATCTTTTTGATTCTGATATTGACTAAGCATTTCCAAAACTATTTGCCTAATTAATTCTTTGTCTATTAAATTTTCATTTTTTGAACTTTCCGGCGATTGCGCAATTTGCTCGTCTTGTTTAGAAAACTCTTTTTGTTGGGTTAAAATAACTCTTTCAACCTCTTTTTTTACTTCTTCGATGTTTGGTTCTTTTTGAAATTTAAGCACAATTGCCTCTCCTTTTCCCATATCAATTGTTAATCTCCACTTTCCGGCAATATCCTGACTTTTAGCTGTAATTTTTGCGTTTTCTATACCGGGAATTGGAATTGGCCCAGAAAGAAATTGAGAAACTGATTCTTCTTTTATTTGGGCTGGTTTTGAACTTGAATTTACATTTGAATCTGTACTTACATTTAAACCTGTTTGTGGTTTTTGAATAATGTTAGAAGAAATCTTTTTGGGGGCAACAACATCTAAAACAACTGCCGCGTATCCCGGAAAAACTTTTTCCTTTGGTTCTAAAAATTTGCCAATTAAACCGCTATATTTGGTAACAACGACTTTTTTGCTTAAACCTTTTTGTTTTTCTAATTGTTGAACCTTTTTAAGATAAGATAATTCGTAATTAACCACTTCGCTTAATTCTTCAGCAACATACACACCCAAATCTCTGCCATTTAAAAATCCTTTATTTACTGTCAGAGTTGCTTCTTTTTCTAATTTTTGCCAAATGTAATCTTTAACGCCCAATGTCTGATAGGTGTAAGTAACATAATAATTGTTTTCGTCCTCAGTTACTGATTTTATTTGCAATTTAAAATTAAGGTTATCTAAATTAGAAGAAAGTATCTGGCTGTTATCAACAGAACGAACTATTTCGTTAGTGGAAATAAAATTCTCCCTGAATTGCGGACTGGCGGCAAAGCTGGCGGTAAAGCCAATAAAAATAATCGTAAAAATAATAGAAAAGGCGTTGTGATATTTAATGAAATGAATAATTTTTTGAAACATATTTTTTATTATAATTTTTATTACAATTTTAAATTTTAAAATTTGCTGCGATAAATTTTATTAAAAATCTGTTCCAAAAAATATAGCGTTTTGTGTAACCCCTTCTCCATAATTCCCGACAAACGGCTGTCCTTTATAAACATAATCCATTGTCTTTAAATCAACCGCATCTTTTGCTGGCAATTCTACAAACGACTGTCCCTTAAAAACATAATCCATTGTCTCTAAATTGTCAGGCGTTGGAAACATATTCTTCTAATCTATTACTAATATAATTTAATGCTACTTCTTTTACCTTTGTTGTTGTCGGGTCTTTTGGAAACTTTAATATTATTGCCTCTCCATCAGCAACCTCAACCCAGACCAGCCATTTGCCAGCCATATCTTGTTCTTTTCTTAAAATTTTTCTAAATGATAATTGTTCCATAGTTTTAAATTTTACGCTTGGCTAATATCCATATCGTCTAAATAGACGCTATAAGATGTCCCTCCCCACGCCTGCGCTTCTATTTCTACAACTCCTGCTTCTGTTGGAGTAAACTGAATTTGTAATTGCTCCCAAGTATCTGCTGCTGCTGTCATATCTGTATAAACATCGCTATCAACCCCAGCAATCTGTCCACCTTTACAAATCAATCTTCCTGTAATTCCAGTATTAGTTCTTCTAAACCAACATTTTACTGTCACTTGAGAATCGGCATTAACAGCGATTTTAGCAATGCTTAAATTAAGAGGATAATTAGACGATCTATCTGTGGAAGTCGGAGATAATTGCCAAGCAATACCAGAATCAGTGTGTCTAATTGATGTAGTAGATTGAATGAAACCTCCATCTGTAAAGATTTTATGATTATTTGCGGTTTGGTCGTGATTATGGGAGAAAATACGGGAATCATCAAAACCTGTAAACCCACCAACTTCTGTTGTTTCAGTAATTAAGGCATTAAAGAGATAATTCCTGCCTCCACTAATATTACGAACTCCCCCTGACCCGTTTCCTGAAGTTGATAAAGATTTAATGGTGTTATTGCTGTTACCACTACTGAAATAAACCCCATAACCACCATTACTATTAACATTTGAAACAGTGATAATTGTATTATTGCTGGCACCGTTAGTATAGTAAATCCCAGATTGACCATTATTGTTCGCATTTGAAATGGTAGAAATTTTATTGTTGTGACCATTGTTAAAGGTAACCCCATAACTACTATTATTATTCGCATTTGAAATGGTAGAAACTTTATTATTGTTGCCACCATCGCTAAAGGAAATCCCATAATAACCATTATTATTCGCATTTGAAAGAGTTGTAATGGTATTATTGCTGGTGTAAAACGATATTCCACTACTACTATTATTATTCACATTTGAGAGAGTGGTGATGGTGTTATTATTGGCATTGGAGTAATAGAAAATTCCTGTCTCATAACGGTAAACATTAATATAATTTAAAGTAGTATAAGTTTTACCACTAATCACTATCCCACGTCCCCATCCATTTAACCCGTCAAAAAATGTTTCTCCATCCTGAACAGTTGTAGAAGTATTCCAACCGCCCTGAAACTCTATATTATTTCCTGATGTTCCACTATCTTGAACTAATTGAACGGATACACTAGAAGACGAAGACAAATCAGTTTTTATTGTTTCTCTTTTATAAGTGGCTACGGTTTCAGTTGTTCCTGAATATCCCCTGCCACCATCGGCTTTAGTATTTGTGTCATTATCCAATAAAATAGTAGTTCCATTTATGCTCTGAATTCCATACCATCCCTCTGTTCCGCCTTGTTCAGCAGAATTTTTAGATATTAAACTTTGTAAATTAAGCCCATTAGTAGTACAGGCAATAAAGTTGTCCACATAAATATAACTTGAACCAGTAGGAGTAGAACTATCTGTGTAAATAGCGATTGATTGAATTGACGAACCTAAATTTCCTCCGCCATTTCTGGCAATAGTTAGAGGCAACCATCTGCCTGTTGAAGGAATTGCTGGGATATAGAATGTATCAACGATTGTCGCCCCAGCAGTATCAGAGCATAAACAAACCTTTAAAGTGGTAGCATTAGAAATCGCAGCCGAGTTTTTAATCCAAAAAGATATCTTTTGATAAGAGGATAAATCTAATGTTCCTGTGGCATAATAAGCGTATTTAGTATTAGTGGCTGGAGAGGAGGGAAAAGTAATCTTCATACAATATGAACCCTCTTTTGCATCAGTAGCAACTCCTGTTAGAGTTACTGTCGCACTATTAGCCGCAGTCCAAGCGCTTTCACACCTATCTATATTAGCAGTTTGAGCCGTAGCCAAAGTTACTGTTTTTGACAGATTTGTCCAAGTAGCATTTCCAATAGAAGTCGGTGCTGGGCTTTTAGCAATTCTAATAACATCGCCGGGAGCAATCCTTGCCGCAGTTGCACCGTTAGTCAAAGTCTTCCAGGCATTAGCCCAAGAACTTCCATCGTTGGAATCGTTTCCATTTTCGTAATCTAAATAAAATATTGCCATAGTTTTATATTACTTATTAATTAAAATTTAGTGAACTTGTCCCATAATAATTTGTTCCATCGTAATAAAAACTAACAATATCAACAGCGTTGGCTGTGGTAGTTAGCGTGGGAGCGGTGCCTCCTGCCCATTTAACCGACGCTGGCCAGCTTACAGTCCTTGACCCCGTAGAATCCTGAATAACTTTTAAAATCACATTACAAGGACCAGCAGGATTAGTAAAGGTAAAAGCGCAATTATCGGTTAAGGTAATTTTCTGCTTATTTCCTGCTGTCCAATCTATTGTTTTGGAACTGCCCGAATTGCCATTATCAACCTCAGAATAAAAGGTTCCTGCTTTTATGGACTTTATGGGCAAATTATCCATATCTAAACGATAGCGGGAAATTCTAATAGTCATATTTTTTTACTTTTATAATATTTTAATCAAATAAAATTAATCTAATAAATGACCTTTTAATAAATTAGGGTGTTTTAATTTTTTTATTAATTAAATCTTTATTTTTTATCATCAATAATTAGTATTTCTTCGCCCTTTTTGTCAAAAATAATCATTTCTTTTCTATCTTTGGTAACCTTAAATTCGTCAAAATCTTTTTCTATTCTTGGAGGAAAAAGCAACTTCCAAAGGCCAAAACCAAAAACCTTTGCCAAAACCGCCACCCCTCCGGCAACTATTATAAACTTTAAAAATTTTCTCCTCTTCTCGTTCATAATTCTTAATTTTTGACCACCATTTTATTTTTTTGTTTTTCTCTCTTCTTTTGTCTTTTCTTCCCCGCTTGCCGCAATTTCTTTTTCCACCTCCTTAATCTCTTTTTCTATCTCCATTCTTCCTTTTTTAAATTCTCCGCTAAATCTTCCTAATCCCCTTGCCAATTCGCTTATCTTTTTTCCGCCAAAAAATAGAACTACCAAAACAATTAAAATTATTACTATTTCCGGGATTCCAAGTCCAAACATATTTTTTTAATTTATTTATTAAGTATTTTATTAATTTATTAATTAGTTCGACCGTTTCACTTTATTATATTATATTAAATTTTAATATTTAATTTACAATTTTCAATTATCAATCGCCTCTAAAGGTTGAAGTTATTTATTGAAAATTGCAAAATTGAAAGTTATCTCTGTGGATTTTTAACTAAATTTTTTAATTTTACATTTTACATTTTTTGTCGTTATAATCGTTCCCAAAAAGTAAAGTCCGGTAAGAGGCGCCGAAAGCATCATCATTGAAATGCCTGTTCCATCGGGAGTAATTATAGCAGAAAAGATTAAAAAAATTAACACCGCGTATCTCCAGTTTTTTCTCCAAAAATCAAACTCAATTATTCCCAAAGAACTCAACAAAATCATAAAAACAGGAAGCAAAAATATCAATCCAGAAGCAAAAATTAAACCAAAAACCAAACCAATAAATTCTGTTGCTGAAAAAAAGGGAATAGCGCCAATACTTATGGCAAAGGGGTAAAGCGCTTTAAAAACTGCGGGAATTAATAAAAAGTAAGCAAAAACACAACCCAAAAAGAAAAGTAAAACAGAAGGAAACAAGGTTTTTATAAGGCACTTTTTTTCTTTTTCAAAAAGAGCCGGTGAAAGATACTTTATCATTTTATAAAAAAGAAGGGGAGAAATTAAAATGAGGGCAATAAGCAAAGAAAGCGATACCTGGGCCAAAAAAGCGCTCAAAGGATTGGTAACAATTAATTTCACTCCCTCGGGCAAAAGATCGTTTTGAATTTTTTTAAAAATCTGGCTGGAAAAAGAATTAACAGATGGAAATGGCAACAAAAAGCTTTTTTTAATAATTTTAATTTCTTTTAAATTAAAACAAAAAAGGAAAAAGGAAACGCCAAACCAAAGATAAACCACGGCTAAAATATTTTTTATAAATTCTTTAAACTCTTTTAAAAACATAACTTTGAACTTTTAACTATTAACTATTAACTATTGCCCATCATCAAATATTAATATCGCCGCATCGCTGGGAGAGGCGTAAACTGTTATACCTTCCGCTGTTTTTTCTATGCTAAAATCATTGTCAAAAATTAAAGCGTTTTCTAACACTACATTTCCTTTGCTTGCCGGATCAGTGGCGCTACACGCCCCGCCGGAGCAAACCCAAAGATTTTCATTTAACGCCCTGATGTTGCCGGCGGTACTAGAAATGCGAAGATCGCCAGTTGCATCAATATAAAATTCGGAATAAACAGAATCGCTTTGGCTTAATCTTAATTGGGCAGAACTGTCTGCGTTTAAAACATCCAGTTTTTTCTGCGGGCTTGCTGTGCCTATTCCCACATTGCCATCGTCTCTAACATATAACAAACTCGTTCCTGCTGAATTTCTAACATCAAGAGAAGACAAAGAACTACCTGTTGAACCGCCAATAATGGAAAGAGGTCCGGCTGATTGAATACCACTTACTCCAACATTTAAA